>Ga0208613_1000715_pt1 | contig 11088 bp, 13 predicted proteins | sample CryBogmetaGMA6M_FD_184543 | JGI IMG/M metagenome (GOLD analysis project Ga0208613, IMG submission 184543) | Freshwater microbial communities from Crystal Bog, Wisconsin, USA - MA6M (SPAdes) | ecosystem: Environmental > Aquatic > Freshwater > Lake | place: Crystal Bog, Wisconsin, USA | collected... | reverse complement strand
CACGACCAAGCATGTGAAAGCGGCTGTGGCCGTAAAGCTGCCGCCGCCCGCCAGCGATGCGTATGTGAGCGCCCCGCCCGCTTGGACGATCGCAAAGCCCCCGGTGTTCACATCGTCCGTGGCTCCGGGACAAACGCCGCCTACCCATGTAGCCGTCGCGTTGGTGTTGCCTGCTTGTGCTGCTGTTATCATGGTCGGAATTTGTTATTTGTTAGCTCACCCCACGAGCGAAACCAGTTTCCACGCCGTGCCGATGTGGACCATCTTGATGAGATACGTAACCCCTTGGGTTAATGCCTTGGGCCACACCTGTGTGGAGTCGACGGGTTGGACAATTGCCCCGTTAAACGCCAGTGTGCGGGCATTGCCTGTGGTTGAGTGGAGGAATAGCACGAACTCCTTGCCGATGGTTCCATTGGATGGGGCGGGAATCACCCGTGCTTCCGTGGCACCTGTAAGCGTGACCATCTGCACGCGCCCGTTGGCGCGGTCCAGCGCGGGGTTGCCCGTCACGGCTGTTAATCCGGTGGTGTAGGGCGCACCGTCGGCGGGCATGTAGTCACCCGTGACCGGCACTTGCCCCGCGCCCGTGCCAACGTCTTTCCCTGCTGCGGTCTTGACTGTCAGCGGTGCGGCAGGTCCAGTGAGAGCACCAGCCCCGGCAGCGAATTTGGCGGCATTGGCTGGAGTGAAGCCGAGAGCGGCAATCACTTCGGCTTGGGTGACGGTATCCAGACCAGTAAGACTGCCATCTGATCGTCTTACGGAGAACGTGTTGGTATCGTGATTGAAAACTATGTCCACAAACCCATTTGGCGGGACAGTATTAGGTGTGATGATTGGCAGGCGAAGATAGTCCATGGTGTCTTATTGTTGTGTGTTTTTTGTTACTGGTCCCAAGGGGTCGAGATTCCCTTGGCCGACATGGGACGCATCGGCCCTTCGCGTGATTCCGCAGCCGCTTTGGCTGGCGTCTCCGCTTCCGACTCGGATTCCTCATCCTTGCCACCTTTCAACGGCGCTCCGTCGATGCTCAGGATTTCGAGGCTGCCGTCCTCGCAGATTTCCATGGAAGCTACGGCGTCGAACGCCACTCCCGGTTCAATTCCTTTCGGGGCTTGAAAGCCCGCTGGCATCGGTATTTTCATTGCGGCGTTTTTGTCTAACACCTCGCAAAATGGCGAGGTTTTGTCTCAAAAAAAGGGGAATCCGGCGCGGCATCCGTTACCAGATACCGCGCCGGAAGTGAGGTCACACACCGAATTCCACATCGCTGGAGTCAGAGATGTTGGCATGTTCGGATGATGTCAGGTCAACTCCAACCGTGCACGCGGTCAGGCCGAGGTCATCGAAGCAACGCAGGTGGCGGATCGCAAACCCGAATTCCGGGTGAACCGGCTCCGTGCCGGTCTGCATAAGCGCGTGGTATTTGCCCCATGCGCCGAACGGGTTGTCGTCGTGCGTCCGGTAGTTGAGCCACTTGAAGTCGCCCATGTAGGTCTGCGGATCGTACTCGGTGCCGCTGCCTTGCGTGCTGATCGCGTTTGGCACCAAAATGTTCATCACGCTTGGGACGTAGATGTAGCTTTCGGTGATTGGCGCTTGCAGGTAGGCGGTGCTGAGTTTTGGCTTCTGGCCCTTGGTGGCCGCTGCCATCGAATACGGCGGAACCTCCACATACTGTCCACCGGTGAAAGTGAAGTGACGCGGCAGGTTTTCGATGGTGTGGAAGAAGCCGCGCAACTCGCGGTCAACGCCGAGCGGTCGAAGCAGTTCCGGCACCCGGTCACTGTTCCACAGCATTGCGTTGAACGTCTTGTCCTCGCTGAACAGTGCGTCCGAACTCAACATGTCCGTGATGAGCACTAACACCGGCTTGCCGTTGGTCATGGCAAATGCACCGCCGTCAATCGCCGCCGAATCCGCAATCAGCCTGTAGTAGAGGCGGAGCAGATACTTGCCGGTAAGGATGGACGTGGGAGGGGTGCCGGGGAAGTGGCTTTCGGATTCCGGTGCTTCCGCAGCGCAAACGCACTTGTGTTCGCACAGGCGGACGTATTCCGTCATGTAGCGCCGACGCCAGATGTAGTTGACCGCCTTGCGGAGATTTTCATACATCATGCGGATCTGCGTGTTGGTCTGCACGGCGTTGCGACCGTCGTTCACACACAGCGGTTCGGAGTGGACCGCTTTCTGCGTCAGGTTGAAGCTGCGGGTGTCGTAGCTGCCGACGAGTTCGGTGGAGTCCGGGTTGCAGTTGTTGCCAGTGCCGAGATTGGTGTCGAGGTCACTCCATTCGTCGGCGTTTTCGGGGAGAATCCGGTTTACGGTGAGCACGCGAATGGAATCACTCATGCCATCCGGCCATGCCTTGCGGTTTGGGTGGAGGAGGCGGTTCCACGGGCTGTCGTTCAGGGACTTTCCGTAAATGTTTGGGCCAATGCGGCTTTCGTCGCGGGCCAGCTTGGTATCGAGATCAGTGTCAGCCATAATTTTGTGGGACGTTCAAGGTCCGGGTGAGGTTGGTTTGGAACCATCCGTCGTGGATGCTTCCGTTGCATCCTTCCCGAGCCAGAGAAGGCCCACCTTGCGGCGGGGTTTCGACTCTCGATGTTGGCCTTTTGTTTGAGAGCTTGGCCTTGCTCCGCGCAACCTATGCGGAAAATTCGTTAAGTTGTCAATAATTTTTTTGCCGCAATCCAAGAAAGTTCCGCCGCACCGGTTTCCCGATACGGCGGTTTCCACAACCAAGAGGAAATTCAATCCTTTCCAGGATGCCAGTCGTCACCGTCAGAGGCCGCGCTTGCCGCTTGCTGCTGTCCTGTGCGGACGGACGGGGTAGCGGAACTGTATTGTGCCAGCCGCTCGTCACGGGCTTTCAGTTCGGCTTGCAGGTGCCGGAGTTGTTGCGTGGCACGGACCAGTGTCTGAGACGCTATTAGCGCGTATGCCTGTGATGTCGGATCTGTAAAGTCTGGCGATCCTTTCTTTGCATTCTCTTCCATTGCGGCGTATACGGCTTCTGCCGTTTCCCCTTCTTTCAATGCCACAAACGGTATGCGCTCGATGAACTTTTTGACCGTATCAGACACTGCCGCCTTGAACTTGGCGGCGTGTTCGGCCTGCTGTGCGGCGGTTTTTTCGCCGTTGATCTTGTCGAGTTGCGCCGTGGCTTCCTTGGACCGCGCCCGCATCGCCGCGTCCTTGGCGGCAAGTTCCTGCGTATCGCGGGCCATCTGCAACACCTCGTTCTGGTAGATTGAGTTCATGCCGGTCATGATCTCGTCAAGCATGTCGGCGCGGGCGTCCACGTCTTTTTCTTCCAACGCTTCGGCAAATTGCTTCGGGTCGATCTCGTATTTCTTGGCAATCGCCTGCATCCGAGCCGCGATGGCGTCGAGCGGTGCTTCCACCTGCTCCTTGTATTCGCGGCTTGATTCGATCCGGTGGATCGCCAGTTCGCGGTCGGCTTCATCGAATGCCTTGGCTTTGGCTTCCAAATCGGAAAGACTGGCCGTTTTTTCGGTCAGTTCCGGCTATCCGCTGCCGGAGCGTTTCCGCTTCCGCCGCCGCAGCCTCGCGTGCCGCCTTTTCGGTCTTCACCGCGTTTTTCAGGTCTTGCCATCCCACTTCGTCACCGGCCTTGTATTTGCCGGGGGCTTGTCCGGCACCGCGTCGATGTCAAGTTCCGCCGCTGGTTTCTCGGAAACCGATGGTTTCACGGCACCCTTTTTGTCGCCTTTCGGCAGGATGCTTTCGGGAATTTCCAGATCGGTTACATCCTCTAACACATCGCCTTTTGGCGCGGTTTCCGGTTTCGCCGCAACCGCTGGCTTAGGTGCCTGTGTGGGTGACGCCTGCGGCGCGTCGTCAAAGAATAATGAGGGTACGGTTTCCGCTCCTTTGAGGTCTGCGGACATGGTGGCTGCAAGATCGGTTTGATTGATCGGCGGCGCTGGCGGGGGCATGGTGGCTGGTGCTGGCATGATGGTGTTAGTGTTGGATGAAATCTGCGGGAACGTCGTCAAGGGTTCGGGCCAGCCCGTCAACCTTCGGCACTTTCTTGGGAATGGATGCGGTGGCCAGTGATTCAAGATCACTCAGCGCCTTGAAGTATCCGGCCCGCTGGTGGTGCAGTGCCGCCGCCACAATCGGATTAGCGGTCGCTTCCGCCGATGCTGTTGGTTCTGCTTCGGTGCGTAGGACTGATAAAGCCAATACGATTGCCTTGTTGTTTAGCAACTCTCGCAACTGATCGCAGAGTTCCAGCGTGTTCCATTGTTTCAGTGTCATCTTTGGATTCCTTTCCGTGCGATTTCTGCTGCCTCCGCCGCATCCGCCAACTGGCGCTTGAGTTGCCCTTCTTGGATCATCTCCTGCTTTTTCAACTCAAACATCTCTTGACTATGCCGCATTTCCGCTTGGTGGCGTTCAAACTTGACGATCTTGTCCACGTCCGGCCCTTGATCCTGCTGCGGTTGCCCATCCTGCTGCGGTTGCCCATCCTGCCCCGGCTGCGGCCCCTCTTCCTGTTGGCGTTTCTGTTCCGCCATCAGTGCCTTCAAGCCATTGCCGATGTCCTCACCAAGCTGTTGCAACATCTGACGGTATTGTGCCGCCTGCTGTTCGGTCGCCATGTCGCCAGACATCTTTTCAACGTGTTCCGCCCCGTGGTCGTGGAGTTCGCGGCCCTTGGCGGCGTATTCCTCAATGGGCATCTGCCCTTGCGAGTAGGATTTCCAGAGTTCTTGGAGTGCGCCGATATGGACTTCCGCGTGCGCGGAGTGGAGTTCTCCATCCAGCACTTCCACCGGTGTTCCGGCAATAAGTTGCGGATTTTCCAGCATCGCAATCTTGGTGTCCGGTGGCTGGCGTTTGGAATCGTCCCGTGGAATCAGTTCGTCTGCCACGTCGATTCCTGCACGCGCAACCGTCTGTAATCTACGCAGTTTCCGTTGTCCGACAGAATCATAACCTGGTGACAATATCTGCAAACTCTCGAAAACAGAGATTTGTTCAGCTTTGCTACCGTTGCCAATGGCCTTGACGATCCGCGTGCGGTCATGGTCTAGCTGGTAGAACGCATCCAACGGAACATTGCGTTTAACCAACCTTAACCGCAGTTCCGCAATCTCGCGTCCGCCTGGTTCCGCCGGAAGGTAGTTTTTTCGGGTCATGCGCTTCACAACCTGCCGCATCAACCGCCCAAACGGGCCGTCCCAATAGTCCATGCTGATCGTCGTGAGCTTGCTCCGCTGGGCAATCTCATCTTCAGCCTGAGCCTTCACCATGCGGGATGTGCCGAAATTGCTGGGGCCGGTGAAGCTGCCGGTGCGGCTGGAGATGATGCGTTCCATTTCCCTCAATACCGGTCCGACGCTCTGTTCAAGATTGATTTGCGGAATCTGCTGCGCCTTGTGGTTCGGGTTGAGAACCATGTAATTTCCCATGCTTTGCAACGCCAGTTCTCCCATGCTGGATTCGTCACCGGCCTGAACGATGAAGTTGGATTGCCGAATTCCGCAGTCAATCATCCGGTTTAGGCTGATGTCGTATTGGTATTCCAATTGGTGGATGTCGTAGTTCATCGCCCGCATCCCGTGAATGGTGTTGTTCACTCCAAGCCCGTAGGTGAAGAGAATGAAAGCATCCTGCATCGACGTGTATTGACCGCGCCTCACATAAAGAAAATCGTCCTTATCCACCGCCGATTCGGTGCAGATTGCGAACGACACCGACTGGTCGAATTCCTTCCAGTAGCCAATGATGCACGGCACCTCCGTCATCTTGTTGTTCATGCCAAGGTCGTTGTTCTTGATCTGGTCGGCAAGGTGTTCCCAATCGTCTCCCTTCGGCACGTTGGATGCAGCCTTCTTGATCGCCCGCTTCACGGCTGGGACGTTCCAACCTAGAGCGGTTGCGATTTCCTCGTTTTTGATGATCCCGTAAAGGACTGTCGGCGCGTAGGGAAGGTAAGCCGTGACAATCTGCTGAGAGTCCTCATCGAGCTTGCTACCACGTTCAAAGTAAAATTCGCCCAAACATGATGCCCTGAAACGCCAGTCGATCATGTTTTCAAAGTGAGCGATTCCGATTCCGTCCCAAATGAATTTGCGGTTCAGGTCGAGAGTGTTGTTGGTGAATCCGGTCCACGCCCGTATCGTGCGGGTGATTTCCTCGTTCATGTACGCTTCCCAATCGGCACGCTTCGATGTCTCGCCGTAGTTGGTCTTGACTGAAACCAAGTTGTCAGTCGCCTGAATCCGTGCCCAATACGGCACCTGTGCCAGTTTCAATTCGTGGGCCGATCCACCGCTGTTGATGTTGGACATGTCGCCCATGCCCTCGTCGTTGAGCTGCTTTTGCGGCAACGGCGGTTCGCCGTAGAGGCGCATGTTCATCTTCGCCCGGTTGAAGGCGTTTACCCGGTCCAATACCCGCAGTTGTGCGTGGATTTCCCGCGCTGCTGCGGCATCCTTCACCCTCATGGGTGGTAGTTCTCCTTTTTCACCGATGGTCAGTAACGGCAGGGAATCGAAGGCGCTTTGGAAGGTGGTTGGATCGGACATGGTTTTCAGGTGGCGGGGGGTTTGGTGGCCTTGGCTGTGGCCGGAAGTTCTGGTGAGAATTCTTCAGGAGTGTCTATTGGCGCTGTTTCTCCGTCTTTTGGCGGGTCAGGAATCTTGCGCGGCTTCGGTTTCCGCACGATGGAGTTGCCAGCTTTGCCGAGGAAAGTGACCGCCTCATGGTTTTTACACATCTCGTAGCGCAGATACAATCGCCAATGTTCGCGCCCGCTGAGTGTATGAATCAAAGCCGAGCGGCTGTGGAAACGGCGGTCCAGCACAACCGGGCCGTCAAAGTAGAGTCCTCCTTCGATGGTTGTCTTGCGCCCGTTGCTGTCGATCACCATGTCCTTGTGCGGCTCAGGCATCCCCATGACCAGTTTGTGGGCTTTGAAATACTCGGTTTCAATCTCATCCATCCATGCCGATACTTGCGGTGCGTAGCTGGGATCAAGATACATCCATGGCGAATTGGTGATCTCTCCTTCCGCGTCTTCCTTGGTGTCGGCCCAAAATGCGGCCTCGCGGAACATGTCGTTCTGCATCCTGGTGCGGGAACGCTCCGGTTCCACATCAGTCAGGTAAACGATGTCCGACATGACGAACATCCTCTTTACCTTGTTGTAAAACACGGTGGCGGGGTCCGAGTCTTGAACCCGGCTGATGACCAGCAACGAGTGGCGGGGGCACGCACCGGCGGCGAGTATCTTGTCCCGAAGGTGGTCGTAGTTGGCGCTGCCTGCAACAAAGGGAATGGCGAGAATCATGGTGTTTTCGGGGTGATGTTTGTTGATTTTTACTGATTGTCAATGAAAATCCGTGCGGCCTCCATTACCGTCACTTCTCCATGCCACGGCGGAATCCCATAAGCACACAATACCTTCAACTCTGTGACATTCCCGCTCTTTCCAGCAACGAATCTGATTGTTTGTATTGTGGCTTCTTCATCCCCTGGAAGGAAGATCACTTTGGAATTTAGATCTCCTTCCGTGGCAATCCTAAGAAGTTTCATGTTCAAGACTGAAGTTGGCGACACATTAGGAAATTCAGGGTTGTCTCCCTCAGTGAACGGTAAATCATTTGCGGCTATCATTCTTTTCATGGTTTTATTGTGGTTGAAAATTCAAAGCCCTCCATGGTAATCAAGGTGGTCGACTTGCACGACCGAACGGCGCGGGCCGCGTTTGAAACTGAGCGGTTGCCGTCCGGTCTGAAACAGGTGCATCGGAAAGCTGTTGCTCTGCGGCGCGGCACCGGCAACCGTCTCCGGCTTCGCCGCACGCTCCACGCACCGGAAACCGAGACGCTGGCGGGCTACCTCAACATTTCCAAGAGCCGAATCACCGTTGTCGCAGGACTTCCCTTCCCGCATCTTGTAATCCCGCTTGGATTCCGTCTTGAGTTTCCTCGAAGCCTCTCCCTTCTGATTGTCTTTGGCGATACGTCGGCTGCAAAGTTCTTTAGCCAGTTCGTCGCTGACACCTCTAATCTGTCCGGCACGGAAGAATCCTTTGGGACTATACCAGAGTTCCGTAACCCGGTTCGCATACATCTCGCTCGCCGGTTTGCTGTTGACGGTGCTTGACGGGCGAGTGCTTGCCAATCCTCCAAACTCCACCGGCAACACCTCCTTGCTCCAGACAGTTCGTAGGATGTCACCGAACGGGCCGCCACCACCGCTTGCGTCGTAACCGGCCAATCTTGGCGGAATTCCGCGCCTGATACACTCCTTCTTGTATTCATGGGCCACTTGGAATCCACGCTCCTTGTCACTCGCCTTGAGATCGATGTTGATCGTTATCTGATCAACGAATTCAAGAGTCTGGACACCCTTTATGGATGTCCCGAGCTTTGAAAAGGTAGCAACGGATGGATCGCCTCCATTGGTGAATCCAACGTCCAAGAATGCCGACATTACCGGCTTTGCCATGCTCCACACAACCCTTTCCATGGCACCGGCCTTGATTAGTTCCGCAGGGTCGTAGATGGAAATATCCGATCCCTTCGGTGAAGGACGGCCTTTCACCATCCGGTAGAACTGCGGAGAGTTCCTGCCGTAGTGCGCTTCCAATTCTTCGATGTGTTCTCTGGAAAGCATCCAACTGCACTCCTCCTGCCCTTTGGCAAGTCGTGGTGAAAGTTCGGCATCTAGGATTCTGGCCTTTCCTCCATCCTCTGTCTCAAACTCCATGATCGTCTCATCGTCTAGCAACCATTTGTATCCTAGCTTCGGCTTGAAAAGTAGTCCGAATGGATCGAACGGATCATTAAAGTTGGCAATCCCGGCAAGCTGGAAGTTCCTGTTGGATGCAAGATTCGTCTTGGCTGCGTGATAGACGCTCACCGAACAGCCTGTCATTTCGTCAATTTCCACAATTACCTTTCCTATCCGTCCATCCACCCCGTCAGTCTTAGGTGCCTTGATGCCAATAAGTTTGTCGAGAGCATCCTTTTCCTTTGACTTGTCGGTTGCCACAAGGCGGATACCGCTTGAATCCCCGAACGTCACACCGTCGTAGTTCAATCCCTTGATAATGTTTCGCGAATCCAAGAACTTCCCGATCTTTTCAAAGTCTGGTATCTCACGCCAGTATTCTATAAGGGTTTTCCAAATGCGTTGCTTGGCACCGTCGATGGTGGTGGACATGACCAGAACCTTGCAGTGGGTGGGATCACTGATGTAGTTGACGATTGCCCACAATGCCAACGGATCGGATTTTCCAGACGAGGCCGAACCTGATAGAGCGTAGTATTTATTGTCGCAAAGGTCTCGGAAGATTCCCTCTGCCCACTCATTCCAGACAAACCGCTTGTTGCACCCCAACTCTGGATTGTTCCAAAGCAAATCGACAATGTGTTTGAAGTGAAGAAACTTCCCCAATCCGCCCTGTTCAATCGTTCGTCCGGTGCGAAACGCAAAGCATTCACATGCCAGTTGGTCTGCCGTCTCGTCGCCGGTTTCGTCAATGTCGAGGCCGTAGGTGACGAGCGCCATGAATCAGAATCTCCCCGGTTGGATGATGCGGCTCTTTTGTGAAACCGTGTCGTCGCAGAACACCGGGCACTGGTCCAGCCACTGTGCGGATGCGTTGAGCATCATCTTGAACACCCTGTCCTGTGCGTCCCGTTCCGAGCAGTGGTTCTCGACTTGGGATTCCAAGACCAGCTTGCAGAGCGAATAGACGAAGCGGGGGCGGCGGCGGGCATCAACCGTGTGACCGATGAGTGCAGACTTGTAGCGGTCTGGCAGGTGGAAGATGGGTTTCGCTCCTTCGGGCACGATTTCCACCACGTCGGCGTCGGCGTCCGGCTCCGGTGTCGGCGGCAGCGCGAGCGCGGCGGCGGCTATTCCTCTTGCTGGTCCAGTTGAATCAAAGGAATCAAACGAATCGAGCAATCCTTGCAGCGCGGTCCGCAGCGCGGACTCGGTGGAAACCGCGCCATTTTGCGAGGCGTTAGATTCGGGCGGCGGGTCGGGTAATAGGTTCATGGCTTTTTTTTATTTTCCGAACAGTCTGCGTCACCGAACGCTACCGCGTCGGTGCGCACGGTGTTCGGCAGAGAATTAGAATTGTAAGCACTCATAATATGAAAATTGAAGATTATATCAAACTGTATGAATTAACGGAACGCACTCCAAGAACACAAGGGGTTGATGACTGGATTCCTATCTTTGTCCAAGACCGGGATATGGGCGAATTCACCTACTACACCAATGACGACGCAACCCATGTCGTGATCGAAGACAGAAGAGCAAAAGAATGGATGGTGGTTCATGAGATTCCCTCCAGAATTAAGTCAGAGTGGTTCCACACCGACACAAACTACGAACCTGGTGCTCGTGTATTTTGGTGAGTGCATCGATAAGAGCTGGACTCCTGGATCCCGTGCTCTTCTGGAGCGTGGAGGACACCGAGTAGCATGTTTTCCCGATGGACACATACAAGCATGAATCCCGCTTTTCGATCACCCAATCAACTTCGTGAGACTCAACCTCGTTGGCGAGTTCGAAAATTTCAGAAGCCGAACAATGCGGTGGATGCGACGGCGGGGAGCCGGTTGTTTCAAGCGGAGTCACACGCGCCGACGCATCACGGTCGTTCGGCAGACGGATAAGACGGAACATCCCGTCGTGCTTTGCGATGCCTCGGAGTTCCACCCACGTTTTGAAGTCCACTCCCCATCCGGTGAATCCGAGCGTCACGCTCATGCAGTATTCCGCGACTAGGCAGCGGACTTCGTGTTCCGAGAAGTCTCCATAGTCCACCTTGCGGCGGGGCTTCTGCCCGCAAGGTGGACAAGTCGTGGCTGGAGAAGGATTCATGTTCCGGTGCGTTTCTGGTTCGGCTTCGTCAGCTTGCGGAACTGGTAGTAGGCACCACGGATTCCCGCGAAGGCGCGGGCGTGGTAGTGGGCAGGCACGCCGATGTCGGCGCACACCTTGCGCACCGCTTCACTGATGCCCCACCCGCCCTTGACCATGCGCATCACCACCGCTGCCGGTTCCTGCCATGAACCGTGC
>Ga0208613_1000713_pt1 | contig 11117 bp, 7 predicted proteins | sample CryBogmetaGMA6M_FD_184543 | JGI IMG/M metagenome (GOLD analysis project Ga0208613, IMG submission 184543) | Freshwater microbial communities from Crystal Bog, Wisconsin, USA - MA6M (SPAdes) | ecosystem: Environmental > Aquatic > Freshwater > Lake | place: Crystal Bog, Wisconsin, USA | collected... | reverse complement strand
GTAATGAAGTTAAAATATTCCCTTTTGATTACGACGCTGTGTTGGATGGTGAACATCTTGAGCAAAATATACTATTGCAAGCTGGCGATACGGTTACTGTACCTTAATCCCAAGCCTTAAATTAATTGATAACATCACAATGAAAAAGGGCTTTTTAGTGCCGGCTATGCTGTGCGCCTCGTTTACCTGTCAGGCTAACGATTATTTTTTTAAACCGGTAATAAGTTCCAGTGAACGCTATACCAGCAACCTGTTACTACGACCAACATCCACGGGGAACTGGATTAGTAAGTTATCGCCCGGATTTAATGCTGGCCTGCGTACTGGAAATATAGATTTAAAATCAAACTTTACCTGGAACCAGTTGTTTTATACCAACAACTCTTCACTTGATATTAGTGAGCAGCTATTTAACATTAATTATCAACACAGGCGCGGGCGCTTACAATGGGGCTTGAATGGCTCATTTAACCACCAGTCATCATTAAATAGTCTAGACACCGTCCAAGGACTTGCTTTAACTCAGGTCATGGTAAAACAGCTAAACATAGCGCCGACGGTTTCGTATGCGCTAAATGAACTGAGCTCTGTTTCGTTGAACTATTCTTATACGAATGCTACTTACGAAAAAAGCCAGAACATCTTTCTAAACAACTATGATTATCAACAGATATCAAGTACCTTCACGCATCTCTATACAGAACACGACAAACTTAATGCCACGGTTTCAGGTTCCCGTTATAAGATTCCGACACGCGGCCTGACCATGTTTAATGAAGTGGGTCAATTAGGCTGGGAACATAGCTTTAGTGAGCAGTTGGTTACTTATGTCTCAGCCGGTATGAATTATTCACAGGCGGAATTACAGTCACAGTTTGCGCAGCCCTTACTGACTCCAACGACCATAACCACCAACACCCACAGTATTGGCGGGGTGTTTCAGGCATCGGTAGAAAAATCTTTTGAGAAGGGCTCGATTGCACTGGTTGGCTCGCAAAAACAAATCCCGACCACTCAAGGTTTGCAAACGCAATCCCAATTGAGTTTAAGCCCGTCCTACAACATTACCGAACGTTGGTCGACAGGACTATCCACCAATTATTCAATCTATAAAATTCCTGTCACACAAAATATCATATCCGAGAGAACGCTAGCTTCTGTTAGCTCCAATATCAAGTGGAAATGGACTCCGGAAATTAACGTAGGGTTGTCGTACACCTACCGCCAACAAGAATTTAAAAGCACCTCTCAAGTCAGCATAGACAATGGTGTTCAATTACAATTTACTTATCAACCCCAAACCAACAATCAGGTGAAATAGCGTGGAAAATCAAACGATCGATATCAAAGATTATATAAATATCGTCAAACGACGCAGTAAATTTTTATTAATCCCGTTTGTAGTGATTTCTATACTGAGTATTGTGCTGTCCGTTGTATTGCCTTCGGTGTACCGGTCAATAGCCACCATCCTGATTGAAGAACAGGAAATACCTTCCGATTTGGTTCATTCTACCGTCACCACATTTGCAGATCAGCGTATTCAGGTTATCAGCCAGCGCATCATGACCCGCGCCAATCTGGTAGACATTATCCAGAAATTTGATTTGTATGCTAAAGAACGAAAATCGAAATCTGAAGAGCTCATTTTAGAAAAAATGCGTAAAAGCATTAAAGTTGAACCCATCAGTGCCGATGTGGTCACCAAGACCGGTTCGGCAGCAAAAGCGACTATCGCGTTTACGCTGACCTTTGATGATAAAACTCCGACACTTGCTCAAAAAGTGGCCAACGAACTGACGTCTCTGTTCCTTAAGGAAAACATCAAATCCCGCACTGAATCCGCACAAAATACAACGCTTTTTTTAAGCGAAGAATCACGCCGCTTAAGAGATAAAATCAACGAAACACAAAACCAACTAGCGACTTTTAAAGAAAAAAACCTCAACCAATTGCCGCAGATCAGCCAACTTAATCAACAAGAACTCGCTGGAATTAGCAGTCAATTGTTAAATATTGATAGCCAAGAACGTTCATTACATGAACGTCAGTTTTATCTTGAAGGAGAGCTGGCACAAATTGACCCCAATGCCATGGCCACCAATGCATCAGGCGGTCGTGTATTTGATATGAAAGACCGACTTAAGATACTGGAATCAGAATATCCTTCGTTACAAGCAAGTTATTCTGCCGACCACCCGGATGTCATTAAAACCAAACGTGAAATTGACTCGTTAAGAAAAGAAACCGGCAGCAATACTGATCTTAACAAGATGAATGCCGAACTGACTACTAAAAAGGCCGAATTGGCATCGCTGTTAAAACAATATTCGGATAAACACCCGGATGTATTAAAACTAAAAAAACAGATTGCCACCTTACAACAATCCTTGGTAACGGCAAGCAATACTGAACAGAACAATCCCGTGCTACATCCGGACAACCCTGCCTATATCTCCCTAAAAGCCCAACTGGAATCCATACAGGCTGACCTTGGATCGCTGGATTATACGCGCAATCAACTCGCCAAAAAAGCTGAAGAACTACGTATAAGCTTGCGGCAGGCTCCTTTGGTTGAAAAAGAATATACCGACCTTATCCAGGAACTGGACAATACCAATCTTCGTTATCGTGAAGTGAGTGCCAGAGAAATGGAAGCGGAAATTTCCGAGCAACTTGAAGTTGAGCGCAAAGGCGAGCGTTTTACCTTGATTGATCCACCTCAAGAGCCGCTGGAACCTATCAGTCCAAACCGGGGCGCCATTCTTTTTCTGGGTTTTGTGTTTGCAGCAGCGGGTGGATTTGGCAGTGTTTTTCTGGCTGAGATGTTGGGCTCAACTGTCAATAATGAAAAAACCATTGCCTCAATTTTAGGCGTACTGCCATTATCGAGTATTCCTTATCTTGAAAGCAAAGAAGAAAGTGAAGCCGCTGCAAAACGGCGCCTCATCCTACTGATCGGCACCTTGATTGCCATTATCCTGGCTATTATAGGTTTCAATTTCTTGGTGATGCCGCTAGACGTGTTTTGGTACAAACTGCTGCGTGTTATCGGCAATATCTAAATCATAAACCGGAAAAAAAATTATGAGCTCAATAGACACTATAATGGAAAAAATAACCCCACTAACCCACCAATCTGCTGCCTTACCGGCAGATAGCGAGCACTTTTTATATACGCAGACGCGTACCCAGTCCACCCAAAAAAGTCACCTGCAAAAAAACCGCATCATTAGCGGTTTTAAACCGGGCGAATGGCTTCAATCTTATAAAATGCTGCGCACGCGCTGCCTGCAAGTTATGGATGCGAACAACTGGACTACGCTAGCCATCACCAGCCCTAACGAAGCGTCAGGCAGTAGCTTGACGGCGGCTAATCTGGCTATCAGTATCGCTATGGAGTTAAATCGTAGCGTGCTACTGGTTGATGCCAACTTTATAAATCCCGGCATTTGTAACCTGTTTGGCCTTGATACAGACATGGGTCTGAGTGATTATTTGTTACACGACACACCGATTCCTGAGATGTTGATTAATCCTGACTTGGATCGTCTGGTGATTTTACCGGCTGGCAAAGAAATGATTAATTCGCCGGAAATGTTGCGTTCACCCAAAATGAAACGTTTGGTACATGAGCTAAAAACCCGTTATCCTTCAAGAGTCATCATTTTTGACATGCCGCCATTATTATCCCAGTCTGATGCACTGGGCTTTGTTCCCTCTGTGGACGCTGTTTTGCTGGTAGTGGATGAAGGCCATACCAAAACCGATGAGCTTAAAAAGGCGGCATCGCTGCTTAAAGACATTAACGTTTTGGGTACCGTACTTAACAAAGCCAGCAATAAAAAAATAAAATACCAAGCAAGCTAGTTTCAAGTATTCGGGGGGATTATTTATAGATTCTTCATTTCTGCGCTGGTTTCCTTTCTTAGGAATGCGGGCTACCCACTTTAGACGGGACAAGCAAAAAGGCTTAACCGTCAATACAGTTAACTTAATGATAAAGCATTAAAAGAGACCGTTCGCTGAGCGGAGTCGAAGCGAGTTGTCCGCTTCGACTCCGCTCAGCGAACGGCTTAACCTTAAACTGTCCCGCCTTAAGTTGGTAGCCGGAATGGGCTCTACCAAGGCGGGACACTGAGCAGAAGAATGATTCGCCAAGTACCAAAAAGTCCGTCATTCCGGCAGGGAGAGCGAAGCGAGGGTTGGCCGGAATCCAGTTGCCATGGATGGCAATTACAAAGCATACAATTAATTGATTTCTAGACACAGAGATTTGTCGGGTTACGCTGTCACGTAACCTACGCAACTAACGTGCAAATTACGACGCGCAGTAGGGGTAGAAAATTTTCTACCCCTACAACCTATCGTTACTGAGGCGTGACGGAGTTTGCAAGCCCGTCACTCACGTTTTAAAAGCTATTGAAGTCTGCAAACGTTTCGGTCGCGGTTGCAAACCCCGACCAGCATCTCAATTAATGTTATACCATTGCAATCGCCGCCCCTCTTTAAAAAAGTCACTAAAATGGATATCGAAACTAAATAGCCATGGATAGCACAAGCAGACTTATAACTCCACTTACAAACACTTTATTTATTATAAGAGACTCACGCATGAAAAAAACCGATACAACTCCTCTTTGGGTATTTCTGGCCTTCTCCAGTATTGAAACACGCAAAGGGGCACTCATCCTGCTATGGAGCAGCATTGTATTTAGCCTTTATTGTGTTCCCTGGGTTCTTTACTTCAACGGTGATGGTTGGGTGGCAAAATTACTTTTAATCGATGACTGGAGTTGGGTTGCCATGATGCTGCCGATGACTGCCTGGTATTGGATAAGCCTGAAATGGATAGATAAAAATAATGGCTGGTGAGACAGCTTTCTTTTTTGCACGAAAGGTGTCAATAGTTTGACAAAAAAACGATACGGGTCGGAGTTTGCAACCTCGACCGAAATGTTTGAATACTTCAATAGCTTTCAAAACAAAAAGCAGGAATGCAACGGCTAAAGTCGTTGCATTCCTGCCTTAAATCTAAACAAATCTGCTGTCTTCTCCAAAGAGAAAAAACGAAGCGAAGGATTCGTTTGAAATAACGGGGAAATACTATAAGGCAGCACGCAGAAAATACCCCCCCAGGATCCGCCTAGTTCCCACGCTCCAGCGTTGCGTGACGCAGGAGCGTCACTGGCGGCATTCCCACGCCAGAGCGTCACTGCCATTAAGTTAAGCCGTTCGCTGAGCGGAGTCGAAGCGATTTTGCTGGCTTCGACTTCGCTCAGCCAACGGTTTATCTTGCCATGAGGTTCTTAACTTAATGGCAGTGACGCCGGAGCGTGGGAACGATAGGGTGGGGGTTATTTATTGCGAGTTACCTAATCGGGATCACTTTTTATTCGCGACGTGGGCATCGGTTCCCACGTCGCTTTCGTTCCCTAGTTCTTGGTTGCTCCTGCTCCATCCAGTGACTTTAAAGTTTCTTTTGCGACATCCAGACCCACAAAATCACCTTTTTTATCGATCGCTTTTTGCAAGAACTCACGGGCTTTAGCGGTATCATTTTGCTTGAAATAAATCATGCCCAAATGATAATTACTCACGGCGGACTCAGGTTCCTTTGCTAATACTTTTAACAACAATTCCCGGGCTTTGGCATAGTTGCCTTGCTTGTAGGCAATCCAGCCGACGGTATCAAGCGTATTAGGGTTATCGATTTTTTCTAACGGCTCAGCCAGTTTAGCAGCACGCTCAATGCTGGCACTGTCTTTGCTGTAATCAGACAAATAACTGGCTAGATTGTTAAGCGCTTCCATTGACTCAGGATGCTGCTTATAGACCTCTTCAAACAACGCGATGGCTTTGTCTTGCTCACCACCTTGGGTATAAATAGTGGCTAAATCATTAACCAGTTCCATTGCACTTTTTGTGTTAACAATACCTTCTTGATAAGCTTTTATGGCTTCGGCTTTATTTGCTTGAGCACCATAAGACATGGCTATCATACGATAAGGAATGGGCCATTCAGGTTTGATAACTGACGCTTTTTTAAATGCACCAATCGCCTCATTAAACTTTTTATCGCTTAAGTAAACCCCGCCCAATAAATTGTAAGCGACAAAGTTTTTGGGTTGTTGCTTGATAATCTCATTCAACTTGGCAACCGCTTTATCTGTCTGTTTAAGCGACAGGTAACTTTTAATCAACTGAGTCAAAGGCTCTATCGCATCAGGTTGTATCGCCAGAGCACTTTCAAAGGCCGGTACACTTTTATCAACCTTCCCTTCTGCCTGAAAGGCCAAACCGGACAGAAAATAGCCCATACCTTCTTTAGGAACCGCTTCCTGCAGGCGTTTTGCGGCATCTTGCGCCTTATCCCACTTTTTCTGGGTTAGGTATACTTTATAGATGGCTTCCAGTCCGCGCTTGCTTTTGGGATCGGCTGTTAATAGTTCATTAATTTGCTGCACTGCACGATCAACCTCACCCGATTGTTGCAGTAAACTGGCCAAATCAAGTCTGGCATCTTCATCTTTAGGGGCAATCTGGATGATTTTTTCCATGTTTTCACGCGCCAAAACAGGGTCTTTATTCATCAAATGCGCGGTACTCAGTAACTTAAGTATTTTAATGTTTTGAGGTTGATCAACCAGGACGGCTCTAAAATCACCAATCGCATCGGGAATTTTGCTTTCTGACAAAGCAAGCTCTCCACGTAACGATAACGCATCAACATCGCGCGGATTTTCTTCGATAATTTGCTTAATCATCGCCTTGGCTTCGTCAACGCGTTTGGTTGCCACATACAACTTGGCCAGCCCGTTACGTGCTTTAATGGATTGCGGCCCCAGTTTATCAAGTTCGACAACCTCTTTTAATACCTGCTCTGCTTTATCGAGGTGCTTTTGTGCCAACTCTAAATCAACCATTTTAAACCGTAGATCATATTGCTGCGGGCTTGCTTCAATCATCGGAAGCAATTCAGCTATCGCCATTTCCGGTGTTCTTTTAGCCACCAAAAAATCAATCAACATGGACTTGGCATTAACGTCATCGGGTAAATCCTTAACCGCTTGCCGCAATACCGCTTCTGAATTATCCAGTTGATTATCGGCCAGTAAAAATAAAGCCAATCGCTTACGATTCTCCAACTGTTGGGGCTGTATTTTAACGATAGATTCAAGAATTTGCTGCGCTTTATCCAGCGCTTTTGTATCCGTATACAACTTGGCAAGCATTAACAACGGTGATGTGTTGGTCGGATTCTTTTCACTATTTTTTTGCAACCTGGCGATGGCCTGATCAATTCTCCCCGCTCTGGCATCAAGAGAGGCCATTAATAAATTAGCCTGAACATCATCAGGTTGTTTTTTCAGTGCCGCTTCAAGCTGGGTTATTGCACTATCCGTGTTATTTTTAGCGATAAAAACACCGCCCATCAACACGATACCTTCAACGTTTTCGGGATCAATAACCTGAACTTCTTTCGCCATTTTTTCTGCATTATCAACCTGATTGACCATCAGATAAATTTGCCCCATTCTTAAACGGGACATCAGATGCTTGGGATCTTCACCAATTACCGCCATATATTGACTCACGGCATTTTGTAACTCGCCCAATTTGCTTAAAGATTCAGCCATTTGGTAGCGGGCTTCAACGTCTTTGGGGTCAATTTGCAGCACATTCTTGAAAGACAATTGGGCTTTTTGATAATCGCCCGCTGTAAATAACTGGCTCCCTTCTTCCATATACTTGGCTTTTCTTTCTTCGGAGCCGCCGCAAGCCGTAAGCAGACTGACCAAGGCCACAACAAGCAGCTTTTTTGAATGGGGTACTTTGGGTAACATTGATTAAATCCTGATTGGGTTGTTTTGATGAATCAATACTTGCAAGTTAGCGATAACAAAAACCAACATTAACCTGCGAATTGATTTACTTTAATTTTGACAGCTTAAATTATAACAGTAAATTTAAGACTTATTATGAATTGTACTTTATACATTGCAAGAAATTACCCGTACAGAAAGGAAATGTTGATTTCAGCGGCCCGGGGTTAACGCCTATCTGTTCGCTCAATCCACAATCTTTAGTCAATTCAGGACAGACATACATGTTTGCACTCAATTGGCCATTACTATGAGCAGTCAGAAATGAACTTTATTATTTGTAAGTATTCAAGCCCCTCTTTTTCAAAGAGGGGGAGTCAATAATTACTATTATTTAACTAAAAAGTCCGGTTAAGGCTGCTGAGCTTCTTTCGTTTCCGGAACTATCGAACTGGTTACCGACGGTTCTTTATGCTGATATTTTTGCTTGATCAGCTTGTCTTCATATTCCTGAATAATGGTTTCCATTTCTACACTCTTAAATTGCAGTATGGGTTCAGATTTTAGCAGACTGTCCATCACGCTTTTATTTTCATAACTGTTTAGCACTTCCTTGGCGGCTTCAAACAGTTTTATGTTTTTGCCTTCACAGTTTTGCAGATTACTTTCAGTTTGTTTTTGAGTATTTTCCAGATTGACATGCATTGCACTCAGCTCATTTTTAGCCTTGTTTAACACATTGTATTTCTCAATCACTTCCAGCAATTTTGCATGGGTTTGTTCCAGCGTACTACTGACACTTGCATTGCTGCTTTTTTGTGCCGCCAGTTCAGCCCCTAAACGCTCTTCAGCCAAAGCCGCTGCGTCCTTATCCTTCTTTAACTTTTCAATTTCAGAGGCCAGCTTGTCTTTTTCTGTTTTAAGCAGATCACGTTCCGTGGTGACCTCTTTAACCAAGGTTTGCAGCTTAAGCACCGCTTTATTATTGCCATCCGCTGCCAGCCTGGGTGCTGCCTGCGTTGTTGCCGACAGCAAACTGCCGAGCAACAAAACAGAAACAGGTAGCGATTTGATTATGTTATTCATTTCAAACTCCCGTTAAAAACGTGTATTGATGTCAAGTTGCATGATATCCAGTCCAAATTGCGGCCCGGTAATCACGCTGCCGCTTAGCCACCTGCCTGTTAGCCAGAGATTTTTCAACAAACCATAATTACCGCCCACGACCCAACCTTTAACGTTAGTGCTGCCGAGGTTGCTGGCGCCTTCCTGGTGAAAATCAGAATCTGTGAAAGCGTCCAACACGGCATCGCGTTCCACATATTTGTAGAAAGTAAATACGCTCCATTTACCAAATGAATCGACTTTCGGCCAGCCGAACTCACCCCTAACCTGCCAGGCGTTCGTATCACCTTTATATCCCTGACCAGAAGGTGAACCGCCATTAACAATAATATTTTTGAATTGACTTGTATCAAAACCAAGGTTCTTAGCATAATCGGCGCTAAACTTAACATGCGTAGGTGCAAACAAAGCCAAGTCATATAAAGCATTAATATTGAGGATACGATAATTAGACGCAAGTCCAACTAAACCAGTTATATTGGAAGTATCCGTACAAATTTCAGTCAAAGTATTGCCAAATTGCATAAATTGTGGGGCTGATTGAGTACTCTGAGCACTATTGGTACTGCAATTATAACCAACAACTCCTAAATTAGGATTTGGCACAGCCTGGATATTACGGTAGTCAAAATATCCGACGCCCATCTTTAGCGAATCCTGATTATCAAATCCCCAATCCAAGCCTGCTTGTCCGCCGACCATCCATTTATCACGAGTGCTAAGCCCTGTAGAGGCCTGCAACGGAAAAACGCCGGCCGTTGCAAACATTGCCGGCCCTTTTCCGCCTATGCTGCTGGCCAATTCAGTTCCACCCAAGCGCTGCCGCACTGTGCCAAACGCGCCTTCAAAAGATAAATCTTCATCCCATACCACCTCGCTGCCGGCGGTAAAAAATGGATTCGGCGTCCGCCCGCCCATTAGCGTCAGCCAGTTGTACTTATTGTCGTCAATCATATTATAACTAAGGAAGGCTCGATCGATAGTAAACAGATAATGTCCGCCATAATTTCCGAGGGTTTGATTGGTCGACACCGGGTTTAAAATATTACCGGTAGCCAACCGGACACCGACATCCAGACCTTGAGTTACATTGGCATCAATCTCCAAACGAAACCGTTCCCGTCCCACATTGCGATCATTGGTATTATTCACATACCAACTGGAAGGTGGAGTATTGCCAAAACCACCGTTGCTGTTGATGGTTGGCCAATCAAAATAAGTATTTGGCTGGTTATTTGACGCATAAAAACTGGATTGCTCTCTTAAGCGTATATCACCTGACATTTTAAAGCGACTAACCCATTCCGGCAAAGCATTGGGCATGCCCCATTGTTCTTTTTTAGCTTTTTGCATCACATCGCCAACCACTTCTTCACGCAGTTCACTACGCACTTGCTGGCGAATTTCATCTTTTACAAAGTCAGGCACATAAGCCACCAGCACTTCATCCGCTGGCACAACTTCTTTGGCTGCCGCTTCCTTGGGCGCTGCTGCCTTTGCTTCGGCAACCTGCTGATCAGCGTCAACTTCGGCTTGCTTGATCATTTCATTGGCTGTCTTATCTGTCAATATACCTTGCTTTACCAACTGCTTAATAAGATTAGTCGTGGTATTGCGTAACTTAAGCAACTCCTCCTTTTCACCCGCTTGCGTCAAGCCGGCTGCGCATAGTAATGCTAAAGCCAGTAGCGGTTTCTTGTGATCCATAGATATTTCCTGAAAATTTTAAATTAATTTGTAGCATTTCGAGTTAGGTTGTAAGTAATCAAACCCCCTCTTTTTTAAAGAAATGGACTGAATAATTACTTTAGTTTTAGTACCTAAAGTCGTGATGAAATTTTTAGTTTAACGGGCTGCTCCATTCCGGGCGGCGGCGCTTCTTTAGCTTTTTTAAATTTGGCCAGCAGCTTGTTTAATAACTTGTCGATGTCCGGGTCATTACTGCCGCGTGACAATTCAAAACGGCTAACAGACCCATCAGGATTAAGCCAAATCTTGACGACGGCTGAATAACTTTTTCTGCGTAAATCGTCATGCTCTGACAAAATATCGACCAGACTGTCTTTTATGGTGCCAGCGTACCAAGCAAAAGGACTGCCACCGCCGCCACCTAACAGACCTTTTCCCCCTTTGCGACCGACCATACCGAAGGCATCAGTACCGGCA
>Ga0208613_1000711_pt1 | contig 11128 bp, 14 predicted proteins | sample CryBogmetaGMA6M_FD_184543 | JGI IMG/M metagenome (GOLD analysis project Ga0208613, IMG submission 184543) | Freshwater microbial communities from Crystal Bog, Wisconsin, USA - MA6M (SPAdes) | ecosystem: Environmental > Aquatic > Freshwater > Lake | place: Crystal Bog, Wisconsin, USA | collected... | reverse complement strand
AAGTGATCTTCTTCCTAGCAATATTTATTATCTCTGTGACGAGGTGATGGAAATTGGTGGAATTCGTATATATGGGTCTCCTTGGTGTAATCTTCCTTTTTGGGCATCTAAAGGAAGTTCTGTCTGGAATTTTGCTGAAGAGGAGATTGATCTTGGCCAAATCTACAAAAAAATTCCTACAGATATAGATATTTTAATCACACATGGACCCGTTTATGGGTATTGTGATACTATATTAGAAGGAAGTAACGCAAATAGTTCAGAAAATCTGGGATCTAAAGCTCTTAGAGAGTATATCAATACTAGTAAGGCAACTCACATATTTTCTGGACATATACATTCCGCTCAAAGAAAAATGGAAGTCATAGGAAACAATATTACTAAATATTTTTCCTGTGTATCTATCCTTAATGAAGAGTATAAATTAACTGAAAAGTATACTCCGATAGAAGTACAATATGGCGACTAAAAAACCAAAAATAATGGACGATATGCAGATATTAGAAGAATATAATAAAATATTCGATGAATATAATGCAAAGAAACTTTCAAAGAAAGATATGATATCTAGTTGTGTTTATTTACATGATAGAATATCGTTGACTTTCTTGAAAACAAAAAATACAACAGAAAACACAACAGAAAAGAAAGGTAAAATAGAATGAGTTACATTTGTTACGCGACTAATGAGTACGTAAATGGCGAGAGTCGAGAGATGATTCCTATTAGAATCCGTAAGATAGTATACATAGCACAGACTAAGCCAGATCCACGTTCTGACTATCTTCAGTTTGCTAGTCAAAGCGAAGGATGGGAGATTATGGAAGAGGTTCCTGTGCGTATAAGTAAGGCAGATGAGTTTCGTGCTAAAAATTCTCCTGTTATCGGAGAAGATAAGGAAGTTAGGTACATGAAACCCGTAGAGAAAAGGGAAAGATATAGTCGTCGTGGAGAAGATAATAGTGATGATTTTAAGCCAGAAGAACTGTGAAACAGAATAAGAAAACAAAAAGGAAAGCCAGTTGATATACAATCAACTGGCTTTTTTGTTTATTTGTGTGGCTCTTACCCTAAATATATATATAGATATTAAAACCGACATGTGTCCGAGCTAACAACTCCGTTGATATCAGTATATCAACCGTCTTCTCAACCGTTTTAATATATGGAGAAAATTATGAATATTGATATTGAAAAACCCTATTCCCCCGCCGAATGCGAAAGAGGCAAGTTCACCAAAATAAACGAAGCCTATTTAACTTCTATGGGATATCCCTCTGGTGGTTATGGTAGATATGCTGTACTGACTTATGATTTAAATTCTGGGGTATCCAATATTTCTGGTATTCCTATAGATAATACGATACCAAATACTATATGGGTTGGAAGTTCATCCTTTTCAAGCGAAAATGAGATAAATTATAACTTTGCCAATCCATTAGCAGAGCTTGAAATCCAAAACAGATCATTAGGTTCAGTATTTATATTATTAAATGCATCTAACTATCTATATACCATAGCTAATGGAATAGAAATTGCAGTGGATGGATACTATTCAACAAAAAAGACCATTTCAGCCTTTACTGTTGCTAGTGTGTCTGGTGGGGATGTGAGAGTGATTGGACATTATGTATCATAAGGAGATATATGAAGAAAATATTGTTTGGTTTGTTGCTAGTGTTGAGTTGTATAACTGGATTTTCGCAAAGTGTATTAAATAATACATATACTAAGAGGCAATCTGATGCAAAGTATACATCGAAAACTGATCTTAGTAATACTGTAGCTGGGGCTGAAGGTATTAGATTAGTTGGTGCCGTAGGTGGTTATACATTAGAATCATATCTGGAAGATACTGCAACCCGTGGGCCATCTCGTGATTTACCTCAGTTTATCGCTGGATCGAATTTGGATGTTTCGTATTCAGGTGGAGATGTTTATGATCCACTGCTAGGTTATTTCCATTTAGATCCGGGCAGCAAAACTAACTTAGTAGACAATGCGGTTAATATTGCTTACTGGAATACAAATGATGTCAACCTAGTTCAATGGACAACCGGAACAAGACCTGATCCTATTAGTAGCATATATTTGGGTACTTTTGTTACATCTCAAGGGAAGATCGTACATTCTATGTTGGCTATTGCGGTGGGCGATGAATTGCTTTATGAAGATGCAGCTTTTGAAGCCGTATTTCCATCTGTTATTTCTAAAGGAATGCAAGTATTCCTAAAACCGAATGATGGTACCGATTTAACTAACCTTCAGTTTGAGGCTGGGACTATATATCATAATATTGGACAAAAAATAGATTATGCGGGTCTTGATTTTAACACGAATAGCCATATGGTTATATATAGCCATAGTTCTAGTATTACAAACTGGGTACAAATTACAACCAATCTATTTCCTGTTGGTAAATGGGATAACGGGACTAATCTAGTGGCATGTAATGCCGCTAAATGGTATCGAGGTGTATTTGTAGCTCTAGATGATAATCAATTGACTTGGATAGCCCCCGATGCTGAATATACTAATTCATTGGAAGCTATCGAAGGAAATGATCCCGATATGCCACCTGGATTTACACCCTATATTCCAAAATGTACAGCTTACGTATTCAAGGGAAATGATACTAAGTTGAACGATTCGACTTATTTCGTAGATCAAAGAAATTCTGAAAATCTCCTGAAAGGGAATACAACTAGTGGTAGCGGAATCGGCAATATTCCCAGTCTGTCTCAGGTACTAGCTGCTGGACCTAGTGCTGGTGGAATTAAAATTAATAACTTAGGTTTACCGATTAGTAGTGATGATGCCGCCAACAAGGATTACGTTGATTCAAAAATCAATAATGTAAACTCGTTCAAAGTATATGTCGATGGGAAGGGAAATGATAGTTTAGCTAAAGTAGAATCGTCTATTCTTCCTTTCAAGACTATTCAGGCTAGTATTAATGCGGCGGCATTAGCTTCCGGTGGGTCAAATAGATATACTGCCATGATCAGTCCCGGTGTTTATATTGAAGATATTAGTATGTCTAATAACGTATCTATTAGTGGCAATAACATTGAGGATACTATTGTCAAAGGAGAGGTTGTCTTTCCTCCAGCTTTCACAGATATAGTTGGTTCTGAAGTTGCGCTATTGACAGTATCCAGTACCAATAAACCGGCTCTTGTCATAAATTCTGGTTCCGATGACGCTTATGCGGGTGTTCGTTCTTGTTATCTGACTACCACCTATACTGAAGATTCGATTATACATAAAACTGTTATATCGGTCAAAAGAGGATTGAGCGAAGTCTACGGAACTACGTATAATGAACTATTTATAAATACAATTGATGGCATAGTTGCTCACGTGTCAATTTTTGAACATACTACTGATCTAAATAATGCAGGATTGAGCGAGTTTACATCCTTTAACAGTTCGTCTATTATAAACTGCACAGATATAAATGATGATGTCAGTATGGCCCATACCTATGATAATACAGATGCCGAAACTATTAATGTGATTATGGGCGGTCTATTCAACATCCATTTGGATCATAATACTTCGAATCACGGAAATATGATCAAGTTAGTTTCACACGAGAACGCTATGGGAAAAACACTTTCTATGGGCAATGTTACTAGACTATATATGGATGAGACTAATAGTTGTAATCTGTTTATGGCATATGCAAAAGACGGAGCCGCAGAAAATGTTGCTATCATCAGAAATAACCATATTCGTGTTATTAGCGGATCGTCATCAAATATCTGGTTTGGTGCGGCTACAACTACTAATGACGGCATTCGTATTTATGACACAGAATTAATCCAGAAGAACGCATTTCACTATTATCCTAGACGTTATACAAATGAAGGAATGCATGGTTCGTTCTACATCAACACACCGCATCAAAATGGTGATTTTATTCTAGGTGGTGCTCTTGATTTGTTTACGCCCAATAGCTTAAATGACATTACTTATAACGTACCTACTGCTGGACATATTAAACTCTATCTCGACAATACGACTGGACTGGAACAACCCTATTACATTGACTCAACTGCTACCAAGTTCCGTATCTGCCGTGATACGGTATTCCTTGGATATAACACAGAATTGGATACATTAAGACCCGGAGAGGTAGTCACTATTAATCCCGGATCGACTAATCACTTGCAGAATATTAAACGGGCAACTGCCAATATATCTGATCAGTCACAGGTATTGGGTATCATCAATACTCAAGGTGGTGTGCTTAGTTTAGCCACAGCTCATATCATGGCAATCGGAACTACGGAAGCTACTCCGGTTGATACATCTGCATATGTCGCAGGAACCCCTCTATTTCTTAGTGCAACTATTCCCGGTGGATTTACCAATACACCGCCACCTCCTCCTTATGTAACTAAGCAAATTGGATGGGTTGGTTTCAGTGATGCCACCAATGGTACTATTATTGTGGATCGTATTCCTGCTGATGTATTTGGAAATCAAATTCCTATCTACTATGCAACATCTTCTAATTTGGTAGCCGAAACAAATCGTGCTTATGTAGCTGAAACAAATCTACAGGCACAGATAGTAACGGCAACCAGTAGAGTTGCTGTACTAGAAGGACGTTCTAATGTTTGGAACACGGCCTCTACAGATGCTATAAATGCAACCAATAGAGTTACTGTACTAGAAGGACGTTCTAATGTTTGGAACACCGCCTCTACAGATGCTATTTCTGCTACATCAAGAGTTTTTGTAATTGAAGGAAAAACATCTCTTTGGAACACGGCCTCTACAGATGCTATAAATGCAACCAATAGAGTTTTTGTAATTGAAGGAAAAACATCTCTTTGGAACACGGCCTCTACAGATGCTATAAATGCAACCAATAGAGTTACTGTACTAGAAGGACGTTCTAATGTTTGGAACATCGCTTCGACTGATGCTATAAATGCAACCAATAGAGTCAAAGCTATGGAATCTAGAACATCTATATGGGATAAGGCAAGTGTTGACGGAATAGATGCTACTAACAGAGTCAAGATTTTGGAAGCAAGTACATCTAACTGGAATAGCGCATATACATGGTCTACCAATGACGCAAATCAAGACACCAATGTGTCGGTGGCAGTACTTGGTCTATATACGGTAACCAACGCATGGGGATTCAATGAGCCTGTTCCAATCACGACTAAACCAAATGATATTTATATTTCAGGCGAATTTCATAAAGTCCGTAATTGGGTTGAGTTCCATGCTATGACTGAATCCGGTACTGTACAGGGTCAAATCTTCATTCGACATACTCGTGATCCAATAAGGACATATACGGTAGTGACTAATTTTAATGCTACTACTACATCAACCAACCTTACTGTTATGACTGGTACTATTCCAGCATTATATACCATAGGAATAGTTATTACCAACGTAACTGCGTCCACATCAAATCTATGGATCAGTCTCGACTACGCGACAACGAATGGATTAAAGGATCTATAATATGAAGATAGTTATATTTTTAGTTCTATTACTCACAGGAAACATATTGTTTGCTCTTAGCCAGACAAACTATGCTGGTTTTGTTATTCAAGATAATTCTATTGGGACAGTGAATTGGTCTGGTGGAAACCCTCCTGCTAATGCTGTTGGTGCTCCTGATGAGGTATATGCCGTATCTGGTAATCTAGATAACACAACAAATCGTTATTTATATGCGACCAATTATGGATTTAACATACCGATTAATGCTATAATAGCTGGTATAGTTGTGTCACCCACACGACACGCTAGTTCTGCTGCCGATGCGAGTTATGATGCTAGTATACGGCTGATAACTAATGGTATTATTAATATAGCAAACAGAGCCGCAACTAACTTTTATACGACTACAGATGTTACATTTGATCACGGTTCATCAACGGACACTTGGGATGTTGTTTTATCTCCGAATATTGTAAATTCTGCCGGATTCGGTACCGTTTTTGCCGCTTATAAAATAGCCGCTGGTGGTGGTGTAACTATTAGTGTAGACTCCATTCGGATAATAGTTTATTACACGTTACATGTTAGAAAAGCAATGGCACAAACAGTTCATTAATAGGAACAGACAATATGAATATAGATTATAGTACATTAAAATCGACAACTGATCTGAGTCAGATAAGCGAAAGCATTAAGATACTAAGCGGTAAGGTTGGTATGGACTATAACGAACTTGTAAAATGTACATACAAGAAACAGACAGTTTATGAGATTCCTGTAGTTGAAGGAAAGGCTATAACAACTGGGTTATTTAAAAATAAAGAGGTCGCAGTAGCACAAACGGAATTTAACGAAAATACGGTTTTTGTGAATCATGTACATGAGGAGTTTGAGATTATTAAGGTTATATCAGGTGAACTTCATATGACGTTAGGGGAAGATGCTAGAACAATAAAAGAGAATGAGGCAATTTTAATACCACCATATGTGGTACACGATAGCTTCGCACCAGTTCATACAGTGGCTATAATAATAACTGTACCTGCCTGTCCTAGCTGGCCAGAGGGATCAAAATAGTATATAGGGGTAATATATGGTTAACAAAAACGAAAGAGAAGAAGACGCAGAAAAATATCAACAGATTGTTATAACGCTAGCCCTAATACAGAAGGCATTAATTGATTTGACGGAGCGGGTAGATGTTCATCAAAAGATACTGCTAGGGAATGGACATCCAGAAAATAGCGTGGTTTGGGCTATTAAAATGCTATCACAGACAATTGAAAAATTAGATAAACAATTAGAAGCAAATCAAAAAAATACTCTGATTATAATAGAGACAATACAAAAAGAAATGGCGACATTAAGAGATAGTGATTCTAATCTATCTTGGAAACAGTGGTTCAAGAAGATAACGATAAAATGGTTACCTATATTGGTATTTCTTCTGATTATAATCATTCCATTTCATGATCAGATAAATCAATTTCTTGGTATGTTGATAAAACTAATGGAGTAGATATGATAAAATATAAAAATCCAGTAAGTCTTCCACCGTTTGAAGTAAAGAATGTGGTAGCAACTCTATCACAGACTACTGATTGGGGTCTTATAAACTTAAAAATTCCAGATACATGGACAGAAAGTACAGGAAAAGATATAACGGTTTTGATAATAGATACTGGTTGTCCAGTTCAGATAAAAGATGGAAATTTAATAGTTCATCCTGACTTGGATGGGGCTATTCAGTTAGATCAATGCAAGTCATTTATAGACGGAGAAGGAATAGAAGATTTTAATGGGCACTCATCTATGTGTGCGGGTATAATAGGAGCTAGGAACAATGACATAGGTTGTGTTGGTTATGCTCCAAATTGCACCATAATCACATATAAGGGATTGGATAAATATGGTTCTGGTGGTATGTATCAAATAGCAGAAGCATTAGAGTATGCGGCGAACTATCTGAAGCCTGATATCGTTTCAATGTCATTAGGTTCTACGATGCCCGACGAGCGTGTGCATAAGGCCATTAAGAGGCTTTATGATATGAATATAGTAACTGTATGTGCTGGTGGAAATGGCGGGTCTGCGGAAGGCGTTAACTATCCCGGAGAGTATGATGAGGTTATAACAATAGCGGCATATGATAAAAATGACTGGATAGCTAAATTTTCTGCGGTTGGAGATGGAATTGATTTTGCTTTTCCCGGCGTTGATATCTATTCGACTTATTTGAATGGAGGGTATGCGAAAATGAGCGGAACGAGTTTTGCTTGTCCAGCCGCCGCTGGTGTTGTTGCTTTGTTATTAGCCAAACACAAAAAACAAGAAAAAGAAACCGGAATGAACGATTGCAAGACTGTAGATCAGATAAAGGAGCATCTAAGAAAATATAGCATAGATTATGGTGTTGCTGGCAGAGACAAATGGTTCGGATGGGGCATTGTAGATGTATCTAAGATGATAACAGCACAAGAAACTGGAGATGCTTGCACAGGAGTAATACCACAGCCAGAAGAAGAGCCAAAAAAGAGCAAATGGCAGAAGGTAAAAGATTGGCTTTGGTTGAAATTTTCAAAACCCTTCTAAATACTAATAAGGAGTAACTATGAACGCAAAAATATTAGAAACACTAGACAAGGCAAATATCAATCCAGATATGTTAGGAGGGTTGGTTCGTCATTTCCTTACGATTGCCGCCGCATCCGTTATTGCAGGTAAGACTAATTCGTTAGATACTGCTGTAGTTGATTTGATCAAGAATATCTCTACAGGAGATCCCGCTTCTATCACAAGTGCTGTTGTTCTCGTAGCTTCTATTATGTGGTCGATGTGGGCAAAGGCATCCGATGAAACAAAAACAAATGTAGTCAATACATTGACACTACAAAAGAAATAGGAGCATATATGAGTATAGGTAACTGGCTTGCTGGTAAACTTGCAAAGAGATGGTTGCCTACTATAGAACAGGCATACATTGTCCTGAATACAATAGAAATAACTCTTAGAGATACGTTAAAAAAATTACCAGAAGCTGGTATTCCACATGGTACAACCGTATATGAAAATATGAAGGCATTGTGCGGTGCTGTGTTTTGTGTAAAAGCAGCACTAATCAAAATAATTGTATTCACGGGAGGAACTATATCTAATACATCTCAGGGATATATAACACTCAATGATTCAGTCGAAACATTGAAGGATATGATATGAGCGCATCAAATCTAACAGTTATATTAAATATAGTTAATACTATATTGGAAGCAAGTAAAAAATGTTTTACTTGGTTATCTGCTTTTATAAAAAGTATTGGTATCAGAAAGAAATACAAAGAAGGCGAAGAAGCAGTAAAGGATGGAGATGTAGATGAAATCAATGATATTATCACAGGTCGCAAAGGTTAGTTCTATATTTGTTTTGTTGTTATTATCGTCTTGTTATACTCCGAGTACTGAACTGGCATCATTCCCACCAAGAGCCAAAATACTAGATTATACATCAAAGCCTGTACAGAGCTACAATAAAACAAACAAAACATATGTCATAACATTTGAGTATATGAATAATTCCTTGATGAATCAATTATATATAGATGAGATATTGAAGTGGAAACGAGATAATGGAGTGAAGTGATGAGGTTCGAAGAAATATACAATGATATTTTATATGAATATTCTATAGAATTTAATGATATATTACCACCAAACGAAACGCTTCAAATTTTAGTTGATGTATTCGTAGATGAATATAAAATACAGTTAGAGAATTGGAAAATTGATCCAAAATATAAAATCACTCCTTCTATAACAAACGTAGCATTAGCCGGTGGATATCTAGATGAATATAAATTAATGGTTAATGACAATGAGTTTACTAATCGAATATACTACGAAAAGGTGGATAGTATTCTACTAAGAACCAAAAGCGAAGAACTATCAATACAATTAAAAGACAAAGAAGATGAATATATGGCTACGTTTAAGTTTCATGATTCTAAGAAAAGATTAAACCTAACCGGAGATATGGGGTTCTCTGCCAGAACGATTATGAACTATATCCTAAATACTATAAAGGATTCTTTAGATAGAAATGATATAGTTGGATTTTACTATACTATTAACAAGAAAGAAGAAAAGAGAATATCATTTTATGATAAGATAATAGAACAAATAATCAAATATAAAGATAAGATCGTAGAAATTGATGAAAATTCAATTAAGGTGTTTTATATGTTTTAGGAATAGCCGTGAAATGTGAACAAGCAATAAGAAAAGGAAAAAGCTCTGGAATAAGAGAATGTGATATTTGCAAAGAAAAGCAATATCTAGATATTCACCGGAGAAGATTCTACACCCAAATTATTTAAAAATTAAAAGAAAGTTCTTGCAATCAAAACTAAAAGTGCTATAATAATGCGTAGAAAGAGTGAAGTTTAAAGGGTTATTTGAAACGTTGTTAATTTTTTCAGAAAATCGTTGTAGTATATATTACGACTCTTTTTTAAGGAGTAAGGAGTAAGGAGTAAGGAGTAAGGAGTTTGGCAAGTAGCTTAATCGGTAAAGCTTTTGATTGTTAATCAAATGATTGCTGGATCGTCCCCAGCCTTGCCAGCCATTTTGTCCGAGCATGCCTCTAGTTTACTACAGTAAACAATGCACAATGGCAACCTGAATGATTACAGGTTATAGTCTCTATAGACGTATAGAGAACCGGGATATCATGATTCGAAAGAGTTGTGGTCCATTAAAGCGTGGATTATTTTTGTACAATCATCTAACAATATTAGATGATAATGTAACACTAGCACTTGACTTAACTCACATTTTTGATATACTATCAACATGTCAGAAACCATACTAACATTCGATGAGAAGAACCACAAGTACTTTGATAATTTAGGTCGAGAGTACATTTCGGTGACTCGTCTTATCCATGCAGAGAAACCGGAGTTCAATGCTTTGGAAATTGCAACTAGAGTGACCAATGTTAAGGGAAGCAAGTACTACCAGACGCCCATACACGAAATCATTAAAAAGTGGGCAGATTCTGCTCCATTAGGAACATCTCTTCACGAGAAGGTTGAAGATTATATCAACGAACAAGTTATCACAGAGGATTCATTATTTCGTCCTTGTATAGAACAATTCGCAAAGCTGAAGTTCAATGGAAAATTGATATCAGAAAAACTTGTATTCGATGAAGACTTACTGATTGCTGGTATGGTTGATCTTTTAGAAGATACCGGAAACGATCCATTATATCTCTATGATATCAAGTCAAGTACATCTAATAAAGATGGCGAGATGTCTAAAGATAAGATAAAGGACTATACCATACAGTTGAATATGTATAAGATGTTGGTAGAGAAGAGAATGAATAGACCATGTAAGATTGTTGGTATATTGTGGTTCAAGGATTTTGCCGATATGAAGGAAAATACAAAACTTACGATTGTGCCGATCAAGGAGAATACGAATTGTTTGTATTCGATTTTGCAGAAGAGGAAATTGCACGTGAGATATAGTTACTCAAAATGATGAAATTTCTTCCATCTGAGTTTTTTGGACGAAAGGAACTATAGGTTCCTTGCCTGATTCAATCCAATAGAAACCTTTTCTATTTTCTTGTTTCAATCGTTTCTCCTTGC
>Ga0208613_1000709_pt1 | contig 11142 bp, 12 predicted proteins | sample CryBogmetaGMA6M_FD_184543 | JGI IMG/M metagenome (GOLD analysis project Ga0208613, IMG submission 184543) | Freshwater microbial communities from Crystal Bog, Wisconsin, USA - MA6M (SPAdes) | ecosystem: Environmental > Aquatic > Freshwater > Lake | place: Crystal Bog, Wisconsin, USA | collected... | reverse complement strand
TCACGCCACCTTCGTTCATCGACTTCAAATGGTTCCATTAGCTCATCCTGATAACCTTCCCGGTATCCCCGGTCTGAAGTTTGGCGCGGGCCATTTCGCCCCCGCTCTTTTCGCTCTCAAGGAATGTGCGGAAGTTCATCACGCCACGGCGGGCAGCACGAAGGGCCGTGAACTTGCCAGCGTCGAGTGGGTTCAATAGTTCTTCCTGCTCATGCAGGGCGTTCTCGTATGCGCCCATGAGCGTAGTAAAGTCGGGATTCTCAAGCAGCCGTTGGGCCATCTCTCCATGAGTAGCCTCGGCCTCAAGTTCCTCAATCATGCGTTCCTCACACGGACAAGGCCAGCAAGAGTGCTATCGCCTCGTCATCTATATTGTTAAAGTCAACGTAGTTCTCCGGTGGGAGATACCAGCCCTGGACAGTCGGATAGGTGAAATTGGTAGACCAAGAGTAGAACGTCCACGGAACTGCATTGGGGATGTTCGGTACTGCGGTTCGCGTAGCCCGTTGCAGACCCCCTATTTGTGCCGTAGGAAGCGTCTGGACGGCCTGGACGTGTATTGCGCTACTTGTGTTCGCTAGGAGGGCTTCAACGCGTCTACGGCGTTCCTGGGCCAGCTTCTTGAGGTTCTTGCTGCGTCCACCTCTGCGCTCGTCGGCCTGTGCTGTCTCGCCAAGGCCAAGGCCAGCGGTGACGATGATCGGGGTGGTGTCATCTAGCCCAAGACCCCGCGTGACAATCATTCAAGACGCTCCCTGCGTTCTGCGCCCTTGCCCGCGTACGGCGTAGTTCCCGCCGCGTCCTGATAGAGATTCGCCACCAGCAGCGGGGTCACGCCGTCATCGTCGTACACGGTCATGCGGCCTGTAACCGAGTCGGTTACGGACTTGTTACGCAGCACCTTGGAAATGGTGGAGATGACAGACCCGGCCTGATCTCCGGTGTAAGAACCGGGAAGCGTGGTAATCCAAGGGTCGCCCGCACTACCAGCGGCGGCAAGTGCCTGACCAGTTGTCCCGGATGTCGCATGGTCGGCAAGAACTGCGGCTGAATGCCCGTGGTGGTCGGGGTGGGCGTGGTCAACTGCAAGGACAGGAGCAAGGTGCCCGTGGCGCGAGTACCGCCGCTGCACACTCCAACGTAGGTAACGTCCGCGTCCGTTGAGGTGGACTTGACGAACTGGACGAGGGCCTTGTTCTTGACGGTTCCGACACCACCGGGAGAGGTGACTTCCCAACCGCTAGAGGTGCGGGCAACTGCCACACGGGCATACGAACCGTAATTCGCTTCGTTGGTCAGCGCCCCGGATTCGGTGGGGTCAGCGGTGAACAGGGCGAGATAGAAATCGGTGTCACCCGTACCGGACAGCGTACCGAGATAGGACGGAAGCGTTTTGTTGAAGAAAACGTCAACAGGTCAGTTTCAAAGGTGTTAGTAGCGGACATTCGTTAGACCTCCACGATGCTTGCGCCAACGATCTGCCCGTTGACTCGGTTAAGACTGATTTGACGCTGCCCGCCAGGTGACGGCACAACGATGACTTGTGGGCTGGATTCCTTGGGTTCGGCGGGAGGAGTCTGCGCGGCGTTCTGGTCTGCCTGAATCTTGGCGGCTTCAAGCTGAATCTTCGCGGCTTCCATAGCTGTTTTCAGTTCCATCTCGGCCTTCAACTTCTCGCGGGCCAACTCAATCTGCGCCTGTACTTCCTGCACCTTCAACGAGAACTCCTCTTGCGACAGTTGCGCCTTCATCTGGAATTCGGCGTTATCCAACTGGACGTTGCGCTTGAGGTCATCATTCTGCTGCTTGAGGGTATTTGCGGCATCAGTTGCGCGTTTAAGTTCAGCCTGCATCTGCTGAATCTGCTGCTCGGACTGCTTGATATGCGCGTCCATCTGCTGCATCTGCTGCTGCATCTGCTGCGTCTGTGTCGGCGTGGGCTGGTTGGCGAACTTCTGTCCAATATCCTCAATGGGAAGAAGTAGATTCTTCGCGTTGATGTCGAGCGTGTCGTATTTCTTGTAGATGGTTTCCGCGAGGTGGACGGGGGTAGCGATACCCATAGGGATGCCCACTTGCGTCAAGAACTGGATATGCTGGTCAAGTTGCTGCGCCGTGGCTTGCTTCTCCTGCGGGCCAGTACCGACATCAATTTCAATGTCGAACTTGCCCTGAAGGTCATCAGCGGTAACTTCAATGGGGCTACCGAGAAGGCGCACAACATCCTGCGGCGGGAACATCTGCGTAATGGCAATCATCTGCCGAATGAGTTCTTCAAGCGAGTCAGCGAAGCCCATTGCGGTGTACTTCTGCCGCATCTGGCTTGCCGTCATAATCATGGAGATGCCTGTCGCGGTGTTGTGCGTAACCGTGAACTTACGGCCCACGCAGAACAAACCATCGGAAGAGTCAACGGTGAGGCAACGCATGGGCCGAATGGAAACTGGTTCGACAGACACAATCGGCTGCGTGGTGGTGTTGCGAATTGGAGCACGCCACTTGTCAGCCTTAACCGGAAGAGAGAACGGATTATCAAAGATGTGGAATGTAATGTTCACATATCTCTGGCCCTCTTTAGCTAGGGGGCCAGCGTCAACGGTAGATTCGTTCCACCACCCGCCAAGGCTCTCAATAAGGCGGGTCACATCGCCAAGCAGCCTACCGTCTTTCTGACTAAACACGCACAGGGAACCGGAATGGTGACAACCGTCAGTGTCCATAAGGCCACGCAGCAACTCAAGCCTATCGGCATAAGAAGCGTGGAAGTATGTTTCCGGGATGTGTTTCCCGACAACCGAGTAGTCATCTTCACGGCCACGGCGCAGGAGGTTAAGTGACCTCATCTTTGAATAAAACGGGCTTCCCTTGATGTAATATGTCGTGGCCTTCCCAGCGTTTTGATTCTTGCTAGGGGAAACCTCGCAGCCGTTAGCAGAGGCCCACTCTGTCAATCTAGCGACGATATACCCGTCCATAGTAGTGACGCGGGGGGACCAAGAGTGGCCGTCCCCAAGCCACACGCCGAGGATATACGGGTCAATAGGGGGAGTTTCTGGGTTTTCAATTTCTGGACGCTGGACGCGGGGGATGTAAATGTTTTCTGCAAACTTGTTCTTTCTGGCGTAGAGGGTGTCGGTATCAATCGTGCGGTTTTTCCCTTGGAATTTGTCGCTTTCGGTCTGCACAGTCCAAAGGTGCTCACCGCCAGCAAAGATTTCTTCACCGGAAGCGAATACAATCCTGTATGCACGTTCTGGGTTGTGGATTTCGTGGGCGGCGAGAACAGTTACCGGGAGTCCATCAGAACCAATGATTCTGTCCCCGCTCTCCACCTCACCAAGCTGGATATACTCACCATCGGCAAGGGGGACAGGGGTATGGATGCAAAGCATCTTGTTCAGGCTGTTCGCGTCAAGACCCTGATTGTACGAGGTAATGCCCGTCTTTTTCTCGACGGACACGTTCCCCGCTTCCATAGCGCGAAGGATGAACTGGCTCGGCGCACCAGCGGCAATCTCGCGGATACCGTCAGGATTGCCCACGATGATGTCACCGAGGGCGCGGTCAGACCACTGGCGGGCCATATTCTTGTCGTTGGTGACTGCCGTGGGGTAGGTGAAGCAACCCGCAGAATCGACCATTATGCGTCGAAGGTTCGTCTGCTCCAACTGCTCATGGCGCAACTGAAGGGGCAGAGGGAAGCCCTCAATCTTGTGCGGCTCACGGTTGCAGTAGCCGAGGATGAACGGGGGGCCACCGTAGGGGTTCTCCACGGGGTCTTGAAGAACTACGTCCTCGCAAATACTGACGATGGTCGGCTCAAGCAGGCCGTCTTTGTCGAGGTCCGCGAGGAAATAGCACTCCCAAACGTCAACCTCGTTGCTGCCCTCGCGGATGCTGTCGGAGTCGTAATTCTTGGAAGGCGAAAGGTTACCTGGGCTGGTGAGGCCGTCCACCTCAAACATCTTCTGAATCTCGCCCATCGTGGACGGGTCAGAAGTGCGGTTCGCAACCTTGTCTTTCACAAGGTCATACACGCCCTTGCGGTACTTTCCGCTGCGCTCCCCCTTGCGGATATCGTCGAGCGTCTTACGCACCCGATGCGCCACGAAAGGACACTCGGAAATCTCGGAATAGCCGGGAACGTAGAAGAATTCCCACGCCGGGATGACTTCTACCGATGGGCCAGCGAAGGTGACAACCTTACGGACAGCCTTCACTTCCTCGTAAGCCTTAACCTCAGTAGCCATTTCAGGCTGCACCATCTGGCCCGTGGCGGGGTCCATGAACGGCATGGGCTGCTGCGGAGCCGGGACCATGACTTCCGTGTACTTGGAAATCTTAATGTTCGGGTCGGCGTTCATCGCCTCAAACTGCTGCGCGGTAAGCTGCGGGAACGTCTTGGTTTCCAAGTCGTAATCTTCGCGGTAGCAGCACTTGATGATGCCGAAATGGTTAATCAGGCTATCGTGAATCCAATCCTTGAGGATGCGCTTGCCGTTCTGCTTGCGGAACAGCACGTAGCGCAGATAATCCTTGAACTTCTTCGCCCGCGCCTCATTGTCCGAGGTGAGAGAGAAGAAATCCCCCGTGAAGATGGCGTGAAGGTTCGGCTTCAGCGATTCAACGGAGTTCCACGCGAGGCTATCCACAACCTTGGAAAAGCCGTCACGCTCGTTACCAAGGGGCTGGAAACGGTACAGGTCGTAAGACTCCTGCCGTTCCACGGAAAGCTCGGTCTGGTGCGCCCTGGCGCGTTCAATATCAGGCTGGACGAGTTCAAGAATCTCGTCATCAGTCATGGAAATTGATTTCGCCATGCTAAACCGCCTCGTATGTCTTGTGAAAAATTCTCGGCTTGCACGGGTACAACTCACCCTCTATGCCAGTAATCATCCAATCTCCGGGGCAAACGATATGCCCCCCTTCAAGTGTTCCACACCAACCATGATCGGCCATGTGGCAGGCGCATGATTTGCAGCCATGAGGACCGGGCATTTTCAAATTCCAGACCTCGACTGGAACACGGTTGACGTTTCCATTGTCCCCGTGGCGAAGCCATTGTTCTGCGTCTATGACAACAGGGATTTTGCGATACTTCGCCATGCGTACTCCGGTTTGCTTTAAAGCAAGAAAGACGTGTTATACTTGACCTATAGACGCAAAACGTCTACGAGTCGCGACTTGTGTACGAAATGTGATGCAAGTGGGCGGGATTGCGCGAGAATGAAGCGGATGTTAGTCAGCGGTGAGGTGAATGAGCGAGTTAATTAGCTCATTGACAACGTGGCTCGAAAAGGATATACTTGCGGTCAAGACACAAACAATTTAAAGTAACTTGGGGGGTTAAATAAATGGAAATGTCGTGCCACGTTCAGAATGAGCTTTACGCATGGGCGTGTGAGCTGCGCCGACCTTCGATGATGCTGAAACCACGCGTTTTTATCGACGGTAACATTTGGTGCGCCCTACACGGAGAGAACTTGCAAGATGGTGTGGGTGGTTTCGGTGACTCGCCTGAGGCGGCGTATTGGGACTTCGACAAGAACTGGTGCTCAAAGTTGTTGGTATGATTACACTTAGTTGTGAGGTAGACAATGCAGATTTGTAACCAATGCCAAGGGACTGGATTCCTAAACGCAGATGACCCCATGTTCGACGGCATGTCTCCCCGTGAAATAAGAGAGTTTATCATCCGGTGTTGCAGACACGAGGAAAATGACGTTTGTAATTGCTGCGGGGATGGTTGCGACTGGTACGGGACGCCAGGCTACCATTATGGCATTTACGACCCACCAGGGGAGCGTGGCCCATACGCATATAACGGCGGGCTGTGCGAATGTGACTAGTCATACGGCAGCACTTGGTCGATGCCGTAGGCGGTTGCTGCGGCGGGGATGAGGGACTTGAGGAAATCGCCGTTTGATTGGCTGTATGCGCCATTGTTTGACGCTGACTTGAACTGCTCCGGCTGGAAAGAGAGGTATGCAGTCTCGCCGGACTCTTTCAGTTTTATCCCATCGTATCCAAGTTTCTCAAGACGATACTTTAGCTCTGGATGCTTTACCTGATTGTATATCGGAGTGGACGATTCACGGAAGTCTATCCCGCGCATGTCAAGGTCAAGTTTGTTTTCCAGGTAGTCTTTAAGCCTTGTCCCGCCGACACCATCATCACCGAAATGCGTCAGGTCTAGCGGGTTTTTAAGCGACAAGTTGCCGTGTATTACGCCACCTTTCTCGCCAGCGAATCTAGACGCATACTCTGGTGACGGCGTATGGTACGAGTACCCGTAATTCCCGCGCATAAACTGCGAAAATCCTGGTGTCCCTGTCCCGTGGTACACCGTCAGCGGCTTCCCCTCCGCGTCCACCACCTTGCTATCGCCAAACCACTTCTTGAAGTTCGCTTCCCTAACGGCAGCGTCATCGACGTAGCCGGGTACTCCTTTTGCACCCACACCACCGCTAGTCATAGCAATGGCATTGCCAAGCCTGTCAGCGACTTCCGGCGTGAAGCCAATCTCGCCACGAAGGAACTTGTGTTCCGGGCTGTTCTTCCAATCCTTGATGTACGGGTCGTAAACGTCAGTAATAGCCCCTAACAGACCACCAGACTGCGCCTGTCCCTGTAGGGCATCCGACATGGGGCCATACTCTGCCTTCGGCGCAGAGGGCCGAGAGAGAATATCCTGAAGCGTTTCCAGTAGACCCATGAGGAGGACTCCTAGCAGGCGATGAAACTCGGTCTAGTTTCAATCCCGTAGTGATTCAGCGCAACCATGTCAGGCATGGCGAAGGTCAGGCAGAGTGCGTCCGCGATGTTCGGGCTAGCCTTGCCGTCTGCCCGCATGTCGCGCTTGCTCTGCACCTTGATCTTATTCGTTGCAGAGAGCATTTCGTATGTAACGCCCGACAGTTCCGAGATGAGCTTGCCCTTGAGCGGCAGATTCTCCGGGATGCAGTTGGCCTTGGCCTCAAACCACTCGCGGCATTTGAACCAGAGTTCGTCTCTCCATCTGGAGAAGCGTTCCTTGGTCGGCGCGGTTTCTGCTACGTTTACGGCAACAACCTCGTATCCCAGGTCCTCTAGAGGCTGCTTAACGCCCGCACCCCAACCAATTGCGTCGATAGCCACGTTTCGGCAGTTGTACTCGGTCATGCGCGCCGAAGCCCACCCGGCTATCTCGCGATAGTCATCCTTGCGACACTCATCAATATGGAGAATCCTGCCACCCTGACGGATAACCAAGGCAGTCGGGTCGCCCGTGAGAGAGTAGCCGAGGTCAAGCCCCGCGATGATAGGCGCATAGGTGTACGAAACATTGCGGCCAATGGCTTGCTCGATGAGTTCCAAGGGGATGAGGACAAGTTCATCAGAGGCGTGGAAGGAAACGTAATATTCCTGCTGAATCATCGGTTCCGGCATCCCGGAACGGCGTTCTTCCTCAATCTGTTCCGCAGTCAGGACACCCGTTTCGTCAATGCTCATCTTTGAGCAGAACCACGCGGGGTTCTCTAACGCCTGGCGGTACATCTCAAAGAAGTGATTCATGCCACGGGGAGTACCGTTGAACACAGCCCACCCGCCATTCTCAACCAAGATTGGCCTAATATAGTCCCATGCCTTCGGGTCTTGAAGCGAGTACTCGGAGAACACGCAGCCCACGGGGTTAGTACCCATGATGCTGTCAAAGTTGTCCGTGCCGACGATCTGGATGATGCTGCCGTTAGTCAGGCAGACCTTCATCTCCGTGCCGTTCTTGGACGCTATCAGTTCCTTCGGGATGTAAGACAGGAACGAACGTCCAGAACCATCGATGGCATCCCACACGGCCTTCTTGCCCTGCGAGTAGGTGGGGAAAAAGTAGAAATAGGAGCCGATACGCATGTGCGCCATGACGATGCAGGCATTCCAGCATGTCAGGTCTTTTCCAGCCCGTCTGTGAACGCACCAATAGGCCCGTGTGCCGCCCTTCAGGAGATAATCGAACAGCGGCCTTTGATAGAAGCGCGGTTCGTATCCGTGAGGCAAGGCAATCTGCGTGATCTTCTTAGCCATGTCTGACCGGGTACGCCCAGTTTTCGAATCTACGCGCTAAACTCTCGCGGCAGATGTCAATCTCGTTCTCCGTGACGAACCGCTGTCCAGCCAGATGCTCCATGTCCGCGATGAGAAGATGCGAGAACTCATGTACGGCGGTACGGAGAACATCGTTCTTGGTAACGGGCTGGCCCCAGGTCTTGTAGAAGTACACATGGGCGTTTCTGCCGGGCGCATTTCTTGCAATGCCGCCGCAAGCATCGTGGCCGTCAGGCTCCTCCCACGAAAACGTGACCTCCCAATCGTTCAGGCCAAACTTCGCGCGCCACTCCATGAAAGTGCGCTTGAACAGCTTGAAGTCCTCGCGGGTGGTCTTAAACGCGGTGAGGTCTGACATATATCCTTTGGAAGAAATGTTGCCCCGGCATTGCACCGGGGCGGTGCCGCATTCCAGAACAGAACGCGCTAGGAAGGTGAAATTAGCAGGGCTTGGGACGGGGCTTAGGCTTCTTCTTACCCATTGCGAGGAACCTCCTTTTATCCAAGCGGGCTACGGAGAATCTCAACCGTGTAGTCCTCAAGGATGATATTATCAGTAGCAGTAGCCTTGGTGACGCACAGGGTAAGGTCAAGAGCGGTCGCACTATTCTCCGTCCCATACACGTTGGCGGTAGTCACGCCACCCCAGGCAGAGGGAGCAGCGATAGCGTAGCAAACCTGCTTCGCAGCATCACCGCGATTATGAATCTTGACCTGATCGCGCATCGATAGGAAGCTGGTAAGGGGAGTGGTGCGGAACGAGGTCGTTCCATACTTCGCGGTAAACGTCTTTACGTTAGCATTGTTCGTGGCCGAGAACAGCGCGGACACACGGATAGACCCATTGAGGCCAAGAATGCCAGAGGGTATAGGCACAGTTACCAGCGTGGCGATGCTCGTTGCAGCAGTGTACGCCGCGATGGTCGTTGTGGGCTTAACCACCGTACCATAGTTGTAAATCTGGCAATGGGTAGCGTCAGAGAATGTCGCACTGTACAGGCCAGCCACCGAAAGGTTAGAGTTGGTGCAGTACACCGTCACCGTTCCAGACGGTACATACGGCAATGCCGTGCCAACGGTCATCGCTCCGTCAACGGTGGTGAAGCTTCCGGTGGGAAGATGGATGACCGGGACGGCAGACTGCGCAAGAATCAACGCGCCAGGGTATGTCTGAATAGGCTTAGTACAAAAGTCCATATCTACCGCCTACACGTAGAAAGCCATAGTGACAGTGCAGGCAACCGGGGAAATCAAACTAATCGTGGTCACGCCGTCCTCGATACCCCGCGCAGTCGGGTTCAGCATCGGGGAAGTTCCGTCAGTAACGTCAGCGGCAGGGATAGCAGCAGTCGCGCCAAACCGCGCATAGAAGTTCTGGTCAGCACTAAACACGACAACCTTTGCGCCAGTGGGAATCGTATGACTCTCCGCAGTATTAGCAGCCAACACCCGCGCATCAATATACGGGCTATACATAATCACGCCCTGCGCCGGGAACCGATCAGCGTCCTTCGTCACCTTGAACCTAGACATAGCCATTAGTAGTCTCCTTGGCTTGTGCCAGTTTTCTTGCCCCTACCAGGACGGTTGATGGGACTATTGCACATACGGGAAATCCTCACCGATAAACTCCCTGAACGAAGACACTAGATGTATCACTGATGAGTCATCCGATGTGTCACTAGTGCCTATGTTGAATGAGTAATTTGAAGAAGATCCAGTGCGCCCTACCGACAACAATCCGCTAGAGCGCAACTCATCAATAGCCCTCTGGACGGTAACGATGCTTTTCTCAACCATCACCGCTATCCGCGCCCTACTAGGGAAGCACCGACCACTCTTGGAGTTGCGATGCCAAAGGATACACAGGGCGACTAGACGCGCTGTACTCGACAGGTTCTTACGTTCCCAAATGGCCCGCTGTATCTGCCACGGTGTCGCGGTTACGCCGCTGCGTGTATTCTGCTGTGACATTCATGGCAGAGGGTAACGAGTTCATGGAGATGGTTTTTCTCATCCCCACGATGGTCATAAACGATGTGATGAACCTCAAGCCTTGACGCGGTGGCGCATAGTTTACACCTGCTGCCGTCACGCCCCAAAACTAACTCTCGCACCTCTTGCCAATACGCGGACAAAAGAAATTTCCTGTACGGCATCTTCCTGCGCTTGCTCACAAGACGCTGTGCCTTGGTCCGCTTCTTCTTCCTCTGATACCCGTAGACATTCGAATAAAAACTGCTAATCATGCCCATGCACGTTCCTCCGTGCGGTTATCCTCGTTAGTCCCCTGCCAGGGATAGAGGAATATCCTTTTCGCTCCGTCGAGCTAGGCAGGGCAATATGGGGGGACTTGGTTAACGAGAAGTATCATGGGTGATACTTATAACCATGAAGAACAGCCGAAAGACAAAAGGCAGCGTGAACGTGCGAACAATATGCGAACTACAGGTTACGTCAAACAGCCCGCTACATTAATCGCAGATGGCCCTTTTTATTTTTCCGCGCAAAATTTCGGAATGCGAATCAGCCAGGAAAGGCATGGGGGTAGTCGAAATGTGGAGTGGTGTGCAGAGTGTGGCTGTGTAGTTAAATTTCAACGAGGCCGGGGCGGAACCACGCGGCCAGCCAGCCACGACGAGCCCACCTGGTGGGCCTATAGCGTAACACGATAACAGCGCATTCTATTCCCAAAGTTTACGGAATGACCATTACGGGCGCATCGCTCATCGTATATGTGCATGGTATCGTTACACATAGCGTATGATAGAACATTATCGCGCTACGCACATTCGATATGTTTCTATTCCGTGTCACCATTGCGTGATCTCGTGGCATCGTTAGCACACGGCAGAGACACGGTGATCATGCTGCTACTCGGCACTACCTCGATAGCCTTCTGCGCCTGGCTACTGCCGATAGCAGAGGTGAGGAGCTGGCCGTCTATGATGACCTGAATGCCAGTGTTAAGCGTCTGTTCTTGCTGATCTCTGTAGCCGCAGACGTTCTTCAGGTAGAAGATGCTGCCCACGGTAGACAGGCTGTTATCAAGCATTCCGG
>Ga0208613_1000708_pt1 | contig 11163 bp, 11 predicted proteins | sample CryBogmetaGMA6M_FD_184543 | JGI IMG/M metagenome (GOLD analysis project Ga0208613, IMG submission 184543) | Freshwater microbial communities from Crystal Bog, Wisconsin, USA - MA6M (SPAdes) | ecosystem: Environmental > Aquatic > Freshwater > Lake | place: Crystal Bog, Wisconsin, USA | collected... | reverse complement strand
AGCCGGATGCGGGAGCGTCTTGCCGTGACACTGCGCTACCCCTCTCTGGCCGAGGGGATCGCGGCGTCCCTGCCCGAATGGCAACATTAGCCTGTTTTATTCGTGATATCGGCAGGTTACCGTAATTGCTCCTTGCCATACGCTCAGGGAGCGGGTATACTGAAGACGAAATAAAGATTGCGGGGATTCCCCCGAATCCCCATTGCCCTGGCAGCGTTCCCTCCTGGTTGCCAGGGTGTTTTTTGCTGTAAAGAGAGGGGTTCCGGTTGACGCACCGAAGCCGTTATGCTTTAATCACCGCCGTGGAAACGGAAGCTTATATAGCGCTTGGCTCAAACATCGGAGATCGCGAGCGCAACATGCTGCAGGCCATTGCCGAAATCGGCAGGCTGCCGGGCAGCAGAGTTACGGCGCTCTCTTCTTTTTATGAGACCTCACCGGTCGGTACTGTTCCTCAGGATGCGTTCTGCAACGCCGTACTCAGACTCTCAACAGAGCTTGACGCCCGCACGCTGCTGACCCGACTGCTCCGCATTGAAGACGAAACGTTCCAGCGGGTCAGATTGCTTCATCAGGGGCCGCGCACAATGGATCTCGACCTTCTGCTGTACGGCGATGAAACCATTACGGAAGAACATCTTGAAGTCCCTCATCCGCGCCTTGCGGAGCGCCGTTTCGTCCTGCAGCCACTGTCTGAAATCGCGCCGGATCTGCTGCATCCCCTGCTCGGGAAAACAATACGTCAGCTTCTGGCCTTGCTGGAGTCCGGGGAGACCGTTGTGAAAATGTAACTGGAGGAACGAGAGTGATCAGATTCCTGGTGATGTGCCTGCTACTGTACATCGGGTACCGTATTGTCATTTCGATGGTTGCGGGGAAAAAAACGCCTGATACGCCGACGAAAAACCACGATGCCGGTGAAGAAACACACCGCGACCCGGTCTGCGGCGTCTACGTTTCCGAGGGAAGTGCCATCATCGGCAGGCACGACGGCCAGCGGCACTATTTCTGCTCCATGAACTGTCTTGAAAAATATCGCGAACAGCTTGACCATACTTCTTCACCATAAAAACGGAGGAACAGATGAAATTTTTTATCGACACCGCAGATGTACGTGAAATCCGGGAAGCACATTCACTCGGCCTTGTTGACGGCGTAACCACCAACCCGTCACTGATTGCCAAGTCCGGGCGTAAATTCAAGGACGTCATCAAGGAGATCGTTTCCATCGTTGACGGCCCGATCTCAGCCGAAGTCATCGCCCTGGACGCACCGGGGATGATCAAGGAAGGGAAAGATCTGGCAAAGATCCATAAAAACATCGTCGTCAAGCTGCCCATGACCCCCGAAGGGCTCAAGGCGTGCAAGGCCCTGACCGAAAAAGGGATCAAAACAAACGTCACCCTTATCTTTACCCCCATGCAGGCGCTGCTGGCCGCCAAAGCCGGTGCGACCTATGTATCCCCCTTTGTGGGGCGCCTTGACGATATCTCCCAGGACGGCATGGGGATCATCGAAGAGATCCGCACCATCTTTGACAACTACGGCTACATGGCCGAAATCATCGTCGCCAGCGTACGCAACCCGATTCATGTCCTTAACTCGGCCCTGATCGGCGCAGACGTTGCCACCATCCCCTACTCGGTCATGATCCAGCTTGCCAAACACCCCCTGACCGATGCCGGAATCGAAAAATTTCTAAAAGACTGGGAAAGCGTGCCTAAATAATATGTCAGTTTCTTACACGTCGAAACATTCCATGCCGCTTTCCATACTGTTCAGCGCTTCCGAGGCCGCACCTTTTGCCAAGGAAGGGGGGCTCGGCGATGTTGTCGGCGCCCTGCCGAAATATCTGGCGCGCATGGGACATGATGTACGGGTCGTACTTCCCCGCTACTACAGCGTCAACCCGGAGAAGTTCGGGTTGACGCTGCTCCCCGGGACGCTGGTCGTCCCCATGGGTGCCATCGGCCACCAGTACTGCGGCGTCTGGGAGGGACGACTGCCCGGATCTGACGTACCGGTGTACCTTCTGGAACATGAAGCATATTACGGCCGCACCGGCCTGTACCAGCAGGGGGGTGAAGGGTATCTGGACAACGATAACCGCTTTGTATTCCTGTCCAAAGCTTCGCTGGAGTTGTGCAAGATGCTCAACTTCACCCCGGACGTAATCCACGCCCACGATTGGCACACCGGCGTCATCCCTGTACTGCTCAACAGCTCTTATCTGCACGACCGTTATGTCGGCAACGCTGCATCACTGCTGACGCTCCACAACATGCAGCACCAGGGCAACTTCTATCCCGGCCTGATGGACGTGCTCGGGGTCGGCTGGAAGTATTTCAACTACCTTGAGCTTGAAATGGACGATCAGGTCAACCTGCTTAAAGGCGGCATTTACCACGCCACCCTGCTCAACACCGTCAGCGAAGAGTACGCCCGTGAGATTCAGACCGACGCATTCGGCTGGGGGCTTGAAGGGGCGATTCGTGACCGGGCCGCCGACCTCACCGGCATCCTGAACGGCGTCGATTATGAAGAATGGGACCCGGCCACCGACCGGTTCCTGGCGACCAACTACACCCCCCGCACCGTCAAAAAAGGGAAGGCGGCCTGCAAGCGCGATCTCCAGAAGGCCATGGGACTGCCCCAGCGGGACGATGTGCCGCTGTTCGGCATTGTTTCCCGCATGGTCAAGCAGAAAGGTACCGACATCCTGGCCGAGGCGATTCACCGCATCATGGAGATGGATTGCCAATTCGTCGTCGTTGGCAACGGTGAACCCTGGGCACACTTCTATTTCGGCGACATTGCCGCCCTGTATCCGGAAAAATTCGCCTGTTACATCGGCTACAACGAAGGCCTTGCTCACAAGGTCGAAGCCGGCTCCGACTTTTTCGTCATGCCGTCCGCCTTTGAACCGTGCGGACTGAACCAGATGTATTCCCTCGCCTACGGCACACCTCCTATCGTCCGCGCCACCGGCGGTCTGGACGACAGCGTGGAGAACTTCAACGAAGCGGTCATGACCGGCGACGGCTTCAAATTCTGGAACCACAGCGCCACGGCGCTGTTCGATACAGTCGGTTGGGCGGCCTGGACCTTCTTCAACAATCCCAAAGGATTGGCCGCGCTCCGCAAAAACGGTATGAAGAAGCGCTTTACCTGGGAAGCCGCCGCGCAAAAATACGACGAACTCTACCACCTGGCGATCCTGCGCAGGAGGGGTGGGGAGTACTACCGCAACCGATTCGAATAACTTCATGTCCTCGTCCCCACTCCGCCAGTTCATCAACCACCTTGAGTCCGACGGCAGCCTTTCCCGCATACCCGTATCAGTCGATCCGGTGCTGGAAATGGCTGCCGTGGTCGGCAGGGTGTGCGCAGAACACGACGGCGGGACGGCACTCCTCTTCGAAAATCCGCTCGGCAGCAGATTTCCGGTTGCCGCGAACCTGTTCGGCTCACAAAAGCGCGTCTGCCGGGCACTGGGGATCGGGGATCTGGATGAATTAACCCTGCGCCTTGACCGCCTGCTTGCCCTGATCCCTGAACCGGATGCCGATTCCCTTGACCGCCAGATAGCCGCACTGCCGGAATTCACCCGTTTTGCCCCCCATGTTTTTGAGAAGCCTGACCCGGCCCTGATTCCCATGCCCCCCCCGGATCTGACCCGGTTCCCCTTTCTGCAGGGCTGGCCCGATGATGGCTCTGCCGAAGGACATCCCCGCTACATAACTCTGGCCCAGGTAATCACGACTGATCCGGACGGCGGCACCCCCAACTGTGGACTGTACCGGGTTCAGGTACGCGGTGAGCGTGCTGCGGCCATCCAGTGGAAAGAGGGGAGCGGGGCGGCCCGTCATGCCGAACTGTATCGACGAGTCGGCAGACCAATGCCGGTGGCGGTTCTCCTCGGCGGCGATCCGGCGCTGCTGTTCAGCGCCATGTTTCCGCTTCCGGGTGATCTGGATGAACTGACCTTTGCCGGTTTCCTGCGCGGCGCACCGCTCGCCACCGCCCCCTGCCGCACCGTACCGCTGATCGTTCCGGCCGGTGCGGAAGTTGTCATCGAGGGTTTTGTTGAACCGGGCGAGACCGTCACAGAAGGGCCGTTCGGCAATCATTCCGGTTACTATTCCCCTGCAGCCCCGGCCCCGCTGCTGCGGGTCACGGCCATCAGCCACCGCGTGGATGCGGTCATTCCGGCCACAGTGGTCGGCCCGCCCCCCATGGAGGACTGCTGGATGGCAGAGGCGTGGGAGCGGCTGCAGCTGGCGTTTCTGCGCAGGCTGGTGCCGTCGGTCGTTGACATCCGCTACCCCGTTGAAACGGTTTTCCACCAAAGCGCCATCATTTCCCTTGAAAACCCGGACCCGGCCATGGTACGGAACATTTCCGCCCGGCTCTGGGCTCTCCCCTGGTTCAGATCGGCACGGCTCCTGCTGTTTGTTTCTGCCGATGCAGGGATAACCGGCTTATCGCGGGCGGTATGGCGGAGCATCAACGTCACGGATGGCGCGCACGATATCGTTCATGACCCCGCTTCCGGCCGGATCGCCATTGACGCGACCGGCAGCCGCCTCCCCCGCTCCCCGGTGAAAATTTCCGCCGCAGTTGCGACCCTTGTTGAACAACGCTGGAAGGAGTACTCGTTACCGTGACCACCATTGTTGCAAAAATCGGCATCTTCCTGGAAATGATCAAGTTTGCCCACACGATCTTTGCCCTCCCCTTCGCCTTTACCGGCGCGCTGCTGGCCGCAGGGGGGCTCCCGTCCCTCCGCCAGACGGTCTGGATCATACTGGCCATGGTCGGCGCCCGCACTGCAGCCATGGCCATGAACCGGCTGATTGACGCCAACATTGACGCCCGCAACCCCCGCACCGCCGTTCGCGCCATTCCGGCAGGGCTGATCGGCACGGGGATGACGTTTTTCTTTATCACGGCGGCAACCGCGCTGATGCTGGTGTCGGCCTGGATGCTGAATCCGCTCTGCCTCATGCTCTCTCCGGTCGCCCTCTTTTTCCTGGTGCTGTATTCCTACTGCAAACGCTTCACAGCGCTGGCTCATGTGGTGCTCGGGATCTGTCTGGCGGCGGCCCCAATGGGGGCATGGGTGGCGATTCGCGGCACTATTGACCCGCCGGCGCTGATTTTGGGGTGTATTGTCCTGTTCTGGGTCGCCGGATTCGATATCCTGTACGCGCTTCAGGATCTTGACTTTGACCGCACCGCAGGACTCCACTCCATCCCGGTCCTGCTCGGCATCAACGGCTCGCTCTGGGCAGCCCGCCTGTTCCACCTGATCATGATCGCCCTGCTCCTCACCCTGTATAGCACCATGGGGCTGGGGGCATTTTTCCTGACCGGGATTTTGACGTCCACGGCCATGCTGCTGTACGAACACTGGCTGCTCCGGGCCGGAGATCTGAAAAAACTGGATGCGGCGTTTTTCAACATGAACGGGTATATCAGCGTTACCATTGTACTTTTCACGGCGGCTGATATCCTGACGAGGTAACCATAATGGCTAAACACATTTTTGTCGCACTGACCGGCGCCTCCGGTTCCATGTACGGACTCCGGCTGGTGGAACAGCTCTGCCTTTCCGGCTATCAGGTAACATTCAGCGCCAGCTGCAGTGGCACGGCGGTCTGCCGGGAAGAAACCGGCCTTGACCTGTCCGGTGATCTGAGTAAAGCGCTGCAGCGCCTCCATGACCATCTGGAAATAAATGCCGGCGTTACCCTGGTACACCCGGACGACCTGTTCTGCGGTGCCGCCAGCGGCTCGTCGGCCCCGGACGCCATGGTGGTCTGCCCCTGCAGTATGGGGACACTGGCCCGTATCGCCGTCGGCACTTCCGGCAACCTGATCGAGCGGTGCGCCGATGTCATGCTCAAGGAGCGGCGGCCGCTGCTGCTGGTCCCCCGGGAAACGCCCCTGTCCGATATTCATCTGGAAAACATGCTGAAGCTGTCCCGGAGCGGCGCACGGATTATTCCGGCCATGCCCGCTTTCTACAGCAGGCCGGAATCGGTTCTGGATCTGGTGGACTTCGTCGTGGGCAAGGTGCTGGACCAGCTCGGTGTCGAACATGACCTGTACAAACGGTGGGGCACGGATTGACCCGTTCCGCCCATGCCTGACACACGCCTCCCCGCGCAGATAACCGCCTATCTGAAACGGCACGCCGGAGCCTCCACCCGGGCGATCACCGGTTCCGTCCCGCGCCGCTATGCCGGGGCGATCGTCATCCCCTCGCTGGCCGAAGCCGCCAACCTCCCCCATACTCTGGAATCACTCTCCCGTAACCCGGCAGACCTGCTGGACCAATTTCTGATCCTGATCGTAGTCAACCAGCGTGCTGATGCCACAGCAGCGGAATATACCGATAATCAGGCAACGCTGAAACTGCTGTCGCTCTGGCAGAAGCAGTACCGGCTGGAACATCTGGCCTGGGTGGATGCCGCATCGACCGGCAGCGAACTCCCGCTTCGCCAGGGGGTCGGCCTGGCCCGGAAAATCGGCCTCGACCTGGCGCTGCCGCTTCTAGACTACACCACAGGCGATCCGCTCTTGATCTGTCTTGACGCTGACACTATCGTACAGCCCGACTATCTCCCGGCCATCACCCGACACTTTTCCGGCACATCGGCGGGGGGTGCCAGCATCCCCTACCGCCACCGCCCGGCCACCGATCCAGCCGCGCAGTCCGCCATCGATCGGTACGAACTGTTCCTCCGGGTCTATGTGCTCGGCCTTGAACTGGCCGGATCACCATACGCCTTCCACACCGTGGGGAGCGCCATGGCCTGCCGGGCCTCGGCCTACGTCGCCTCCGGCGGGATGAACCGCCGTCTGGCCGGGGAGGATTTCTATTTCCTCCAACAGATTCACAAAACCTCCGGCGTAGCATCCCTGACCGGAACCGTCGTGTTCCCCTCACCCCGCTCATCGCACCGGGTCCCCTTCGGCACCGGACGCGCCGTGGGTGATATGCTAAACGAAGGGGAAGGGCGGCTGCTCTTTTATCAGCCGGAACTGTTTGCAATAGTGGGGGAATGGCTGGCGTGCGTGGCGGACAATCTGGAAGCCGATGCCGCCGGACTGCTGGAATCTGCCGCCCGGATCGCTCCGGTGCTGCACGGTTTTCTGGAACAGGCCGGCTTCAGGGGTGCGTGGGCTAATCTGAAAAAGAACAGCCGTGGCGCGCCCCAATTACGGGGAGCTTTCCACGGCTGGTTTGATGCGTTCCGCACCATGCGGTTGATTCACGAGATGAGTGACCGGGGCTATCCCCGAATAGCCCCGGAGTTGGCGGTAGCACCGCTGCTGGAGCGGGCCGGGTTGGCGACACCGGACACGGTCAGCGGACAGCTGGAACTGCTGCGGGGGATGCAGGGGGCGGGAGGATGACCGGGAGCAGAAACGGCAGCAGAACAATTCCCTACTTTACGAAAGGCATAATTACGTAATCTGTCCGCCTAATTTTTGCGTATTTATGCCAGTTCAATTTTCAGGTTTTTACCAAGGGCAAGTGCCGCTTTTTCAAGGGTCTGGAGGGTCACGGAAACATTGGCGGGATCAAGAAGCCTGTCCAAGGCCGTTCGACTGGTGTGCATTTTTTCGGCCATAGAGGTTTTTGATAGGTTTGCTTGCTTCATTTCAAGTTCTATTTGATATGCAATGACCCTCTTAATAGCTGCGGCTTCAACATCAGCCCGAAGGCCTTCCTCTTCCAGAAATCCATCAAAGCTTGAGCCTAAATGTTCGTTTTTCATTTTGAGCCTCTATTGTAGGTTGCGAGACGGCTCAAAGCCGTCTTCAGTTCGTTTAGCGGTGTTTTCTGTGATTTTTTGATAAATCCGTGAAGCAATATCATGTACTCAACTGTAAAGAAAACCCGTGCAATGCCATCTGCAAGTCTGGTTCGAACTTCCCACAAATCTTTATCAATTTTTCTGATAAGCGGCATTCCCACAGGCCAGCCAAGTTGAACAGTCTTGATGTCTTCACCAATGTGTTGTTTGACTTCACGGCGCAAGTCCTTCAGCCATTCTCTTACCGGCTCATTTCCGACTTCGGAACGATAAAATACGACGTTAAGGACAAAAATTATGTCAACCATGCGCGTTCCACTGTACCTTTATTGGTACATAAGTCAATAATTATTTCCATTAAAACAAGCGTCTTCCCGTTAGGTCCTTGCCGTTGCATCTGAAAGTCCTCCCGCTACCTCTCGTGCAGACTTTCAGAAACGTGCTGTATCAGCGGACTCAGAAAATATTCAATCACCCGCCTTTGTGCGGTCTTAATCTCAGCCGTTACCGTCATCCCCGGCGCAAGTTTCACGGTCTTCCCTTCAACCTGCATACTGTGGCGCTTGAGCAGAATTTTTGCTGAGTAGATAAGACCGCGCTTTTCGTCCTGAATCGCGTCAAGTGAAACCGATTGCACTTTCCCCTCGATCAGACCATATTTTGTGTAGTTGAACGTCTCAATTTTCACAGCGGCATCCTGCCCGGCCTTGACAAAACCGATGTCCTTGTTTTCCAGCATCGCTTCAGCTTCCAGCGCATCCTCTTTCGGCACAATCACCATAAGAGCCTGCGCCTCTGTGACAACTCCTCCAACCGTATGAATCGCAAGCTGCTGAACAAGCCCGCTGACCGGCGCAACCAGCCTGGTCTGTTTTTGAAGCTGTTTTCCCTTAACAACTTCCTGGGCAAAACTTTGCGTTTTTTCGCGGGCAACCACAAGCGCGTCATGCTGTGAGCGGCGGAATTCGGCGATGGCCGCTTCTTTCTGGCGCCTGTTCGTATTCAACCCCTCCTCAAGCTCTTCCGATTTTCTGCGTTGAATCGCCAAATCCTGTTCCGTTTCGATACGAATCTGCTCTTTCCCTAGATATTCGTGTTTGGCAACGATAGAATTTTGCAGGAGATCTTTGTAATCGGCGGCAAGCCCGGTGACTATCGGCAAGGTTTGTTCAAGCTTACGCACCTGTTCGCGGATGCCTGCCATCTCAGACTTTTTGCGGGCGGTGTCGGAATCAATAGTGGAAAGCTTCGCCTGCAACTCTTCCCATTGGCTCACCGCCTGGTGTTTTGTATTTGATAGTTTCAGCTTGCAGACAGGATCGTTAACCGGAATTTCGGAGTCAGCCGGAAGTGACGGCAAGCGATTTATTTGCAGGGCATTAAGGAGTGATTGCGCCCGCAGAATATCGAGCCTTGCATCCAGCCATGCCGAAAAGTTCTTGTTGTTATTAGCACTGGCGATCGTCGAATCAAGCTCGATAAGAAGCTGTCCCGCCTCCACATACTGCCCGTCCTTGACATGGATGAACTTAACAACTCCCACCTCCAGCGGTTGAATCACCTTGCTCCGGTCGGAAATAATCAGATGGCCCGGCGCAACTGCAACAACATCAATCTTCCCGAAAAATGACCAGAGCAGAGCAATCAGCAAAAATGCCATAAAGAGCCAGACAAAAACCCGCGATGCCGGATGAGGCGGAGAATCTTGCAACTCCAGGGTCGCAGGAAGAAATACCCGCTCATGCTCCAGTCGCTCGGCGGCTGTAAACTCCTTACGAACCAGCCAAGCGGCTTTGAGCGAGTTCCAATAACGATGTAACAGTTCAGTAAACGCCTGAAAGCGCATAATTCCTCCCAGAGTAAAAATAGTGGTGGTTTAGACCCTTTCCCGCTTTACCCCGTCTGCATTGCATACAGATTGGCGTAGTAGCCACCTTCTTTATTCACCAGCTCTTCGTGTGACCCCACCTCGACAATCATCCCCCTGTCCATCGCAATAATCCGGTTCGCATACCGTACCGCAGACAATCTATGGGCGATGATTATTACTGTCCGGTTAGTGCAGATGTACTTCATATTGTCCTGAATAACCCGCTCCGACTCGTAATCCAGTGCACTTGTCGCCTCATCCAGAATCAGTATACGTGGATTTGTAATCAACGCCCGTGCAATGGCGATCCGTTGGCGCTGTCCGCCAGACAGCCCAACGCCGTGTTCACCAATCATCGTATCGTACCCCTCCGGCATTTCGACGATGAACTCATGCGCGCCGGCATGCTGCGACGCCTGAAGAACCGCCTCCATTGGCAAACCAGGATCCGCCAGCGCGATGTTTTCGCGGACGCTCCGATTGAACAGCAGATTTTCTTGAAGCACCACACCCACCTGTCTTCTCAGCCAGACCGGGTCTGTCAGCGCAATATCGACACCGTCTATCAACACCCTGCCACGTTCTGGGACGTAAAGACGCTGCAGCAGTTTGGTAAGTGTGCTTTTACCCGAACCGGACCGGCCGACAATGCCGATAACCTCTCCAGGTGGGACAATCAGATTAACCGCACGCAGTACCGCCGGACCATCCACGCGATAGCGGAAGAAAATATGATCAAACTCGATATGCCCCTTGATGGTCGGCAACTGTGCACGGCTATGAACCATTTCGGTGCGCGTGTTCAGTATGTCCCCCATCCGTTGCATCGAAATTCCGACCTGCTGAAAATCCTGCCAAAGCTGCGCCAGGCGCATAACCGGACTGGCAACACGCCCCGCAAGCATGTTAAACGCGATGAGCTGACCAACCGTAAGAGTACCGTCGATCACCAGTTTTGCCCCCATCCACATGGTACCGACCGTAACAAGTTTCTGAATCAGCGACACCCCCTGACTGCCGATGTTGCCAAGGCTGGTAACCTTGAAACCGGCAGACACGTAAGCTGCAAGCTGATTATCCCAACGGCGGGCAACCTGCGGCTCAACCGACATCGACTTGACCGTCTCGATGCCGCTTACCGTCTCCACAAGAAACGACTGATTCTCCGCGCCACGAGCAAATTTTTCATTCAGGCCGGCACGCAACGCCGGAGTGATAAGAACTGATATAATCACGTAGCAGGGGAGCGAAAGCAGCACCAGTAATGTCAGCCAGCCGCTGTAATAAAGCATCAGCGCAATAAACACAGTGGAGAAAAAGAGGTCCAGCACCGAAGTAAGCGCCTGACCGGTCAGGAAATTACGGATATTTTCCAGCTCCCGCACACGGGCGACAGAATCCCCTACGCGTCTTGCTTGAAAATACGCCAACGGCAGATGTATCAGGTGCCGGAAAAGCCGCGCT
>Ga0208613_1000706_pt1 | contig 11167 bp, 11 predicted proteins | sample CryBogmetaGMA6M_FD_184543 | JGI IMG/M metagenome (GOLD analysis project Ga0208613, IMG submission 184543) | Freshwater microbial communities from Crystal Bog, Wisconsin, USA - MA6M (SPAdes) | ecosystem: Environmental > Aquatic > Freshwater > Lake | place: Crystal Bog, Wisconsin, USA | collected... | reverse complement strand
GCGAGCAGCCGCGGGCTACAGGTTCAGGCATCCGACCTTGGACGGGGCCTTGGCCGGGGCCCTGGCAGACATACTGGGCCAGGCATAGGTTTCGTCGTGGTTGCAAGGAGCGTGCATGGCTAAGGGCAGGATTCTGGTGGTGGAGGACGAGGCCATCGTGGCCCTGGGCATCCAGTCCAGTCTGGAGCGCCTGGGCTATGAGGTCGTCGGCCGGGCAGGCACGGGCGCCGAGGCCCTGGCCCTGGCCGAGCAGGCCCGGCCGGACCTGGTGCTCATGGACGTGATGCTCGACGGCAGCGGCATGGACGGCATCGACACCGCAAGCGAGCTGCACGAGCGCTTCAACCTGCCGGTGGTCTACCTCTCGGCCGTCACCGACGAGCAGACGCTCGACCGCGCCAAGCGCACCGACCCCTTCGGCTATCTGGTCAAGCCCTTCAAGGACCACGAACTGTCCCTGGCCATCGAGGTGGCCCTGTACAAGTCCCGCACCGAGCAGCGGCTGCAGGAGAACGAGCGGCTGCTCTCCACCACCCTGGGCAGCCTGGCCGAAGCTGTGGTCTCCACCGACACCGAGGGCCGCGTGAGCTACCTGAACCCCGCGGCCGCAGTCATGCTCGGTGTGGAGCCGGAGCAGGCCCTCGGCCGGGAGATCGCTGCACTGTTCAGCATCCTGGAGCCGGACACGCGGCTGCCCATCACCGGCCTGGAGGAGATCTGCAGCCCGCGCGCGGCGCACCCCCTGTGCGAGGACATGCTGCTTGTCACACTAAACGGGCAGGAGATGCCCGTGGGCCTGTTGGTTCCGGGGCCGGGTCCTGGTCATGCGCAACGTGGCCCTGCGGAAAGAGGCCGAGGCCGAGCTGCACACGAGCATGCAGGCCCTGCGCACCGCCTTCCGCCAGACCGTGCGCGCCCTGGCCAGCATGGCCGAGAAGCGCGACCCCTATACTGCCGGGCATCAGCAGCGCGTGGCCAAGCTCGCCTGCGCCATCGGCCGGGAGTTGGGCCTGCCCGAGGAGTCCCTGGAGGGCCTGGAGGTGGCCGGCACCCTGCACGACATCGGCAAGGTCTACGTCCCGGCGGAGATCCTGGCCAAGCCCGCGCGGCTCTCGCACATGGAGATGGGCATCATGAAGAGCCACTCCGAGGTCGGCTTCGAGATCCTGCGCGAGGTGAATTTCCCCTGGCCCGTGGCGCGCAGCGTGCTGGAGCACCACGAGCGCCTGGACGGTTCGGGCTATCCCGGCGGGCTCAAGGACGGCGACATCTCGCGCGAGGCGCGCATCCTGGCCGTGGCCGACGTGGTCGAGGCCATGAGCTCGCACCGGCCCTACCGCGCGGCCCTGGGCCTGACCAAGGCCCTGGAGGAGATCCGTTCCGGGCGCGGCCGGATCTATGACCCCGAGGCCGTGGACGCCTGCCTGGCGGTGATGAACAGCGGCGGTTTCACCTTTGACGACCAGGAGGTCTGCCAGGGCGCGCCCGCACCAGGGCAGGCCCGGCGCGTCGCCACTGAATCGGCGGATGAATGATGGCGAACATGATGGGACGAATGATGGGACGAATGATGGCGACGGGGGCACGATGAGCATGCGCGGTCGCATCCTGGTGGTGGACGACGAGTCCGGCATCCGCTCCTCCCTCAAGGGCATCCTGGAGGACGAGGGTTTTGGCGTGGTGGAGGCCGAGAGCGGCGAGCGCGGGCTCGAACTGCTGGACGCAGGCGACTCCGTGGACCTCGTGTTCCTGGACATCTGGCTGCCCGGCCTGGACGGCCTGACCGTGCTGGCGCGCATCCGCGAGGACCGGCCCGACCTGCCCGTGGTCATGATCTCCGGGCACGGCACCATCGAGACCGCGGTGGCGGCCATTAAAAACGGGGCCTTTGACTTCATCGAGAAGCCGCTCTCGCTCGACAAGGTCGTTTTGTCCGCGCACAAGGCCCTGGAGTTCTCGCGCCTGAAGCAGGAGAACCTGGCCCTGCGCCAGTCGCTCGGCGAGGCCGAGGTGCACCTCACCGGGACCTCCCCGGCCATGAATGAGCTGCGCGAGATGATCAGCCAGGTGGCGCCCACCGACGCCTGGGTGCTCATTACGGGCGAGAACGGCACGGGCAAGGAGATCGCCGCGCGACTCTTGCACGCCGAGAGCCTCCGCGCGCCCATGCCCTTTGTGGCCGTGAACTGCGCGGCCATCCCCGAGGAGCTCATCGAGAGCGAGCTCTTCGGCCACGAGAAGGGCGCCTTCACCGGCGCGGACAAGGCCCAGGTCGGCAAGTTCGAGCTGGCCCACCGGGGCACGCTGTTCCTGGACGAGATCGGCGACATGAGCCTCAAGACCCAGGCCAAGATTTTGCGCATCCTGCAAGAGCAGCGCTTCGAGCACGTGGGCGGCCGCAAGACCATCAGCGTGGACGTGCGCGTGCTGGCGGCCACGAACAAGGACCTGCCCGCCGAGATCCGCGCCGGGACCTTCCGCGAGGACCTCTACTACCGGCTCAAGGTCTTCCCGCTCACGGTGCCACCCCTGCGCGAGCGCGTGGGGGACATCCCGCTTCTGATCAACGACTTCGTGGGCACGCTCTCGCGTCGCGGCGGGTGCAAGCGCGCGGCCTTCAGCCCCGAGACCCTGGTGGTCCTTGCGACCTACCCCTGGCCGGGCAATGTGCGCGAGTTGAAAAATTTTGTGGAGCGCATGCTCATCCTGGCTGGCGGGCGCGAGGTTACGCCGGACCGCCTGCCGCCGGACATCACCAGCCAGGCCACGGTTCCGGCTGCGCCCGTCGTTGCGACTGGGGCCGCGCCCGCTGCCGAGATCGAGGCTTCGGACAGCTTCCAGGCCGGGCCGCTGGACCTGAAGGCCGCGCGCGCGGAGTTCGAGGCGCGCTTCCTGGAGGCCAAGCTGCGCGAGTTCGGCGGCAACGTGACGAAGCTCGCCGAGGCCGTGGGCCTGGACAGAAGCTCGCTGTACCGGAAGCTCAAGGGCTACGGGCTCCAGGCGGAGTAGGGGTGTGTCATGAAGAAGCGGGATATTTACATCCGGTACCTGGCGCTGGCGTTCAGCCTTCCGGTGGCCGAGGCTGGCCTGCGGTTCGAGGCCGTCTGCGAGGCAACTCCAGGCATACGCGAGCAATGTGACGGCGAGCTGTCTGAAGAAGAGGGCCTGCGTCTGCTGGAAGCACTGGTCGACGGGACGGCTGACCTACCGTAGCGTTAGGTTTCACGGTTTCTTGCGTTGGGAGTGTGCCCGCCTGTGCTGGTGTGGCATCGCAAGCCAAAACAAAGGCCGGAGGCTGCAACCCCCCGGCCTTTCGCATTTCCTCTTCCCCCGCTCTACACCCAGTAGGTGACCTCGAATTTCTGCATCCCGACCTTGAGCTTTTTGAGCGCAGCCACGTCCATGTCGCGGATGCGGATGTACACCTCGCGCGTGCCCACCTCGGCGGGTTCGCAGGAGGTGAGCAGGCTCATCAGCCGCGCGTCGTTGTCCTTCAGGAAGTCCAGCACCGGCACCAGGCCCCCGGGCTCGTTGGGCAGGCGCAGCCCGATCTGGATGCCGCCCTCCATGACCCCGGTGATCCTCACCAGCACCTTGAAGATGTCCGAGTGCGTGACCACGCCCACGACCCTGCGCTGCTCGTCCACCACGGGCAGGCCGCCGATCTTGTGTTCGAGCATGAGCGCGGCGGCCTGCTCGATGGTCTCGCCCGGGCCGATGGTCATGACCGTCCTCGTCATGATGTCCTTCAGCTTGATCTCCGCGAGCAGGTAGTACAGCTCGTGCATGTCCAGCGTGGTGGCCTTGGAGGGCGAGGCCTCCTTGATGTCCCGGTCGGACACCAGGCCCAGCAGCACGCCCTTTTCGTCCACCACAGGCAGGCGGCTGATGTCGCGCTCCTTCATGAGCCTCGCGGCCTTCATCATGGAGGTCTCCGGGGTCGCGGTCACAACGTCCTTGGTCATCCAGTTTTCGATGAGCATGAGGTCACTCCCAATGCTGCGCCTCCAGCCTTGCAGGGGGCGGTGCTGTCTTTGCGTGCAGGATAGACGAGGGGGCGCGCGATGGCTAGCGGAAACTGGCCCGCAGCGGCTGCCCGGCTTGCTCCGGCGGCTGCCTTAAGCGGCCGGGGAAGCCCAGGCTTTACCTTCGGCGCGCCAGGGGCTAGCATGCGGCCCATGTATGTGGTGGTCAATGTGGACGATCTGGGCCTGTCCCCGGCCGTGCGCCGCGCCGTGGAGGACCTGGCCGGGCTCTCGCGCGTGAGCTCGGCCACGCTGCTGGTCAACGGCCCGGACGCCGAGGCTGCGGCCCGGTTGTTCGGGCAGGGCTCCGGCTCCCTGGGCCTGGGCGTGCACCTGAACATCCTGCGCGGACGGCCCGAGAGCCCGGCCCACGAGATCCCGGGCCTGGTCGGGCCCTCTGGCCTGCTTCTGGGCGACTACGTGGCGCTCTTCCAGCGCTACCTGGGCCGGGCCTTCACGCCCGCGGACGTGGAGCTGGAGTGGACCCGCCAGGTGGAGCGCGCGCTTGCGCTGGGCGTCACACCCACGCACCTGGACAGCGAGAAACACATCCACGCCTGGCCCGGGCTGTTCGAGGCCGCCTGCCGCGTGGCGGAACGCTTCGGCATCGGCTGGGTGCGCCGGCCCGTGGAGCTGGTGTCGCCCCTGCGCTGGGACAAGGGCGGCCGCCGGGCGCGCATACTCAATCTTTTCGCCCTGTGGCACCGGCTGCCTGCAGCCCTCGGCATGGCGGGCGTGGCCTGCCCGCATTCGGTGTTCGGCGTGGCCGACCAGGGGGCCAGCCTGTTGCCGGGGCGGCTCGCTGCGTATATGAAGCGGGTGCGGCCCGACGTGCTGGAGGTGGTCTGCCACCCTGGCGCGCCGCTTCCCGGGGATGAGCCCCTGCCTGCGGACTACGGCCCCATGCGCATCAGCGGCCAGTGGCGGCTTGAGCGCGACGCCCTGGCCGCACCGGGCTGGGACGAGGCGCTGGAAGGGAGCGGGGCCAGGCTGGTGCATTACGGCCAGCTCGACCCGGCCACGCGCGGCCTCAAGCCGGAATTTCGCCAGTAACGCGGCCACGCGCCTGAACCATGGCCTGAACCCTGAGCTGAACAACGGGATACCAAGCATGTCCAGACCCGATCCGACCTGCGTTCTGAACGGCTCCAGCGCCCGGTCCCGGCACCAGGCAGGGGCCTGGCCGGTGGAAGTCAGCATCGTGACGCCCGTGCACAACGAGGAGCTCTGCGTGCGCGAGTTCCACCGCCGCATCACTGCTGCGCTGACCGGCCTGGGCGCGAGCTATGAGATCGTGCTGGTCAACGACGGCAGCACGGACACAACCCCGGACATCATCCGCGAGCTGGCCACGAGCGACCCGCATCTGCTCGGCGTGTTCCTGGCGCGCAACCGCGGCCAGTGCACGGCCATCTATGCGGGCATCCAGCACACGCGCGGCAGGTACGTGGTCATCATGGACGGCGACCTGCAGCACCCGCCCGAGGAGGTGCCCCGGCTCATCGAGAAGATCCGCGAGGGCTTTGACCTGGTCAAGGGCATGCGCCAGCGGCGCCAGGAGTCGCTGTTCCTGCGGCGCATCCCGAGCCTCGTGGCCAACTACCTCATGCGCGCCACCAGCAAGTGCGACATCCACGACATGGGCGGCCTGTCCTGCCTCCAGGGCGACCTGGCGCGCAGCCTCAAGCTGCGCGAGGGCCAGCACCGGCTCATCCCGGCCCTGGTGTATTCCCAGGGCGGTGCGGTGTGCGAGGTGCCGACCTCGGCCCCGCCGCGCTTTGCAGGCAAGAGCCACTACGGCATCGGACGGAGCATCGACGTGCTCTTCGACATCATCTTGTTGTGGTTCCAGAATTCCTACAAGCAGCGGCCCGTGTACCTGTTCGGCCGCATCAGCCTGTGGCTGTTCCTGCTGGCCTCGCTGACCATGGTCTGGCTGTTGTACGAGAAGCTGTTCCTGGGCGTGCACATGGGCACCCGGCCGCCGTTCCTGGGCGCCATCCTGTTCTATCTGGCCTCGCTCGGCTTCATGAGCACCGGGCTTATCCTGGAGGTGCTGGTGAACACCTACGACGTGGTCTCCGGCAACACGCCCTTCAAGGTGCGCGAACTCGTGCGCGGCGACTTTTCCGGACAATCGGCCGGCCAGCTGCCCGGCCAGGTGTCCGGCACTCGGCCCGGCACAATGACCGACCCCCGCGACTGACGGCCGCCCGGCCAGGAACCCGCCATGCTCATCGGCCTGTTGCAGCTCAACCCCGTGGTGGGCGACCTCAAGGGCAATGCGGCGCTCGTGGAGGCCGCCTATGCCCGGGCTGTGGCGCTTGGCGCGGACCTCTGCCTGACGCCGGAGCTGGCGCTCACCGGCTATCCCCCGCGCGACATGCTGCTGTATCAGGGCTTCTGCGCCGCCGCCTGGCAGGCCGCGCACGACCTGGCCGCACGCATCCACGCATCCCACCCCGGCGGTCCGGCGCTGGTGCTCGGCTGCCCGGAGCCCAACCACTCGGGCCAGGGCAAGGCGCTGTACAACGCGGCCCTGTGGTGCGAGGGCGGGGTGATCCGCGAGCGCATCCGCAAGTCCCTGCTGCCGACCTATGACGTGTTCGACGAGGCGCGCTACTTCGAGCCCGCCCCCTTCGGGGTTCCAGGGGTTGTGGACTACCGGGGCCGCAGGCTGGCTGTGACCATCTGCGAGGACCTCTGGAACGACAAGGACTACTGGCCGCACCGCCTGTATCCCGTGGACCCGGTGGAGGCCGCCGTTGCTGCCGGGGCCGAGGCGCTGCTGAATCTCTCGGCCTCGCCCTTCAGCCTGCGCAAGCAGGCGCTCCGGCAGGACATGCTCTCGGCCATCGCGGCCCGTCGCGGCCTGCCCCTGGCGTATTGCAACCAGGTGGGCGGCAACGACGAGCTGGTCTTTGACGGCCGCAGTTGCCTGTTCGCGGCCGACGGGCGCATGACGGCGCAAGCCGCGGGCTTTGGCGAGGACCTGCTCGTGGCCGACCTGTTCGGCGTTGCCAAGACCGTTGCCAAGGCCGTTGCCAAGACCGTTGATGAGACCGTTGCTGACACCGTTGGCCTGGCCGTTTCCGGGACCGTTGCCGGGACCGTTGCTGGGACCGTCGCCGGAGCCATCGCTGGGACCGTTGCCGGAGACATCGTTGAGGACGAGCTCTCGCCCAGCTCGGAGATCTGGCGCGCCCTGGTGCTCGGCACCCGCGACTATTTGCGCAAGTGCGGCTTTTCCAAGGCGCTGCTGGGCCTGTCCGGCGGCATCGACTCGGCCGTGGTCGCGGCCGTGGCCGCGGAGGCGCTGGGCGCTTCGAATGTGCTCGGCGTGCTCATGCCCTCGCCCTGGTCGAGTACCGGCAGCATCGACGACTCCCTGGAGCTGGCCCGGCGGTTGAACATGCCCACGCGCACCATCCCCATCGCGCCGCTCATGCAGGGCTTTGACGCGGCGCTCTCTGAGAGCTTCGCGGGCCTGACCCCGGACACCACGGAAGAGAACATCCAGTCGCGCATCCGGGGCAACCTGCTCATGGCCCTTTCCAACAAGACCGGCGCGCTGCTTCTGACCACGGGCAACAAGAGCGAGCTGGCCGTGGGCTACTGCACCATCTACGGCGACATGTCCGGCGGGTTCGCGCTCATCAGCGATCTGCGCAAGACCCAGGTCTATGCCCTGGCCCGGCACATCAACCAGATAAAGGGGCAGCTGAAGGGCGGGGTCATCCCCCAGGCCATCATCGACAAGGCCCCGTCGGCCGAGCTCAAGCCCGGCCAGATGGACCAGGACTCCCTGCCGCCCTACGAGGTGCTGGACGCCATCCTGGCCCTGCACGTGGAGAAGAACCAGACCGCGGCCGAGATCATTGCCGCCGGGTTCGACGCAGCCGTGGTCGCGCGGGTCTGCCCCGTGGTTAAGTTTGCCGAGTTCAAGCGTCGGCAGGCCGCGCCGGGCATCAAGATCGCCTGGCGCAGCTTCGGCTCGGGCTGGCGCATGCCCTTGGCCGCCGCGCCGCTGCCCTGAGCCCCTTTCCCTGATTCCACCAGCCTGTTGACATCCCCGGCCCTCCGGCAGAGTATTGGCGTGGAAATCCAGCCTGGAATCCGCCGTCCGGGCTGGGAAGGAGCGCGCCATGAGGGACTATCCGCTGGCCAAGGTCTTCAAGCTGCTCGAACCCGGGCCGTTGGTGCTCGTGACCACCGCCTACAGGGGCCGGGCCAATGTCATGACCATGACCTGGCACACCATGATGGAGTTCACGCCGCCGCTCATCGGCTGTGTGCTGAGCGGCCTGAACCACAGCTTCAAGGCCCTGAGCAGGACGCGGGAGTGCGTGCTGGCCATCCCGACCGTGGAGCTGGCCGAGAAGGTGGTGGATGTGGGCAACTGCTCGGGCCGGGATGTGGACAAGTTCGCGACCATCGGCCTGACCCCGCGGCCTGCCAAGCTGGTGAAGGCCCCGCTGGTGGCCGAGTGCTTCGCCAACCTGGAATGCCGCGTGGCCGACGACGCCCTGGTGGAGACCTATAATTTCTTCATCCTGGAGGTGGTCAAGGCCTGGGTGGACCCCAAACAGTTCGGCCCGAAAAAGCCTGCGCCCAGGACGCTGCACCACAACGGCGACGGCACCTTCCGCGTGGCTGGCGAGACGCTCAACCTCAAGCAGCGCATGGTCAAATGGCCCGAGTTCACGTGAGGGGGCGCTGATCCTGTCTCGACGTGCCTTGAGCTCGGCTAGATGCCGCTGCCTGCGCTGTCTGCCGGGTTGCCGGGCGGGTTGCCGGGCGGCGCTGTGGGCGCCAACGCGAACCCCGCGCCTTGGGCTTCATCCGCAGCTTTGGCCACGATGAGCCGCTGATACGAGAAGGCCAGCACGGCCGCGCCCAGGCAGCCCAGGAAGCCGGTCAGGCCCGCGTCCAGCAGGAACCAGGGCGCCAGGCCCACGAAGCCGAGGTTGCGTTCCAGCACCGGTCCCAGAAGCTCCACCGGGATGGTCACGGCCACGATGGCTGTCCAGGGCAGGAACAGGGCGCAGCTGATCTTCCAGATCTTGCCCCTGGTCTCGCGGAAGGAGGTCTTGAGGGGCTGCGGCTCCCGCCGGGCCACCACGATGTTCAGGTACAGGAACCGGAACATCAAGTAGAACATCGCCCCAACCACGGCCAGGATGCCGACGACCAGCACCAGGACGCCCATGCCGGTCGGCTTGCCGCCCTTGCCAAAGCCCACGGTCACGGCCACAAGCAGCAGCATCGCGGCCAGGCAAGGCAAAATCACGGCAAAGGTCATCCTGATCCAGGCCCAGAACACGCGCAAAAACCGCCAGTCCAGGTACAGGTCCTTGAGGCTGGCGCGCGGCGCGGGATTGCCCAGGATGAGGTCGTAGAGAAGGAACTCCGCAGGCAGGAAGAGCAGGGCAAACAGGCGCGGCGAGTAGGTCGTGGGGCCCTTGGGGTCAAGGGTGTAGGTGACGCCGAAGAACGCGAGCCCGATGCAGGCCAGGGTGATGCACAGCACCGTGGCCAGGACGGATGTGCGCAGCAGGGCGTTCTCGTTCAGGGCCTGCCGCACGAAGGTTAGGCTTGTTTTCAGGAGTCCCGGTTCTTTCTGCGCCACGCCGTCCTCCCCTGTTTTCGAATCATGCGTATCGGTTGCGTTAACGAATACATGTGGCGAACTCTGCGGTCAACCTGCCGATATCCTTCGGCGCCTGTTCGCGGTCGCCCGGTGGTCAAGGGTCGGCCCCCTCTTCACAAAGCCCGAAAAATCCCGCACAAATACCCAGGGCCGCAGCCTTGTGCGCGCCCGAAGCCCGTGAGGAGAGTTGCATGCTCCACAGCGCCCTGGGACTGCTGGTCCTGATGCTCCTGGCCTGGCTGGCCAGCGCCGAACGCAGCCGCGTCTCGCGTTTGCCCTGGCGCACGATCGCCGCCGGGCTGGGGCTGCAGTTCGCCATTGCCGGGCTGGTGCTCAAGGTCCCGGCCGTGAAGACCCTGTTCCTGGGTCTGAACAGCGTGGTCCATGCGCTGGAAGAGGCCACCCGCGCGGGCACGAGCTTTGTCTTCGGCTTTGTGGGTGGCGCGCCCGCGCCCTTCACGCCCACCAACCCGGCGCTCAGCTTCAGCCTGGCCTTCCAGGCCCTGCCGCTGGTGATTCTCATCGCGGCCCTGGCCTCGCTCTTCTTCTACTGGGGCGTGTTGCAGCGCGTGGTGCGGCTGTTCTCGCTCATGCTGGAGAAGACCATGGGCATCGGCGGGGTTTTGGGCGTGGGCGCGGCAGGCTGCATCTTTCTTGGCATGATCGAGTCGCCGCTGCTCATCCGCCCGTACCTGGCCGTGATGACCAGAAGCGAGCTCTTCGCGCTCATGGCCACGGGCATGAGCTGCATCGCGGGCACCATGCTCGTGCTCTACGCCTCGGTGCTCGCGCACGTCATCCCCGACGCCCTGGGCCACATCCTCACGGCCTCGGTGATCCACGCGCCAGCCGCGCTGCTCGTTGCCGCGCTGATGCTCCCGGAGCGCGGGCAGCCGACCCTGGGCCGCGAGATGCCGGGGTCCGCCGCCACGGGGTCTGTGGACGCCCTGTGCCGGGGCACCTGGGAGGGTTTGCAACTCTTCTGGAACATCGTGGCCATGCTCATCGTGTTCGTGGCCGTGGTCAAGCTGGCCAACATCGGGCTCGCCGCCCTGCCCGAGGTTTACGGCGCGCCCCTGACCCTGCAGCGCGGGCTGGGTGCGGTGCTCTCGCCCGTGGCCTGGCTCATCGGCGTGCCCTGGGCCGAGGCCCAGACCGCAGGGGGGCTGCTGGGCACCAAGATCGTCCTGAACGAGTTTCTGGCCTTCATGGACCTGGCCGCCCTGCCCGAGGGCGCGCTCTCGGCCCAGTCCCGGCTGATCCTGACCTACGCCATGTGCAGCTTCGCCAACTTCGGCAGCCTGGGGATACTCATGGCTGGCCTGGGCACACTGTGCCCGGAGCGCCGCAGCGAGATCACGGGCCTGGGGCTGCGCGCGCTCTTGGCCGGGATCATCGCCTCGCTCATGACCGGCACCGTGGTCGGCGTTATTTCCGCGCTGTGAATCGGGCCTCATTGTGAACCAGAAGGAGAAGACCATGTCCCTCATCC
>Ga0208613_1000698_pt1 | contig 11213 bp, 13 predicted proteins | sample CryBogmetaGMA6M_FD_184543 | JGI IMG/M metagenome (GOLD analysis project Ga0208613, IMG submission 184543) | Freshwater microbial communities from Crystal Bog, Wisconsin, USA - MA6M (SPAdes) | ecosystem: Environmental > Aquatic > Freshwater > Lake | place: Crystal Bog, Wisconsin, USA | collected... | reverse complement strand
GTTCCAGAATGTGGGCTAATTGTTGTAATACTTCACTCATTTTTTTACATACATTGTCTTGGGATCTTTCAATACCGGTTCAACCACTTGCCATTGCCCATCAATCAGGCGACGATAAAAACAGCTTTCACGGCCTGTGTGGCAAGCAATACCGCCTTCCTGTTCAATTTTAAGCAGGATAACATCCTCATCACAATCCAGAAACAATCCCAATACTTTCTGTCTGTTACCTGATTCCTCGCCTTTACGCCATAATCTATTGCGTGATCTTGACCAGTAAACGGCATAACCTTCGGCGACTGTTAACGCTAAGGATTCCCGATTCATCCAGGCAAACATCAGTATTTTCCCCGTGTCAGCCTGTTGTGCGATAACAGGGCAAAGGCCGTCTTCAGTCCAGCGAATATCATCCAGCCACAAAATGCTCATAAACGCATCTCAATGCCGCGTGCAGCCATGTGTTCTTTGGCTTGTTGAATGGTGTATTCGGCAAAGTGAAAAATACTGGCCGCCAGCACCGCATCGGCTTTGCCTTTAATAACGCCCTCAGCCAGATGTTCCAGATTACCGACACCGCCTGAGGCAATAACCGGCACGGTAACCGCTTCACTAATAGTGCGGGTTAGAGGCAAATCAAAACCTTCTCGCGTACCGTCCCTGTCCATACTGGTTAACAGGATTTCACCCGCACCGTATTCGACCATTTTTTTTGCCCAGCCAATCGCTTCTATACCGGTCGCCTTACGTCCACCATGGGTAAAAATTTCCCAACGATCCGCTTCATGGGGTTGACTGACTTTCTTGGCATCGATTGCAACAACAATACATTGAGAGCCAAAACGTTGTGCCGCCTCGCGAACAAATTCAGGATTAAACACGGCGGCACTGTTAATGCCCACTTTGTCCGCTCCCGCATTGAGCATTCGGCGAATATCATCCAATGTTCTGATACCTCCACCCACCGTCAACGGAATAAATACTTCGCTGGCGACCTGCTCAACGACATGAACCATCGTGTCACGGTTATCATGAGTCGCGGTAATGTCCAAAAAAGTGATTTCGTCCGCGCCTTCACGATCATAACGCCTCGCAACTTCTACAGGGTCGCCGGCATCACGAATATCAATAAACTTGACGCCTTTAACCACGCGACCATCCGCAACATCCAGGCAAGGAATAATACGTTTAGCCAGGCTCATGAGGCACTAAAAGATTCTGCCAGTTTTTCCGCTTCGGCAAAATCCAGGGTACCTTCATAAATGGCACGCCCGGTTATTGCCCCCATAATGCCTTGATGAGCAACAGCACCCAAAGCTTTAATATCGTCGATATTGGTAATGCCGCCGGAAGCAATAACCGGAATTTTAATGGCTCGTGCCAAGCGTGCCGTCGCTTCTACATTGACACCTTGCATCATGCCGTCTCTGGAAATATCTGTGTAAATAATGGCTTCTACACCATCAGCTTCAAAGTGTTGCGCCAAATCAACCACGTCATGTTTCGACAGTTTCGACCAGCCATCAATGGCCACTTTACCATCTTTTGCATCCAGACCCACGATGATGCGGCGCGGATATTCCATGGCCATATCCCTGACAAAATGGGGTTCATTAACTGCTTTGGTGCCAATAATGACGTATTCCACGCCCGCATTCAGATAAGCCTGAATCGTCTCTTCATCACGAATACCACCACCAATTTGCACGGGAACATGGGGATAAGCGGCGACTATGGCATGAATAATATCGGCATTGACAGGCTTGCCGGCAAAAGCCCCATCCAAATCAACCAAGTGAATTCTTTTGGCACCGGCGGCCACCCACTTTCCGGCAACAGCGACAGGATCATCAGAAAAAATCGTATTATCGTCCATACGTCCCTGGCGTAAACGGACACATTTTCCTTCTTTCAAATCGATAGCGGGTATTAACAACATAGATACTAAATCCTTAACAGCGTGTGTGTAATTTTAAACTTGGCCATCCCAGTGCAAAAAGTTGTTGAGCAGTTGTAAACCAACGGCCTGACTTTTTTCCGGGTGAAATTGTACGGCAAAAACATTGTCTTGAGCCAAAGCACAGGCAAAAGCATCAGGATATTCTGTGGTCGCCGCGACCACAGACGCATCGTCAGGTATTGCATAATAACTATGCACAAAATAAAAACGACTGTCCTGTGAAATATTTTCCCATAACGGGTGAGGTACAAAATGAACTTGATTCCAGCCCATGTGCGGAATTTTCAGGGTATTGTTCCGGCTATCCTTTAGCGCATCAGAAAAATGCACCACATGCCCCGGAAGAATGCCCAGTCCTTGGGTGTTGTCGTTTTCTTCACTGTCCGTCAGCAATGCCTGCATACCCAAGCAAATACCCAGCAACGGTTTCGTTTTAGCGACACGTTGGATGACCTCGGATAAACCGGTTTGATTGAGCGCCTGCATACAATCACGCATCGCCCCAACGCCAGGAAAGACCACGCGATCGGCTTGTAATATCAGCTTGGCATCAGAAACGATTTGTACATCGACATCTGGGGCGGCGTGTTGCAGGGCTTTTGCAATGGAATGCAAATTACCCATTCCGTAATCAATAACAGCGACAGAAGACATAGAAAAATCAGGTTAAAGTTAAAAGATTAAAGGTGCCAAACAAAAGTTATAGCGCTTTTTCGCCATTAGCCTTGTGCCTGTTTTTTTAAAGACTGCCTTTGGTAGATGGCATTATACCTGCCATTCGCGTATCGGCGGTAATTGCCATGCGTATGGCACGACCCAAGGCTTTAAAAATGGTTTCCGCAACGTGATGCGCATTTGCACCTTTAAGGTTGTCAATATGCAAAGTTACCCCGGCATGATTGACAAATCCCTGAAAAAATTCCCTGAACAAATCTACATCAAAGCGGCCAATCATGGCTTTTGGATAGCTAACGTCATAGAACAAACCGGGGCGACCGGAAAAATCAATAACGACTCTGGACAAGGCTTCATCCAAAGGTACATAAGAATGACCATAACGATAAATGCCTTTTTTATCGCCCATTGCCAGGGCAAATGCCTGACCTAAGGTAATACCAATATCCTCAACCGTGTGATGGGCATCAATTTCCAAATCGCCTTTGGCATTAATGTCGATGTCTATCAGCCCATGCCGGGCAACTTGATCAAGCATGTGATCCAAAAAAGGCACGCCGGTGACGAAGATGGACTTACCGGTTCCATCCAGATTGATTTTGATTTTAATTTGGGTTTCGAGCGTATTGCGCTCGACTTCAGCGATTCTTTGAGTCATTTTCTTTAAATAAAGTTAAGTGGATAGCGTTTTTCTGACTGTGACTTTAAGTCAGCCAAGTAATTTATCGTAGTCGGCATGACTACCAATCCAAAACCACTGAACCCCTTGATCAACTGGAGCGCCAAGGGCGCGATAGCCAGAGCTGACACGAACACTCCGAAAGGCACCGTTCTTAACCTGTTTGAATTGTAGCGAAGGATGAGCCGGATTTTGTTTAAGCAGCTCATAGTTATCACGCGCAAGTTTTTGAATATTTGCGGGTAAATCATCGTAATATTGCCAGAACTTTGATGACGTAAAATGCTTCAAATTTGCCGTGCCTTGCCATTATGGTACTCGGCTAAAGCCTCGGCAGCCAATGCATCAAGTTTACCTGCACCCGCATCGGCTTCAATTTGCGCGTCCCAAACCGCATCATCGAACCGGGTAAACCAACGACGAAATTCAGCCAAATCTTGGGGGGGAAGTTGTTGAATGGCTTGCTCAATAGATTGAATAGTAGTCGTCATGAATTACTCCAAAATAGTTGTTCGCATAATCGAACTTACAAATCTGTTTATTGGTTTAGATAATTATAGCGCCCTGAATTAATTAAGTAATTCTGTAGGTTGATTTCTGCGATAGTCGTATTCAAAAATCCCAAACATCAAAGCAAAAAAATTGGGTTAGGCGTCAGCCTAACCCAATCTATAAAAACTTTCTTAGGGCAACCACAAGGGATTGCCCCTACAAGCTTAGTTCTTGCCTGCTCTTTTACGCTCGTTTTCAGTCAACAATTTCTTGCGTAAACGGATGGACTTGGGCGTAACTTCAACCAGTTCATCTTCAGCAATAAATTCAAGCGCTTGCTCTAAAGTCATTTTCTGAATACGTGCCAATACCAAACTTTCATCAGTACCTGAAGCGCGAACGTTGGTTAATTGTTTTGGTTTGCAAGGGTTGACGCATAAATCATTGCTGCGTGAATGCAAGCCTACCAACATGCCTTCGTAGATTTCATCGCCATTAACCAATAACAATTCACCACGTTCCTGTAACGGATGTAATGAATAAGTTACCGCTTTACCGGCCACCATTGAAATCATAACGCCACGTTGACGATTACCCACTTCACCGGCTTTCATTGGGCCGTAATGATCGAATACATGATAAAGCAGACCGGAACCTGAGGTTGCTGTCATAAATTCGGTTTGGAAGCCGATCAGGCCGCGTGAAGGCATCATATATTCGAGACGAATACGACCTTTGCCATCGGGAACCATGTTGGTTAGATCGCCTTTACGCTCGCCCAGTTTTTCCATGATAGAGCCTTGATGCTCTTCTTCCACTTCAATGGTGACCATTTCGAAAGGTTCGCATTTTTTACCATCAATTTCTTTAATGATAACTTCCGGACGCGAAACGCCCATTTCAAAACCTTCGCGGCGCATGTTCTCAATCAGAACAGACAAATGCAATTCACCACGACCGGATACTTTAAATTTATCAGGGTCGGCTGTATCTTCAACTTTTAAGGCAACGTTATGTTGTAATTCCTTGTCCAGCCTGTCGCGTATTTGACGGGTAGTAACAAATTTACCTTCTTTACCGGCAAAAGGCGAGTTGTTAACCTGAAATGTCATGGTTACGGTAGGTTCATCAACCGATAGCGGTGTCATGGCTTCTACCAAATCAGGATGGCAGATAGTGTCAGAAATTTCCAGCTTCTCAATACCGGCAAAGGCAATAATATCCCCTGCGCGTGCATCGGCAACTTCCACACGCTCCAGACCGTGAAAGCCAAAAATTTGCAACATGCGACCTTTACGCTCGACACCTTCGCGATTGACAATAATCAGGGGCTGATTGGGTTTAATGCTGCCGCGTTGGATACGACCAATACCAATAACGCCGACATAAGTATTGTAATCCAGACTGGAAACCTGCATTTGGAAAGGGCCGTCCATATCAACCGGTGGCGGACTTACTTTTGCCACGATTGTTTCAAATAACGGAGTCATATCACCACCGGTTATGGTGTGCTCCAAGCCGGCATAGCCGTTAATGGCAGAGGCATAAACGATAGGGAAATCCAGTTGTTCATCCGTTGCGCCCAAACGATCAAACAAATCAAATGTTTGATCAACAACCCAATCAGGACGTGCGCCCGGACGGTCAATTTTATTGATAACAACAATGGGTTTTAAACCTAAAGCAAAGGCTTTTTGGGTTACAAAACGGGTTTGTGGCATCGGGCCATCAACAGCATCTACCAGAAGTAATACTGAATCAACCATCGATAATACCCGTTCTACTTCGCCACCAAAGTCAGCATGGCCTGGGGTGTCAACGATATTGATATGGTAACCGTTCCAATCCAGTGCCGTATTTTTTGCCAGAATGGTAATACCACGTTCTTTTTCAATATCGTTGGAATCCATCATCCGCTCAGTCACTTTGGTATGTGAGGCAAAGGTACCAGACTGTTGTAACAGCTTGTCAACCAAAGTTGTCTTACCGTGGTCAACGTGGGCAATAATGGCGATGTTTCTTAATTTCTCGATCACTTTTTGTGTACTCTAATGGGTTTAATAAAATTGTGTAGGGTGTGTTTAGATACCCTGTGTAGCATGATGTATAAGGATTGCACTCTATCGTGTCGGTTCTTGTTAGTCTGTGCAAAAACGATGGTGATAGTCCCATCAAGACTGAAATTGGATTTTGTTGGCAAGCTCCAGCCTAATCCAAGCTGGACAGGACTTAGCTCTGCACCCAAGGCAAGCCGTTGAAACGCCAGCCACCCAGATTACCGCGATGATTTAACGAATCCAGGGAACCTTCAAAGCCATCTATAATATTGACAAGCCGCTGATAACCTGCCTCTTCAAGTGCTTTTGCTGCATCCAGAGAACGTTGTCCACTTCGACAAAGCAATAAAACCGGTGCATTTCTATCTGGCACACGTTTTTTAACGTCGTTAACAAACTGTGGATTAACCTGCCAGTCGGGTGCTTCTTTCCAGGCAATATGAACGGCACCGATGGGGTGTCCGACAAAAGCATGCTCAACTTTTGTGCGTACATCCACCAATACGGCGTCAGTATTTTGTTGCATCAAGTCCCACGCCTGTTGTGGGGTTAAATTTTCTATCATGGGGTTACCAATTATTTACGTTTCTGGCCGACAAACTGGGCTTCATTTCTTAAACCCCGCTGATGTTCGCCGATTAAAGCGTTCTCTCTGTAAAAAACGACCTTCAACGGTGCAAACAGCTCGAGCAGCTCACCACTACCCAGTAGATAATCGGGATTATTAGGCCGTTTCTGACTTACTTTTTCTTGCGTAAAAGTCTGATAAAAAAGCAATCCATCCGGTTTAAGTGCTCCTATTATCGCATCACTTAGAGTACGGTCAAGAAATCGACTCACAACGATGACATCAAAAGAACATTTAGTAAAGCTTTCTGTCACGATTTTTTCTTGGCATGCATTGATATTTAGCCCTTGCCGGACTGCATAAGTCATTAATTTATCTATAGCAATTAAAGAAATATCCCAGGCAGTCACCGCCCATCCTCGCTCTGCCAAAAAAACGGCATTAGCCCCAAAACCGCAAGCCAAGTCCAGCGCTGTTCCGGTCGACGGCAGCAAAAAATCATTTTCAGTCAGCACTGATGCCGCCGGATAAAAAATCGGCTCCGACTGACTATAAACAGCGTTCCATTTATCAATTACCGCAGCCATTATTCAGTTCCAGGCATACTCACGCGATGCTCCAACCATGCCTGCAAAAAATCCATAAAGCCTTTGACCTTGGCGGATAAATATTTCCGGTGCGGATAGACGGCATGTATATCCAAAGGCGGCAAGGGGTAATTCCCCAGTACCACTTTTAGCGTACCATTTTCAATATCCCGACCCACAATATAAGTAGGCAGCATCACCAGTCCCAAGCCATTAATGGCGGCGATACGAATCGGGTGAGCCGCATTGGCTTGCATTCTTCCGGTAACGGTGACTACCTTAAAGCCTGCTTCCGTTTTAAATTGCCATTTATTACGTGGCGAAATAGCCCAATTAACCAGGCAACTATGCTCCACCAAATCTTCCGGCGTCTGCGGAATGCCGTAACGTTCCAAATAATCCGGCGATCCGCAAACAACCAGCGATGAACTGGCTAATTTACGGGCAACCATACTGGTATCATCTAAAGCGCCCAGAAAAATGGCAACATCAATACCTTCATCAATCAAATCGCCAGGGCTGCCCTGCAAAATCATTTCAACCGTTAAATCGGTATGAATTTTTAAAAATTCCGCCACAGCACGCGCAATATGGGTTGCGCCAATAGCCGGTGGCGCACTGATTTTTAATACTCCCCGTGGCTCTGTCTGTAAATGTGTCACTGCGGTTTCCATTTCTTCAACATCTATCAGCACTTGCTGACAGCGTTCAAGATAAGAAACACCTACATCCGTGAGGCTTAAACTACGCGTGGTACGATTGATTAAGCGCGTTCCCAGACTACCTTCAAGTTGCATAATATGCTTGGTTGCCATTGCCCTGGAAATACCCAAATCCCTGGCGCCACCCGCAAAACTTCCGGCTTTTGCGACACGCACAAAAACGGTCATACTTGTTAATTTATCCATCTAAGCCTCAATTAGTTGCAAGGTGTCTGTCATCAAGTATCAACTCCTTCTCCCTGAGGGAGAAGGTTGGGATGAGGGGGAATATAACTGCTTGATTTTATTCTCCTCACCCCAACCCTCTCCAGCAGGAGAGGGAGCCAGATGCCTACGTTATTTCATGCGCATTCCTAAGGTGCGGACTACCCTATTTTTGTTTTGCATCTTGCACCTGCTGCATATCAACAAAAGTCTTGACATTACACACTATTTCTACACAGGAAACAATTAATTTATTATTTGGCATATTGTATACAATAAATATCCCTGTATAGTATTAACCATGTAAGAACGCAACAAGATTTGTAAAACGGCAACAAAGCTGCATAAAGATTACTTAACTTTATTACTGGATTAAACTAATGAAAAACTTCAACAAAGACATAATAATCGGCTTACTGTTTATTGCCGGTATAGGAAGTTTCATTTCAGGTCAATTTATTATTTCGACCGTATTGTTTGCCTCCGCTGCTATTTATAGCAATATTGTAATGCGAGTAAAGCTGAGCAGCTAAGCGTTAACAGTTAACTACCTCCTGGTGTTATACCTCCAAGCAGTTCCTCCTCATAATGCTCTGCTTGAATTTTTGCCTCTCTCTGCGGATACGCAATGGGAGGTTTTTTTTGCCTGCGATTTTTAAGCAGGCACTCGCTCATCGAGTTTGTTACGGTTAGATAGTAAGTCGCCATTTTTGCACTGCGGCACAAAACCTGAAACAGCACGCTTTAACACGTCTCTAACTTGCTCAAAATCATCCTGACTGGTTGCCTTTTCCAAAGACTCCAGCATTTTTTCCAGTTCAACCCAAGGAATAATATCTTCTTCGGCTCGCATAATTCTGGGGTGACTGGTTTCTGAAACATGATCGCCAATCAACAGCTCTTCATAAAGTTTTTCACCCGGCCGCAAACCGGTAAAACTAATCGCTATCTCACCCGCCGGATGACTTTCATCTTTTACTTGCAAACCACTTAAATGAATCATTCGCTTTGCCAAATCAACAATTCGGATGGGTTCGCCCATATCCAGCACAAACACATCGCCGCCTTGACTTAAAGCGCCTGCTTGAATAACCAACTGCGAAGCTTCGGGTATCGTCATAAAGTAACGGATAATTCTGGCATCGGTAACGGTTACCGGCCCACCTCGAGCTATTTGCTCTCTAAACAACGGCACGACAGACCCGGACGAGCCTAAAACATTACCAAAGCGCACCATCGTAAAACGGGTTTTGGAATGATGATCCGCATTTAAACTCAGAGCCTGCAAAATCAATTCGGCAAAACGCTTGGTCGCGCCCATGATATTAGTCGGCCTGACTGCTTTATCCGTTGAAATTAATACAAAGAGTTCAACTTCTGCATGGATGGCCGCCTGCGCAGCACGATAAGTCCCAAAGATATTATTCCATACGGCTTCCCCAGGATTTTTCTCTACCATCGGCACATGCTTGTAAGCGGCAGCATGATAAATAGTTTGCACCTTAAAAGCTTTACATACTTTTTCAATGCGCTTGGCTTGCGTCACCGAACCCAGAACGGCAATAATTTCTATGGGCTTGGAACCCAAGGCATTGGTTAACCGGTGATTCAATTCTTTTTCTATCGCATAAAGCCCGAATTCACTCACCTCAAAAAGAATCAGCGCAAGTGGTTGCAATTGAATAATCTGCCGACACAACTCTGATCCTATAGACCCCCCTGCCCCCGTTACCATGACCACTTTACCGCTAATTGACGCCTTAAGTAGTGAAGGATCTGGCGCGACCGGATCACGCCCCAAAAGATCAGCAATATCAACTTCCTGCAACGCATCAACTTTAACCCGGCCTTGGGCTATATCAGATAACCCGGGCATTGAGAGTACATGAATGGCATAAGGTTCCAGCAAGCGGATAAGCTCACTGATGCGTGAGCGTTTTGCAGAAGGCATGGCCAGTAAAACATCTGAAACCTGGTAACGCTGTATCAAATAACTTAAAGAACTTAGCGGATATATCCGCAGTCCATTCGCTTTTCTTTTGTGCAAGGATTTATCATCATCGATAAAAGCCACTGCTTTAAAATCACGTCCGTGCGCCAGCGCAGAAGCCAGTTGTAAACCCGCACTGCCCGCCCCATAAATCACTACACTTTTTTTACCGGAATCGGCTACACTTCGAATGCCGCCCAAGCTAAAATAAGTCTCACCCAACCACCAGCGTGCAAAAAAGCGACTACTAACCACCAGCAACATAACAAGTAGCCAATTTAGTGGTGAGACCGTTCGGGGAATAACCTGGATAGCGGATTCATACAAGACAAAGGCAAAAACCAAGGCATAAAGCGTTGTGGCCTGAGCAATTGTCCATAAAGCCCTAATCTCAATATAACGAATAATGGCTCGGTATAAGCCTAATCGTGCAAAAATAGGTACGGCGATAAACGGTGCCGCTGCAAATAAATACCACTCATCGCCTTTAGGAATATAAAATTCTCCCCAACGCAAAGAAAAAGCCGCCCACAGCGCAAACAAGACAAAAACCACATCCGCGCCAATTAAAATAACCGCCTTATTCCGGCGCTGAAGACCAATAAACCAGTGCGCTAATTGTTGTTGCATAAATCCGGTTCTCTTGCTCCTGCGTTGAAATAAATAGCCAATACTATCAGCGGTAAATAAGCCAACGCCAAACCCAGCAAGGCATTAAGTCCAGCCAGCCCAACCCATAGCGCCAACGGCGTTAACCAACACAGGTTAATAACACCAATAACCAGTGAAACTGTCTTATGTGAACGATAATAACGCGATGCTTGCTGATAAGCATGACTGCGGTGAGCCTCGTAGACTTTTTCACCGTTTAAAAAACGTCGCGCCAACGTCCAAGAGGCATCCACGATAAACACGCCCAGTAAAATTAACCAACTCCAAAAAAACTGCGGGGCAATCCAGGCGGCCTGAATGGAAAAAAGTCCGACCACGATCCCTAAAAAACCACTCCCCGCATCACCCATAAAAATCCTGGCGGGCGGAAAATTCCAAAACAGAAAACCGGCAACAGTCATTGCCATCAATACCGGCGTAACCCACTGCCCACTATTATCATATCCTGATAAATACAAAAGCGCCCCACCCAGACAAACGGTTATCGCCTCAATACTGGCCAACCCATCAATACCATCCATAAAATTGTAGAGATTAAGCAACCAAACCAAATAAAACAGCCCCAAAATTTGTCCCGCCCAGCCCAAATCAATAGAATACACGTCCAGAT
>Ga0208613_1000696_pt1 | contig 11216 bp, 11 predicted proteins | sample CryBogmetaGMA6M_FD_184543 | JGI IMG/M metagenome (GOLD analysis project Ga0208613, IMG submission 184543) | Freshwater microbial communities from Crystal Bog, Wisconsin, USA - MA6M (SPAdes) | ecosystem: Environmental > Aquatic > Freshwater > Lake | place: Crystal Bog, Wisconsin, USA | collected... | reverse complement strand
GACTTCGTCCTGCTGGGCCGCACCCTGGACGACGCCGCGGGCGAGGCCTTTGACAAGGTGGCCAAGCTCATCAACCTGCCGTACCCCGGCGGCCGCCACCTGGACGAGCTGGCCCAGGGAGTTGCGCCGGACACGCACCTGTTCCCGCGCGCGTACATCTCCAACGACAACCTGGACTTCAGCTTCAGCGGGCTCAAGACCGCCGTGGCCGAGCACCTGGGCCAGCGGCCGCACCTGGCCTTGGCGAAAATGCCCTCGGCCGACGCGCTTCGCGCGCAGGGGGCGCTGGCCCTGTGCCCGCACCCGGAGGAGCTGGCGCTTATCGCGGCCTCCTTCAACTGGGCCGTGGCCGACACCCTGCGCATCAAGGCTGAGCGCGCACTGGACCGCGAGCCTGGCCTGCTCGGCCTGGTGGTGGCCGGGGGCGTTGCGGCCAACAGCTTCATCCGCGCGGCCATGACGCGCCTAGCCAGGGAGCGGGGCCTTGACCTGCACCTGCCTGGCCCGGCCCTGTGCACGGACAACGCGGCCATGATCGCCAATGCCGGGTGGCTGGCCCTGCGCGAAGGCTATGCCCACGGGCTTGACCTGGAGAGCGTGCCGCGCGGCCGGGCCGTGCCCCAGGACTGGGTGCGTGGCGCCCCTGGCGCGGCCAAGGGCTGGCCCCGCAGCCGTCCTTGATGTGCGTTATCGCTGCGCCGCCTCATGGCGCGGCTGTCGGCCTCCGGGCGGCTTGACAGAATTGGGCCGGACAACTAGGTTTATGGGATGTGGCTTGGTGTTTCAGGCTTGCGGAACGAGAGCTGAAACGCCGCACTGGAAATATGAAAGAGTGAGCACAAAGGAGAGGGTATGGCCATCCAGGTGACTGACGCCAATTTTGATTCCGAGGTCCTCAAGTGTGATCTGCCTGTCCTGGTTGACTTCTGGGCGCCCTGGTGCGGTCCGTGCCGCGCCATGGGTCCGATCATCGACGAACTGGCCCAGGAATATACCGGCCAGCTCAAGATCTGCAAAATGAACGTCGACGAGAATTCGGCCAGCCCGAGCAAGTTCGGCATCCGCGCCATCCCCACGCTCATTCTGTTCAAGCATGGAGAAGTTGTGGACCAGACCACGGGCGCCGTGTCCAAGAGCAGCATCAAGGACATGATCGTCAAGAAGGCGCTCTAGCAACATGAAGACCTACGAAGCCGCCGTCATAGGCGGGGGGCCGGCCGGTCTGACCGCCGCCCTGTACCTTGCGCGCTCCAGGGTGAGCACCGTGCTGGTGGAGAAGCTCTCCCCCGGCGGCCAGGTGCTCATGACCGAGGACATCGAGAACTATCCCGGCTTTCCCCAGCCCATCAAGGGCTATGAGCTGGTGGACAAGTTCGTGGAGCATCTGGCGACCTACCAGCTGGACCGCCTGAACGACGAGGTGCGCGAGATGACGCCGGTGGACGGCGGCTACCGCATCCAGGTGGGCGAGGAGACCATCGAGGCCAAGACCGTGATCTTGTGCTCCGGCGCGCGCTACAAGCGCGTCGGCATCCCGGGCGAGGAAAAGTACACCGGCCGCGGGGTTTCCTACTGCGCCCTGTGTGACGGCAACTTCTTCAAGGGCAAGGCCGTTGCCGTCATCGGCGGCGGCAACTCGGCCCTGGAGGAGTCCCTGTATCTGGCGCGCATCGTGGACTCGATCCAGCTGATCCATCGTCGCGACGAGTTCCGCGGGGCCAAGTGCTACCAGGAAAAGTGCTTCACGCACCCCAAGATCCATGTCCTGCGCAGCACCGTGGTGGACGAGATCCTGGGCGACCCCTTCAAGGGCGTCACCGGCGTGCGGCTCGTTGATCTCAAGACCGGGGCCAAGAGCGAGCTTGCGCTGGACGGCGTCTTTGTCTTTGTCGGCTTCGAGCCCCTGGCCTCCTTTGTGCCTGCGACCCTTGAGCGCGACCGTGCCGGGTTCGTGATCACCGACTGCGAGATGCGCACCAACCTGCCGGGCTTTTTCGCCGCGGGCGACGTGCGCAGCAAGAACTGCCGCCAGGTGGCCACCGCCGTGGGCGACGGGGCCACAGCCGCCACCGCGGCCCACAGCTACCTGGAACACCTCAATGCGTAAACGCCTGCTCGCAATCCTGATGCTGCTCCTGTTGCCGCTGGTGTCCTCCTGCGGGCTCATCGACTACTATTTCCTGCCGCCCCCGGACGACACCGCCCAGGAGCTCTTTGAGTCCGGCATGGAGTACATGAAGGAGAAGCGCTACGTCCGCGCGTCGGAGCACTTCCTCAAGCTCAAGGACCGCTACCCCTTCAGCCCGCTGACGCCCAAGGCCGAGGTCGCCCTGGGCGACGCCTACTTCTTTGACACCAAGTATCCCGAGGCCCTGGAGGCGTACAAGGAATTCGAGACCCTGCACCCGAGCAACCCGAACATCCCCTACGTGCTCTACCAGATGGCACTGAGCAACTTCAACCAGTTCCGCACCATCGACCTGCGCCAGGACAACGTCAAAGAGGCCCTGGAGCTCTTCTACCGCCTGGAGGAGTCCTACCCCGGCTCGGAGTACTCCAAGTCCATCAAGGACTACATTTACAAGTGCCGCAAGATCCTGGCCGAGCACGAGATCTTCGTGGCCGACTTCTTCTGGCGCACCAAGCAGTACGGCGCCGCCTGGCACCGCTACGTCTTTGTGCTGGAGAATTTTGCGGACGTGGTGGAGTTCAAGGACTATGTGCGCAAGCGCGCGGAGTACTCGTACTACGAGTACCAGAAGGATCTCTCCGAGGAGGAGCGGGAAAAGCTCCAGTGGACCTGGAAGCGCCTGCTCAAGTGGCTCTAGCCAGCGTGACTTCTGCCAGCGAGGCCCAAGGCATGGAGACCAGCCCCCCGCGACCAGCCGACTCTCCCCCGGTCCCCGTATCCAGGCCGTGGACCCTGCCGTCCTGGCTGCTGCCCAGCCTCGCCCCGGACGCCCGCTTTGCCCGGGCCTATGAGGCCCTGGGCGCCGAGCGCCGGGCCCTTTTGAAGGGCCTCATCGCCGACCACTTCGCCCTGTCCCCGCCTGCGGCTGCGCTGCGCACCCGCTGCACCCGCGAGCAGGTATCCGGGCTCAGCTGCCGCAGTGTCAGCACCCCGCGGCCCTTTGTGCTCCTCTTGACCGACGCCAGCCTGGACGCCCCGGCCCTGCTTTTGGCCGCGCTCATGCCGGCCTTGAGCTCCGGCGCAGCCGACGTGCTTGTTTTGCGCCTGGGCGCGCGTTCCGGACTGCCCGACGTTCTGCTCACGGCCTGTGAGCTGGCCGGGCAGGAGCGTGTGGCCGCCGTGAGCCCGGCGCTTGCCGCTCGCCTGCTCCTTGACTGCGCCGGGAGCGGCCAGCCCGGACTTGTCCTGTATCCGGACACGCCTTCCCTGCGCCGCCTTGTACAGCGCCCGGGCCTGCGTGCCGCGCTGGATGCTTCCGATCTCCGCCTGCTGCCCCTCAAGCCGCCGCGCGCCCTGGGTCTCTGGCGCGACGCAGCAGGGCAGTTCGAGCCCGGACGCCTGGGCTTGCTGTACGGCGAGCATGGTTTTGCGACCGGCGGAGTGCAGCCCGGCCGCCGCAGCCGGAAAGCCCCGGACGACACGGCCTTTGCCGCCTTTGCTGTCCAGCCGCACGATCTGCTGCTCGTGCCTGATGCGCGTTGCAACACCTGCCAGACCGCCGCGCGCCTGGTGGTGGGGGAGTCGCGCCTTGGGCTGTGGACCTGGCCCGAACTGTCGGCCCCTGACGTGTTCGTTGTCACCTGCCAGACCTTCTCTTCCGTCACCGCACCCGCACTTCTGTAGGGTTGGCCCGACATGAGCAGAAAGCCCCTGTCCGCCAAGTATCTGCACGCCATCCGCAACATCGGCATCATCGCGCACATCGACGCGGGCAAGACCACGCTCTCCGAGCGCATTTTGTTCTACGCCGGGCGCATCCACCGCATGGGCGAGGTCCACGAGGGCACGGCCACCATGGACTTCATGCCCGAGGAGCAGGAGCGCGGCATCACCATCACCTCGGCCGTGACCTCCTGTTTGTGGCGCGGCTTTACTGTGAACCTCATCGACACCCCGGGCCACGTGGACTTCACGGTGGAGGTGGAGCGCAGCTTGCGTGTGCTGGACGGCGCCGTGGGCGTGTTCTGCGCTGTAAGCGGGGTGGAGCCGCAGTCCGAGACCGTGTGGCGCCAGAGCGAGTCCTACCACGTACCCAAGCTGGCCTTTGTGAACAAGATCGACCGGCTGGGCGCTGATTTTGCGGCCGTGCTCCAGTCCATGCGCGAGAAGCTCGGGGCCCAGGTCCTGCCGCTCCAGGTTCCGGACGGCGAGGGCGCGGACTTTCGCGCCGTGTTCGACCTGGTGACCCTGGAGCGCCTGGTCTTTGATCCGGACAGCATGGGCGTTGAGTACGAGCGCGCGCCACTCTCCGCCTCCGAGGCCGAGCGCGTGGCGCCCTGGCGCGAGGGCCTGCTGGAGACGCTGTCCGAGCACGACGACGCCATCATGGAGGCCTACCTGGGCGGGGCGGACATCGCGCCCGAGACCTTGCGCGCGGCCATCCGCACGGCCTGCATCGGGCTGAAGCTGGTGCCGGTACTGGCTGGTTCGGCGCTGAAGAACATCGGTGTGCAGCCGCTCATGGACGCGGTGAACGACTTTCTGCCGAGCCCGCTGGATGTGCCGCAGCAGACCGGGATCGACCCGGCGACCCACCTGCTCAAGAGCTTTCCCGTGGACCCGGAGGCGCCTCTTTCGGCCCTGGTCTTCAAGGTGGTCATGGAGTCCGGCCGCAAGCAGTCCTTCCTGCGCGTCTATTCCGGGCACCTCATCGAGGGCGAGACCGTGCAGAACGTGACCCACGGCAGCGAGGAGCGCGTGGCCCGGCTGTTCCGCCTGCACGCCGACCGGCGCGAGAAGATCGAGGTGGCGCGCGCGGGCGAGATCGTGGCCGCGGCCGGCATGCGCTTCGGCCGCACGGGCGACACCCTGGCCCGCAAGGATGATCCGATTCTGCTGGAGCAGATCGCGGCCTACAAGCCGGTGATCTCGCTGGCCATCGAGCCGCGCAACGCCGAGGAGCTGGACAAGCTGGGCGAGGTGCTGGAGCGCTACCTGCTGGAAGACCCGACGCTCACCGTGCTGCGCGACGTGGAGACCAACCAGGTCATCCTCTCGGGCATGGGCGAGCTGCACCTGGAGGTGCTGCTGGAGCGCATGGCCAGGGAGCACAATTTGCGGCCGCGCACCGGCAAGCCCCAGGTGGTGTTCCAGGAGACCGTGGGCCGCGCGGCCGAGGCGAGTGAGGAGTTCCACCGCGAGCTGGGCGAGGTCATGCACTATGGCGCCGTGCGCCTGGCCATCGAGCCGCTCCCGCGCGGCGAGGGCCGGTCGGTGCTCTTTGAGGTCGACACCACGCGCCTGCCCCAGGCCTGGATCGAGGCCGTGCACGAGGGCGTCATGGACGGCCTGCAGTGCGGGGTGCTTGGCGGCTATCCGGTGCAGGACGTGAAGATCAGGGTGCTGGACCTGCCGCGCAAGGAGGGCGAGTCCAGCCCGGCCGGGTACCGCATGGCCGCGGCCCTGACCCTGCGCACGGTGCTGGCCGAGGCCGCGCCCCTGCTGCTTGAGCCCATCATGTGGCTGGAGGTGAGCGCGCCGGACGCCTTTGTGGGCGAGGTGGTGGGCCTGCTCGGGGCCAAGGGCGCCAAGATCGAGAACATCCTCGATCGGGGCGGGCTGAAGATCGTCCAGGCCTTTGCCGCCCTGCGGCAGATGTTCGGCTTTTCCACAGCGGTGCGGTCAGCCACCCAGGGCCGCGCATCTTTTATCATGAAATTCGCCAGGTTCGACGTTCTGTCCTAACCGTCGGGAACCCATGGCCAAACGGATTCGTGTTTTCGTCATCGACGAGTCAACGCCCGTGCGCCAGACCCTCATCGAGATCCTGGAGTCCGCGCCGGACAGCCGGGTCATGGGCTCGGCCCTGGACCAGCTGGCCGCGGCCGAGGTCGTGCGCTTCTGCAAGGACTGAGGCGGCGTCCTAACAGGCGTCCAGCTCCCATCTTCCGGACAGGGCCTGGCTTTCGAGGCCCAGGGCCACGCGCCGCAGGAACTCCGGGCGCGAAAGCTCGCTCGCGCCGAAGCGCAGCAGATGCGCCGTGGTCTGCTGGCAGTCGATGAGCGTGCAGCCGCGGTCCAACAACCAGCGCGCCAGGAGCACGAAGGCCGCCTTGGAGGCGTCGGGTTCGCTAAAGAACATGGACTCCCCGAAGAACACCGAGCCCAGCGCCACCCCATACACCCCGCCCGCCAGCCGCCCACCAGACCAGACCTCGGCCGAATGCGCGAGGCCGAGCTGGTGCAGGCGCTCATAGGCTGCAATCATCTCCGGCACGATCCAGGTGCCGGGCTGGCCTGGCCTGCGTGTGCGCGCGCAGGCGCAGATGACCCGCTCAAAGGCCGTATCCAGGGTGAAGCGGAAGCGTCCGGAGTTCAGCACGCGCGTAAGGCTCCGGGGCACGTGCAGGCGGGCCGGTTCGAGCACCAGGCGCGGGTCCGGCGACCACCAGAGGATGGGCGAGTTCTCGGCATACCAGGGGAAGATGCCGCCCGCGTAGGCCGAGACGAGCCGCTCGGGCGAGAGATCCCCGCCCACGGCCAGCAGGCCGTCCGGGTCCGCCTCGGCCGGGTCCGGGAACACGGGCTCGTCAAAGAGGCGGTAGATGGTCATGCGGCCTGTAGCCTGGACGAGAAGCCCGGCTATTTTCCCGTCGGGTGCAGCGCCGGGGTGTAGCTGAAGGCGAAGTCCCCGGAACAGGCGCCGCTGCTGGCCTTGGAGCAGAGCGGCTTGACCTCGGGGTCCACCCCCGGGGCCAGGTCCACCAGCACCTCGCCGCCCTTTTGCAGGCTGCCGAACAGGAGCTCCGGCGCGATGGCGTCCTTGATCTCCACCTGGACGACACGGGCCATGGGCCGTGCGCCATAGGCCGGATCATGGCCCAGCACGGCCAGGTGCGTACGCGCGGCCTCGGTCAGGCGCACGCTCACGCGGCGGTCCCTCAGCTGGTCCGAGAGCTCACGCACGTTCTTGTCCACCACCTTGAGCATGGTCTCCCGCGTCAGCGCCTCAAAGGGCACGATGGCGTCCAGGCGGTTGCGGAACTCCGGGCTGAACAGGCGCTCGATGGCCTTGAGCGAGCCGCTCTTGCGGTCGCTGGCCGCCGCCTTTTCGTCCTGGCGCGAGAAGCCCAGGCCGCCCTTGGCCAGGGCCTCGGCTCCCGCATTGCTGGTCATGAGCAGGATGGCCTGCCGGAAATCGGCCTTGCGGCCGGTGTTGTCGGTCAGCGTGGCGTAGTCCATGACCTGGAGCAGGATGTTGAACACGTCCGGGTGCGCCTTCTCGATCTCGTCGAAAAGCACCACGCAGTGCGGGCTCTTGCGCACGGCCTCGGTGAGTAGGCCGCCCTGGTCAAAGCCCACGTAGCCCGGGGGTGCGCCGATGAGGCGGGAAACCGCGTGCTTCTCCATGTACTCGCTCATGTCGTAGCGCAGGAACGCAACACCCATGACCTGGGCCAGCTGGCGCGCCAGCTCGGTCTTGCCCACGCCCGTGGGCCCGGTGAGCAGGAAGGCCCCCAGCGGACGGCCGGGCTGCTTCATGCCCGCGCGCGAACGCCGGATGGCCTTGGCCAGCACCCCCACGGCCTCGTCCTGGCCGAACACGGCCTTTTTGATCTCGTCCTCCAGATCGCGCAGGCGGTCCTTGTCCAGGCCGGACAGGCGCTTCTGCGGGATGCGCGCCATGCGGGCGATGACCCGCTCCACGTCCAGGGCCGTGATCTTGCCAGTCTTTGCTCCGTCCGTTGACCCGCCCTTGCGCAGCCTGCTGGCGGCGCTGGCCGAGAGCTTGAACTGCGCCCCGGCCTCGTCCAGCACGTCGATGGCCTTGTCCGGCAGGAAGCGCTCGGTGATGTAGCGCGCCGAGAGCTCGGCCGCGGACTTGATGGCCGGGGGCGTGTAGCTTACGCCGTGGAAGACCTCGTAGTAGGGCTTGAGGCCCTTCAGAATCTCGATGGTCTCCTCCACGCTGGGCTCCAGGATGTCGATCTTCTGGAAGCGGCGGGACAGGGCGCGGTCCTTCTCGAAATGGGTGCGGTACTCTTCAAAGGTTGTCGATCCGATGCAGCGGATCTCGCCCGAGGCCAGAAACGGCTTGAGGATGTTCGAGGCGTCCAGGCTGCCGCCGGAAACTGCGCCCGCACCTACGATGGTGTGGATCTCGTCCACGAAGAGGATGGCGTTCGGGATGTTCTTGAGCTCCGCCAGCACGCCCTTGAGCCGGGCCTCGAAGTCGCCGCGGTACTTGGTTCCGGCGAGCAGCGCGCCCATGTCCAGGGCAAAGACCTGGGAATCGAGGAACTGTTCCGGAACACGGCCCTGTGCAATGTGCAGGGCCAGGCCCTCGGCCAGGGCGGTCTTGCCCACGCCCGGGTCGCCCACCAGGATGGGGTTGTTCTTGCGCCGGCGCGCCAGCACCTGGATGGTGCGCTCCAGCTCCTTGGCCCGGCCGATGAGCGGGTCGATGCCGCCGGACTTTGCCTTGGCCGTCAGGTCGCGGGTGAACTCCTCCAGCGGGTTCTTGCGGCTCGGGGTTTCGGGACGGCCGTGGCGCTCGCCGTCCTCGTCGCCGGTGTCGTGGCGGGGGCCGGTCTCGTGCGGCAGGCCGTGGGAGATGTACTCCAGCACGTCCAGGCGCGTGACCCCGTGGCTGGTGAGGAAGTGCACGGCAAAGGAGTCCTCCTCCTCGAACATGGCGGCGATGACGTCGCCCACCTCGACCAGTTCCTTGCCCGAGGACTGCTTCTGCCAGACCGCGCGCTGCATGACCCGGCGCACGCTGAGGGTCTGCACCACCTCGCTTTCGGTGTCCGTGGGCATGGCGTCCAGGTGGTCCTTGAAAAAGCCCTCCAGCTGGGTGCGCAGCTTGTCCACGTCCGCGCCGCAGGCGTCCAGGATGTTCGAGCTCGCGGCCTCGCGGGTCATGGCATAGAGCAGGTGCTCGAGGGTCAGGTACTCGTGCCTGCGGCGGCGCACCTCGTGGAACGCGCTGGTGAGGATGGCTTCCAGTCCCTTGCTCAGCATATCATCCAACCTCCTCCATGCTGGCGCGCAGGGGATAGCCCGCGGCCTTGGCCATGGCGTGGACAGTGTCCACCTTGGTTTCCGCCACCTCGGAGGTGTACACGCCGCACATGCCCAGCCCCTGCTGGTGCACGGCCAGCATGATGCGCATGGCCTCGTATTCCGGCTTCTGGAACACGCTTCTCAGCACGTGCACCACGAAGTCCATGGTGGTGTAGTCGTCGTTGTGCAGCAGCACCTTGAACCGCCGGGGCTCCCTGGTCTCGCTGTCGTCGAGCAGGCCGGGAGCGTTGCGGGTGTCTGTCCGTTCGCTCACGCGAAGCGGCTCCAGAGGCGCTGGCATCTCTCCATGCTGCACATGTTAGGCACTCCGGGGGCGGCTGTCGAGGGGGGCAGGGTCATTTGAGTCCGTGGCGCGGCGGGCCAGCAGCCGGGCCTTGTCCGCTTCCTCGAAGACAAAGGACTCGTCCGGGGTCAGCCCCCGGGCCAGGCGGTCAAGGCGGTTCAGCTCGTGGTAGGTGGCGCAGGAGGCCTTGGCCTTGGGCAGACCGAGGGCCGTAGCGCAGGCCGCGATGTCCTGCTCGGCTCCCTCGATCTCCACAAAGGTCCCGAAGGGCAGGGTGTCCAGGCAGACCTCGCAGCCCAGCACGGTCCACTTCTCGCGGATCTTCTCGTAGCGCAGGGCCGGAACAAGGCCCAGGCCGGCCAGGATCTCGCGCATGGGTCTGGGGTCGACCACGTCGGTCTGGTGCTCCTCGCTGGCCTTGACCCCGGCCGAGGCTGCGGCCGGAGCGGCGCGCTTGAGGGCCAGGATGTAGCGCCCGGCCTTCTCGCGCAGGCGCAGCAGGGTACCGCTGGCCTTGAGGCTGCGCCGGGCGTCGTCGAACACGGTGTTGGACTCGAACCAGCGGCCGACGCTCTGGGCGTCCAGGCTGGCCAGGCGCTTGCGCAGGGCGGCGTGGTCCACGTCCAGGTACTTGACCTCGATTTCCAGGGACATTTCCGCTTTTCTCCGGTGTTTGGTGCTGTTAGGGTGCTTGAGGATGCAGGCCTGCCCGGAAGCAGCGCCTGGCTGGCCTCACTAGCCCCCGCTACCCTCGGTTTCTCCTTCGCTCTCGACAATGGGCGGGTGCTGGCTCAGGTCGTAGAAGCCGCGCAGGGCGATGCCCAGGTCAAAGTGCGGGATGCGTTCGAAGTGGATGAACCCAACGGTCTTGCCCTCGCTCATTTCCGAGAGCGCGGTGAGCCCGATGGGCACCGGGAAGGGGATGGCCGCGGAGCTGATGGCCGAGAGGCGGTTCAGGTAGTGCTCCTTCAGGTAGCTGACCACGCGGTCGCGCTCCTCAACGGTCAGGGCCTCCAGGACGACCCGGCGGCTGCCAGCGGCGGCCTCGGCCTCGGCCATGCCCTGGGCCGCGAGGAGCTTGTCCCAGTCGACGGCTTCCTCTTCCTCGGGGTCCCAGGTGTGGCGGAAGAGATGCACCTCCACGTCGCGCCGGCCCTTGAAGCTCTTGATGGTCATGGAGAGCGCAATGGCGCGGTCAATGGGCAGGCTCGTTTCGGCAGGGGTGATCTGGATGTCGAGCTGGGTGTCCAATGGGGCCTCCGGGCTGGTGTAGTCTCGGCAATGTAGTTGGTTTGCCCCTGGTATTCAAGGGCCCGGCAACGAGGAAGACGCAAAAGACCAGATGCAAAGAGGACAACGATGACCAGGCCGTTTCAGCTCGAGACCGACTTCACGCCCACGGGTGACCAGCCCCAGGCCATTGCCGGGCTTCTGGCCAACATTGAGGCCGGGGTGCGCCACCAGGTGCTCCTTGGCGTCACCGGGTCGGGCAAGACCTTTACCGTGGCCAACGTGGTGGCGACGCTCAACCGCCCGGCGCTCGTGCTCGCGCCCAACAAGACCCTGGCGGCCCAGCTCTTCAATGAGTTCAAGGGCCTGTTTCCGCACAATGCCGTGGAATATTTCGTCAGCTATTACGACTACTACCAGCCCGAGGCCTATCTGCCGCACTCGGACACGTACATCGAGAAAGACTCCAGCATCAACGACGACATC
>Ga0208613_1000695_pt1 | contig 11245 bp, 6 predicted proteins | sample CryBogmetaGMA6M_FD_184543 | JGI IMG/M metagenome (GOLD analysis project Ga0208613, IMG submission 184543) | Freshwater microbial communities from Crystal Bog, Wisconsin, USA - MA6M (SPAdes) | ecosystem: Environmental > Aquatic > Freshwater > Lake | place: Crystal Bog, Wisconsin, USA | collected... | reverse complement strand
GTTACGCTCATCCTGCCAGGCAATAAAAATTTCGCCATTTTTACCGATAGCCAAACTATTAAAACGATGCCTAATGACCTCAAGATTATCATTAACGGTGACGGGCTCAGAAAAATGTTGCCCACCATCCGTTGAACGACTAAAACGAATATAAGTGTTACGTTTCTTATCCAGAGTCAGATCCCAAGTTAAGTAAACAGTACCGTTATTATCAATTTTTATTTTCGGGCGACTTTCACCTTTGGCGGCTACTTGTTCAGTAACGGCATTCACCTTAACGGGGGCCGTAAACGTGATGCCTTTGTCGGGTGATGATTGCACATAAATAGTGCCATCGTTTACCCAAGTAACCCACAGTACCCCTTTGCTGTCAAAGGTCGCAGTGGCCGTTTCCGAGCATAAACTGGATGGTACGGCATTGGGGTTTGCACAAATGCCTTTTTTTACAGCTTGCTCACCGTGTTTATGCATTTGTTGGGCGTTGTCGACGGATTTTATATCCGTACCTGTTGCACAACCCGTTAAGGTTAATAGTGCAAGAACTAGAAAAGAAGTCTGTAGTTTCATAATGATGCTTAAAAAATGTGTAGGGTGGATAAACATCTTTTTATTTGTCTACCGATCGGGTGGGCAGAGAAAGCCTGACCACCCTACTATATGATGTTTAATAATTATACTTTAACTGGGCAAAGTAAGTACGTGACGGGAAGGGGTGAAATAACCAAACCTGTTGGTCAGTCACGTTATCAATACCTGCCGCTGCGCTGACTTGTTTAGTAATTTGATACTTTGCACGTAAATCAACAATAAAGAAAGAAGTACCGCCAGAGCCATAAGTGGCGGCATTGATGTCACTATTGTTCAATTGGCTAAACTGCGGACTACTGTAGCGACCGTTGACTGAAGTAGTTATCTTGTCAGTTGGACGATAAGCAACGGTTGCGCTGGCACGCCACTCGGGAACCCTGGGCTGATTTTTACCGGTTGACGGCTGATTGACATTGGGATTCACTGAGGTGGGAGTAAGAGCCGCAGCTTCGGCATCTATTGCTGAGGCATCAGTAATTGAAGAATCAGTCCACGTAGCCGTACCAAAAAGATCAATGCCCTGTATACCAACATCACTGGCTTCACCGGCAAACTCAAGGCCGTAAGTTTGAATTTCACCGACATTTTGAGCATAGGAGGCGGTGGTTCCGCCTGCCAATACAGTGGTTTGATTAAAAATAGCATCTCTTATACGTTCCTGAAATAAGCTAAGGCGCAACTTGCCTTGATCCAGAAAATATTCATTAGACCACTCGGAAGACAGTGCTTCTTCAGGCTTGAGGTTAGGGTTTCCAAAGAAGCTAGTCTGTACGCCCCCAGTTGTCGTTGTTGATTGATACAGCTCGGTTACGGTAGGGAAACGGTAAGCCTGTGCTAAGGATAAACCGGTTTGAATACGATCTAAAGGCTTCCAGGTCAACTTGGCCTTGGGTGAAAATTCCAAATCATTCTTGTTTGCTTGATTGGTAGATACCACTGTTGTGCCGACGGTGGTGGCATTATAGCCATCAAAAGCGTGCCAGTTTTCCAGTCGTCCACCCAATGTCAGATTCCAGTCTTTATTGAAATCCAGCGCATCTTGTAGCCAATAACCTTCAGTTTGTGTCTGACCTTGTGAATTTTGAAAAATAGCTCCTTTGGTGTCGTTTTGCCAGTTGGCAACATTGTAAACGGGGTTATCCAAATTGTAGTTATCATGGTGAAAGCCAAAGCTGACTTCATGCTTGCCTAGCAAGTTCTGTTTAGGTCGCCATATTCCTTTGGCATCTGCGGTATTCCAGCCAGTTCCGCTTAAGCTGGTAACACGACCTGCGAGGTTAGTGCCTTGTCTATCTGGAGCTAGTGTAGCGCCTCGGCTATAGTCTGTTGCATAGTTAACGATACTGCCAGACAAATCCCAATCAAAAACACCACCGGTATCCGATTTAAGATTCATGCCTTGCATCCAACGTAATTGGTCAGCAATACTATTTGCAAAGCTCGGAGCGTTGTTTGTGCTTAGATTATATTGTTTTCCGTTAATATTAACCAATCCACTATTGACTGTATTGCCAGCACTATTTTGCAGAAAACTATTAAAGTTGGCGTTATTAGTGTTTTGCCATAATCCTAGAGTATAAGCCGCATGGATGGTTTGAGTAATATCATAACCAAATTTCCATTTAAAGTTGTCTTGTACCGTGTGATTCATTGCTGATTCGCCAAGCACTAAAGCATTTACTCCAAAAGGATTTTGGTTATTAATCTGCCCCGTTACGTTCTGCCCATTTGAGGCTCTGATTAGCTGGCCGTTGACTGTTGTCCCAATTGTATTTCCTGAGCTAACGATGGGATTAACATAAGCGATAGGTTGGCTATGGCTATCCAGATGAGTGACATCAAAACGAAAGGAGAAATCTTTATAACGATCGCCGACATTGAAAGAATATTCCTGACTGTCGTAAGTTCTTTTCTTGCCATAAAAGCCAAAATCTTGCCAAGCGGTTTTTATATCTCCACCGGCTTCAAATTTTTCCGGCATTTTGGTTTTTATATCGATCACGCCACCTATTGAATTACCTGAATAGGCCGCTGCAAACGGGCCATACATCACATCAACCCGTTCAATTTCCGAGGGTGACACCATATTCCAAAGCGGTGAGCCGGTGTTGCCGTTATTGTTGCCCAGCAAGGACGACAGCATAATACCATCGGCATAAATCAAGCCGCGAGCACTGGCTGCTGTGCCCGAAGTACGCCAACCAACAGGGGCATTGGTGTCGCCGATATAACGTCTGCGCACCTGAATGCTGGGCATATATTTAATAACATCCTCGGCAGTCATCGCATTGATCGTGTTATCTATTTTTTCACTGGTAATACTTTCTGTCGTGGTCGGCAACCGGTAGATTTCCTTGGCAGTAGGCGTTATTTTTTCGGTTACCGTCATTTCCGGCATTTGTGCTTTGGTGATGTCGGCGGTGGCTTTTTTGCTCACAACCGTTTTTTTTGTTTCGGCTACAGCCATTGGTGTCGTTAGTATTAACAAGCAGATTAGCGCGTGCCTTGGATTGAGCGGGAAAGGCGGTTTGGTATGAGTCATAGTAAAAATTTATTGTTAGAAATTAGGCTTTAAAACAAGCTCATTTATGTATTTTAAATGTGCACGAACTGTTTATTAAAGCAAATTTCAAGCCATTTTTACGAAACCCTTGCTACAACTGACTTTATGGTTTTTCGGACAGTGTGATTTTAATTAAACTATGTTATATGACACACTTTTTATTAAAAAACAGGTTATATAACATAGTTTTTTAAAGTAAGCGGTTGCTTACGTGTCTTTTTTCCAGGAAAAATCAATACTAAGCACTAAAAACAGTATTTCAATTTATTTGGCATAAAAACTGCTTTAAATTTATTAGGTTTTTTGCATATTTATCGGCACGATACGCATTAAATAAAATGTTTATTTTAATAAACACAGGTAATTAGGAAGCACGCATGTGTTTGTGTCGTTATTTAGCTGGCAGACTGAGTATTCACTTAAATTTCACGACTTTGTTTAAAGGACTCAGGTTAATTTCATCAATCACAATCTGTGCGCGTGAACTTAATACATAAGATACCGCTTCCGCCACATCTTCCGGGGAAATGCTGTTGGTTTCATGATCTCCAGGCTCAAAATTAAGGTGTTCAAAAAAGGGCGTTTTCACCATGCCGGGATTAATTAAACAAACCCGCACATTACTTTTGCCGCACTCTTCTCGTAACGCTTGGGTAAAGCCTCGCAGGGCAAATTTGCCGGCACAATAAACCGCGCCTTTACGACTGCCTTTTAACGCGGCTTCAGAACCGATAAAAATTAAATCGCTGTTGGCTTTACGTTTTAAAGCGGGCAGCAAGGCTTTGGTTAAAAAGACCTGGCTGGTAAAATTTATCGTCATTAGGGCTTCTATTTGCGGATAAGAAAACTCTTCCACTGAGCCGAATTGCCCCATTCCTGCTGAAAAAACCACCGCATCAAGATCAGGGAAGGTTTGTTGCAGGTCACGTATTTTTTGCGGTAACGCATTAAGCTGACTTAAATCCAGCTGCACAGAACTAAAGCGTTCCATGGGTTGGATAAACTTACGGCAATCGCGTGACGTGCCAATAACGGTGTGGCCTTGTTGCAATAACAGTCGGGCAACAGCGCGACCAATTCCCGAGCTGGCTCCCGTTACCAGAACGGTTCGTTTTATAGTTGGCATGGAAAAAATTTGGCTTCAGGCATATAGCGTAATAATTGTTGTGTGCAGTACTGCATCATTTCTTGTTCCAATTCTTGTTTGTAGGAAATCATGCCCTGTTGATTATCCAACGGGCTGGCAAACAATTTTTCATCGGGATAAAGTTTATGCACTTTTTTAAAATATTTCTCCGGTAGTCTGAAAGCGCCAAGACTAACCGAATGCAATTGGTCGATATTAATAATCGAAAAAACCTGTTCAAATAATTGCCGGTACTGCGGCTGGTAACCGGTCTGATAAATCATCGGATCAAAACGCAAGCCTATCGGCCAGCCGTGTTCCTGTAATTTACACAGCGCATCAAGACGACGCTGTAACGAGGGCGCTTTGGCTTCAACTTTTGTGGCTATTTCATCCGGGTTCAGGCTGAAAGCGACGATGCAGCGGGGAAAGGGCTCACGATTTAACAGGCTTCTAACTTGGGTGCTTTTGGTTCTTAATTCCAGCCAGGCATTGGGTATTTTCTCAAAAAACGGTAAAAACTGTTCGGCAAACCGGGTTACCGGCTCCAAAGCCAGGCTGTCGCAATCATAGCCGGAGAAAAAATGCACGGCCTCATCTGGTGTTTCTGCACAGCGTTGTTTGATTTCATCCTGAAAGTCTTCATAATTGACAAACAGCACGTAATTGGCTGATTGATACATGCCTTGTAAAAAGCAGTACCGGCAATCATATAAACAATTAAGCATGTGGGAAAAATAATAATTTTGGTTTGCCCCAATGCCATAGCCGAATGGCACAGGCATGGCAAAATGTTTGTATTTTTCTGCCAATATTAATGCCGGTTTTTGTTTTTGTAGTCTAAAATTTTGTGCTTTAGGATTAAAAACTTCGCCATAGCGGCCACAAGTAATTTTTCGGGCTTGCGGAAAACGCGCAGTAATCTCGACAACACGCGGGTGCTGCAAAATACTTTCTTCTATATAAATCGTTTCAATCATTGGCTTTATTTTTAGCAGGTAAAAAGTACCGTAGCAACGCATTTTATAGGAAAAGTCTTGTGATTGTTTACGCTGCCCTCATATAGGTTAAAATACTTTTAACATCACCCACAGATAACGAACATGAATATACAAAAAATTGGTTTTATCGGCGGCGGCAATATGGCGTCCAGTCTGCTTAGCGGCTTGATTGCCAGCGGTCATTCTCCACAGCACCTTTGGGTTTCTGATATTAATCCGGAGACGCTGACAACGCTGGCAAAAAATCTTAATGTTAATACCTCGGCCAGTAATGATGAGCTGATTAATGCCGTTGATGTCGTGGTACTGGCGGTTAAGCCACAGACACTCAGTTCGGTAGCCAAAAGTGCCGCGCCATTAATCCAGCAAAAAAAATCGCTGGTTGTTTCTATTGCTGCCGGTATTAGCCAGCATAGTTTAAGTCAGTGGTTAGGCGCTGATACGGCGATTGTGCGCTGTATGCCCAACACGCCGGCGCTGGTACTGACAGGGGCGACGGCACTTCATGCCAATGCACAGGTAACGCCTGAGCAACGTAATCTGGCAGAAAATATTATGCGTTCTGTCGGCATTGCGCTGTGGGTTAACGAGGAAAGCGAGTTGGATGCGGTGACCGCCGTTTCCGGTAGTGGCCCTGCGTATTATTTTCTGCTGATGGAAGCGATGGAAAAAGCCGCTTTGGAATTGGGCTTGAATGAAGTGACGGCCCGTTTGCTGGTTCAACAAACCGCATTGGGTGCTGCTAAAATAGGGCTGGAATCGTCCGAGTCACCCGAACAATTACGTAAACGGGTCACATCTCCCGGTGGAACCACGCAAAAGGCGCTAGAAACATTTGAGCAAGGCGGGTTTACTGAACTGGTTTCTAAAGCATTACATGCTGCACGAGACCGCTCTATTGAAATGTCCAAAGAATCGGAGAATACCTGATGGGCTCTAGCTATATGACTGACCCGATTGTTTTTTTAATCGATACCCTGTTTTCTCTTTATATATTGGCCGTATTGCTGCGCTTTTTATTGCAATGGTGCGGCGGTGATTTTTATAACCCAATATCCCAGTTTCTGGTTAAGATAACCCATCCACCCTTAAAAATTCTGCGCCGATTTGTGCCGTCTATTGGAAAAATAGACACGTCATCCTTGGTGCTTATGCTGACCTTGCAAATGCTTGCTGATGCCTCCATCCTGCTGTTATTGAATGGCAGTATGATTAATATCGGCGCCTTGGCAATCACCTCTATTACCCAGTTAATTTCCTTACTGATTAATGTGTTGGTATTTGCCGTATTTGCCAGAGCACTGCTTAGCTGGATGAATCCGGGGACTTTTAATGCCGCCGCGTCCATTTTAGCGACACTGACCGAGCCATTGCTGGATGTCTGCCGCCGAATCATTCCTGGCCTGGGCGGTATAGATTTATCACCCTTGGCGGCCTTGTTACTGTTGCAACTGGCAAAAATGGTTATTTTGCCGCCACTGCATGAATTAGCCGGTTTAATTGGTTAGAAATGTGCTGATTATTCAGTCCCCCCTCTTTAAAAAAGAGGTGGGGAGTGTATTGATTTTTAGTTGGAACTGACCGCCAACGACCCAAACCAGCCATACGGATATGGATTTAACCTTTCCGATACCGGTCATTGGTAAGGTATCAATATCGACCCACAAGAGCCAATCAATCCAAATTTCCGAACGACCGCATACTTACGGAAAGCTGACTGTCAAACAGCGTCTAAAAATTTACCGTTATAGTGCCACGTACCATTCTTGGCTCAACCGGATGTTTCATAATGCCATATTGCGAATCTGTACCCGCTGGGTAGCGATAGTCATAGGCATAGGCAATATCGTTGGCGGTTGAGCCGAAAATATTGAAGAGGTCGATTTCCAGCTTGAATCTTTTTGCGTGTTGGTAACCCGCGCCCAAATTGACGATACTGGTGTTGCCAGCCCAGAAAGTACCTGATGGATCCAGCGGCACATCACCGAAATGACGTAAGCGTAGGGTGCCAAACAAACCGTTAGGGGCAACTACGGTTGCGCCCGTAGTGATGACCCTGCCCACTGAATTGGGTATGTAACTATTGGTCTCCCCCACCGGGGTTGTCACATAGTGTGCGGAAGTAAAGGCAAAGTCGGCATCCAGCGTCAACCACTCGGTTGGCTTGTAGTAATTGGTCCATTCAACACCATAACGATGGGACTTTCCGTTTATTTCTGTTGTGCCTGCATCCCCCGTAAACACCAGTTCCTGGCTGCTTTCCAGCCACCATAAGGCCAGAGTGCTGTTCAGCCCTTTGGCAAAGCTGCTGCGTATGCCGGTTTCAGCGCCGCGCGAACTGGCCATAGGCGCAATGCTGGCAGAGTTGACATCCAGTGGCGTAGGTGTGGGTGCCCCTGGGTCGAATCGTAAAGTAGTGCCGCGTGCATCGTTGGAGTGATAACCATAACCGGCATTGACAAAGTATTCAGTACTGTACCAAGGGCCGAGGATGAGGCTTAGTTTGGGGCTAAATAGCGCTTGACTGGCATTGCCTGAATTGGCGGTATTGATAAGCGGATTGTGTGTGAACGTATCAAGCACGGTGACGTCGTTATTGATAAAATCCCCCCGCAAGCCGGTGATGGTGCGCACTTTTGCATGCCAATAGGCTTGGTTTTTGAAGTAAGCCCCGCCCGTACTCTGACTGACATTGTTGCGGTTGACCGTACTTAGATATTGCCTGTTGACCGTGTGGTCCAGACCCAAATTCATAATTTCATCATGGCGAAATTGCAGGCCGTAGGTATTATCCATATCAAAGCCAAACAGTTTGTTGTAGCGTGTATGTTCGACATTGCCGCCGGTCTGTATTCGGTGTTCAAACTGGTGAATCTGATCACCGGTAACCGGATTATCCAAATAACCGGTAAAATTTGAGTAGAGGTTTACGTCATAATAAAGCGCATAGATATTGGCGTCATTTTGCCAGTTATTGCCTTTATTCCAGAGATTGCTGGAAAAACTGTAGCGGTTGGTGTTGCCGCCGTCGCTGGGATCCATGGTGCCGTAAAGCCCAAGTGTGCCGTTATCAACTGCTGTCTGCGGAATCTGATTGGTCGCCGTCCAGTTGTTGGTGTACGCTTTGGCAAAAACGGATGTCCCCCAATTGCTCTCATTCAGGGTATAGCGCAACATGCCGTTAAATTTTTTGGAATCTTCGGGTTGTTGCCAAACACCGTTATAAAAATTGAACTCACCTGCGTAAAGTAAATCACCGTTACCAACCTTGTTGGAATTAGCCATCAGGGTACGGTAAAAATCATATTCGCCGGCCGTAAACTTCATGATGCCCTCAGGCAACTTGTCCATTGAGAACATTTTTGAATAGCCCGCAGCCGAAAAATCACCGACCTCTGCATAATAAGGCCCTTTACCGTATTCAATATTCTTTACCAATTCGGGAATGACGCTGTTAATGTCCATATAACCCTGGCCATGAGCATGCGTGGGCATATTCATCGGGATGCCATCAACGTAAGTGGTAAAGTCAGTGCCATGATCCAGATTAAAGCCGCGCAGGAAGTATTGGTTAGCTTTACCCGAACCACTATGCTGAGTGGCAAGGACGCCGGGGATAACTTCCAATATTTCACCATTACGTGAAAGGGGGCGGTATTCAAATTGCGCCTGATTAACTTCGCCCTGTGATGCCGAGCCGGTTATGCCGATAAGGTTTTTTGTGCGTGCATCTTCTATCACAAACATTTCATCAAGTTCTACGACGTCATTTTTGCTTTTTTTTGCTTTGGCTTTTGTAGTGACTTCGGTTGCCTTTTTGTCAGTTACATCAGTTTCCTCGGCATTAACGTTACTGCCCAAAAAAATGGCAACTAATAGGGCAACCAAACGTAAGGTGGCTATCCCTGCACAATGTAACAATAAAGTTGCAAATACAAACCCCAAGGTATAAGACAGCAAACTCGCTGAAGCTGATATTTCCTGTCCATGCGCATAGCCATGAAAAAAAGCAAAAAAAGCGACAATCAAGACATTTAACTGCGTAGTGAATTTTACTTTGCGGACAATAAAGGCACTAAATACCAAGCCGGAAAGCAAAATCATGACTTCTACACTGGGAATGACAAGGCTTGCGACACCGACAAGACCGCCAAAACTCATAACGCTGACAAAAGTCGCAGGTAACAACCATATCGCTTGACCACGCAATTGAGCCGCCCAAATACCGACAGCAATCATGGTTATAATATGATCCCAGCCTTGTAAAGGATGCGCAAAACCATGATGCCAATCACTGTTTAAGGAAAAAAGAACCGTTGATATTTTAAAGAGTGGTAAAGAAACCACTATAAATAAACCCAGAAGTAACAGGTATTTTTGTGCGTTAAACCAGAAGAGAGTTTCTTTATGCTTTGTCATTGACATTAATGGCCTCAGTAAATCAAATGGGTTTAATTGGCATTATAGTGATTGTGAAGAGCTTGCTGGGGAAATTATTATATTTAGATATTCTGGTTGTTGGATATTTGGTCACCCTTTAGAATCAAATAGGGGTTACTTCAATGACTGCTTCCAAAATCTTAGCCGCTCACTAGAAACTGACGATAGTCTCAATTTGGCATATACCAAATGCTCATACTATCAAATTCTTTGCCGTAAAGCGGCCAGTCGCGACCGTCATCATTGCATCAAGAACAACGACAGCTATCCAGAACGCTTCTGTCAGAACTCAACTCAACTCAAACCGGACTGTAAGAGAGTGCAATGATTGTTTTTAAGGTGGCCTATGGAATAACCCCCAAAAGTGTTCATTCTGAGCTAAGCCATTTTCCAAAATTTTCGTTTTAAATGTTTTTCATCTCGAAAACCACGTTGTATTTGTACCTTCGGTATCGAAACGTTGTTATAGGAGTAATGCCTAAACATATAGAGGCAATGTCTTCATGAAGCAGTGTTTATAGACATTTAAACAACATAGCTTAGAACGAACACTTTTGGGGGTTCTTCCACAAGACCCCTAATAATTTCACGTGACCAATAATTAAACTATGTTATTTAGCGCAGTAAACACATTAAATTAGGTCATATAACCTATATATCCGTTTATATCTCCCTTCAGCGAAACATATAAAACCCTAATTACCTGAAAAATAATAACTTTATAATGTTGGCATATATACTGCAATACAAACTACAGTTGCTTAAGCGTTTTAATTATAGGGACTGAGTAAGGCGGTACGGCTTATGCCCTTTATCGTTAATTGCCAGGAACATACGCTGAAAGCACTATGCCACACCTGCCGTGAGGCGGGGCCGGAAAGTCACGGTTCTTGAAAATAAATCAAGAAGGCCGGATTGCCTCCTAAAGTAATGAGGAGGAGCTCGGTGTTTTCCTTAATTTTAAGGTAACGCCGAAAAACATTGCCTTTTCTTTTATTAACAGTAACGAGGATTTTTGATGAATATAAAACAAACTGCTATTTCACTGGCCATTTTGGGTGCGTTTGCTGCCTCTCCAGCAGTACAGGCCCACGCTTCATTGAATGATGGAGGTACCGGTGCCAGCCCTGTTTGGACGAATGGTCCTATAGCTGATTGGTTGCCTGCAAACGCAACGTTGTCTTCGATCGGTTATCTGGGCATACACAGTTTAACCAATAAGCGCGTGATCCAAACCGGTGTTTATGGCGCAGCGTACAATGCTGTTACCAATCCTGGTGGTGTTACAACTGCGGCTCTCGGTGGCCCTTTTGGTGGAGCCACGCCAGTGGTGGGCGATACCTTGTTAGGTCAGGTTTATAAAAGCAATCATCTCGCCGTTAATCCCACTAATCTACCCACTAACGTTGCTATATCGGCAGGCGCTAATTCTTGGGCGGGTGGCATCTCCGCCACCAATACCGGCTTATCTTGGGGCAATATTCACGCCAGCAGCAGTGCAGGCACAGGAAACCCTGAGTCGAATGC
>Ga0208613_1000692_pt1 | contig 11273 bp, 12 predicted proteins | sample CryBogmetaGMA6M_FD_184543 | JGI IMG/M metagenome (GOLD analysis project Ga0208613, IMG submission 184543) | Freshwater microbial communities from Crystal Bog, Wisconsin, USA - MA6M (SPAdes) | ecosystem: Environmental > Aquatic > Freshwater > Lake | place: Crystal Bog, Wisconsin, USA | collected... | reverse complement strand
ACTTCTGAATCCTTCTCGCTCTGGCTACTACAAGCTTATCTTCATCTGATAATTCATCTATACCAAGTATAGCGATAATATCCTGTAAATCTTTATATCTCTGCAACATACCCTGAACTTTTCTTGCCACATCATAATGTTCTTGTCCTATGACCTGTGGGTCAAGCAAACGAGATGTGGAGTCAAGAGGATCAACTGCTGGATATATAGCAAGTTCTGTTAGTGCGCGCGACAATACAGTAGTCGCATCAAGATGAGCAAAAGCTGTTGCAGGTGCTGGGTCTGTCAAATCGTCTGCAGGAACATATATGGCCTGCACTGAAGTAATAGAACCTTTTTTTGTTGAAGTAATTCTTTCTTGAAGTTCAGCCATTTCAGTTGATAAGTTCGGCTGATATCCTACTGCTGAAGGCATTCTTCCTAAGAGAGCAGATACTTCTGAACCTGCCTGAGTGAACCTAAATATATTATCTATGAAAAGCAATACATCTTTTCCTTCTTGGTCTCTAAAATATTCTGCCTGAGTTAAGGCGGTAAGTCCTATTCTCAATCTCGCTCCAGGCGGCTCATTCATTTGACCGTACACAAGTGCTGTTTTTGTTATAACTCCCGACTCCTGCATTTCAATCATAAGGTCTGTACCTTCTCTGGTTCTTTCACCGACTCCAGCAAAAACTGAAAGTCCACCGTGCTGCTGTGCTATGTTTGAAATCAATTCCATAATGACAACTGTTTTTCCAACTCCTGCTCCACCGAATAATCCAACCTTACCACCTTTTGGATATGGACAAAGAAGGTCAAGAACTTTAATTCCTGTTTCAAACATTTCTGTTTTTGTTGATAGGTCTTCAAACAATGGTGGTCTTTTTCTAATAACACTTGTTTCAGTATGTTTGATTTCACCTTTATAATCCACTGGCTGCCCCAAAACATTCATTACTCTTCCTAATGTTCCAGCACCAACAGGTACTCTTATAGGTTCTCCTGTATCAATGGCTCTCATACCTCTTGAAATACCGTCTGTAGAAGACATAGCCACACAACGCACGATATTATCTCCTGTGTGCGTAGCTGCTTCTGCTACGAGGTCTATTTTATGCTTTTCACCTAACATGGTATACTCGCCCTGAACATTAATGGCATTGTATATGTTCGGCAGTTTACCCTGCGCAAACTCCACATCTATAATAGGTCCTATAACCTGAACTACTTTTCCTTCACTCATTGTCTTCCTCCTTAAAAGTTCGGGGTTCGAAGTTCGGAATAAATATCCAAAACATCAATCCGATAAATTGTTTTTTTACTTTATGGCTTCTGCGCCTGAAACTATCTCAAGTATTTCCTTTGTAATTTGCGCCTGTCTTGTTTTATTAGCAAGCAAAGTAAGCGCCCTTATCATATCTTTAGCATTATTAGTTGCCATTTCCATGGAAACCATTCTCACACCCTGCTCTGAGGTTTGACTTTCTAAAATCGCCCTATATAGCTGCGTCTTTACATAACGCAAAAGCAAAGCATTTAAAACTTCTGTTTCTCCTGGCTCATATATATAATCTCTATTTGCAACTTTTTTTGCTTCAAAAACAACTGGAGCAAGCTGCTTTTTTACTATTTTTTGCATAAGCGAAGTTTGAAACTCACTATATATCATGGTAACTTTTGAGTATTTTGCTGCGATATAATTTTTTAACATTTCGCCGCTTATTTCTTCAATATCTATCCAGCTTATATTCTTATCATTAAATTTGAACTTTTCAATTTCAAGTCCAAGTTTTTTAAAAGCATCCAAACCTTTTTTTCCTACTATAAAAAGACTGATATCTGGATTTTCTTTATACTTTATCATGGCTTCTTTTACTAAGTTGGTATTAAAGCTTCCGCACAAGCCCTTGTCCGCAGTAATTAAAACTAATGCTTCTCTTTTTACGCTTTTATTTTCCTTAAGCAGTGGATATTTTACTGTTTCATTTTTAACATTAACAATCAGCTCATCTATGACTTCAGCAATTTTGGAAGAATAAGGTCTGGCAGCTAAAATACGGTCTTGGGACTTTCTTAGCTTAGCCGCAGACACCATTTTCATGGCTTTCGTTATCTGCTGTATATTTCCCGCACTCTTTATTCTTTTTTTTATCGCTCTTAATGTTGCCATAAAACCACCTTTGTATTTATACTTTCAAACTTTATTTTTTGTAATACTCTTTAAAATCAGTTATGGCTTTATCAATTTTTTTCTTAAGCTCGTCAGTCAAAGTTTGCTTTTCCTTAATTTCTGCTTTTAATTCTCTATGTCCAGAATCTAAAAACTTCACAAGGGCTGCTTCAAACTTTCCTACTTCTGCTACTTCCACATCATCTAAAAATCTATTCGTTGCAGCATATATAACTATTATCTGGTCTGCAATATCCATAGGCACATATTGTCCCTGTTTTAATATTTCTTCCATTCGACGCCCTAAGTTCAGCTGGTCCTGTGAAGATTTATCAAGTTCGGAACCAAACTGTGCAAAAGCCGCAAGCTCTCTATACTGCGCAAGGTCCATTTTTAATTTTCCTGCAACCTGTTTCATTGCTTTTGTCTGGGCATTTCCTCCGACGCGCGAAACTGATAAACCTACATTGATAGCAGGTCTGATACCTGCAAAGAAAAGATTGGCTTCTAAAAATATCTGTCCGTCAGTTATAGAAATAACATTGGTTGGAATATATGCAGAGATATCTCCTGCTTGAGTTTCAATAATAGGAAGTGCAGTAAGAGAACCTCCACCTAACTTATCACTTAATTTAGAAGCTCTCTCCAATAGTCTGGAGTGAAGATAAAACACATCTCCTGGATATGCTTCGCGACCTGGTGGACGCCTAAGCAGAAGCGACATCTGTCTGTAAGCCACAGCATGTTTTGAAAGGTCATCATATATACACAAAACATGTTTGCCTTGATACTGGAACTCTTCTCCCATAGCGCAACCAGCATAAGGTGCGATATATAAAAGAGGTGATGGTTCTGAAGCTCCAGCAGAAACTACTATGGTATATTTCATGGCTCCGTGTTCTTCAAGAGTTTTTACTACTTTAGCAACCGTTGACTGCTTTTGTCCTATAGCAACATAAATACAAATCACATCTCCGCCGCGCTGATTGATTATGGCATCCAGTGCTACAGCTGTTTTTCCTGTCTGTCTATCACCTATAATAAGTTCACGCTGTCCACGACCTATAGGAATCATAGCATCTATGGCTTTAATACCTGTCTGCATTGGTTGCTTAACTGGATTTCTGTCAACAACTCCTGGGGCTCTTACTTCTACTGGTCTAAACTTTGTGGTATTAATCGGCCCTTTACCATCTAATGGCTGACCGAGTGGATCAACTACTCTTCCTATAAGTTCATCTCCGACAGGAACTGAAATAATCCTGCCTGTTCTTTTCACAGTATCGCCTTCCTTAATACCTTTATCATCACCCATTAATACTACTCCGACATTATCCTTTTCCAAGTTGAGAGCGACGCCATATATGCCTCCTGGAAACTCCAACAGCTCCATAGACATGACATTGTCTATGCCATATACACGAGCAATACCGTCTCCAACCTGTATTACCTGCCCTACTTCTGTTAACTCAACTTTTGCCTCAAACTTTTCCAGCTGGGCCTTTATTATATTCGTTATCTCTTCTGGTCTAATCTGCATTTCTTCCTCCTTGAAATTAAATCAATTTTATTTTTTAGATTTCTTTTTTATTTTCTTTACTGGTTTCTTTATTTTGCTTATTGTTTTTTTTATCGTAGTCTTTTTTACTGCTTTTTTCACTGTTTTTTTTGCTTTTGCTGGTTTTTGACTTTCTGTTATTATCTCATCCGAAATCCTCATAGCCGATAGATCGTTTTTCATGGACCTTAAAAACTGTATTACACTTGCATCCATTTGTTTCATTCTTTCTTTTATTATAATACCACCCAGTATTGCTGGATTTACTTTTGTATCAACTACAAGCTTCTTATCCATGGCCTTTTCAAGTTTGGCAATAAGATTTTCTTTTTCTTTTTCTTCAAGCTGATAGGCGGTCTCAATAGTTATTTTTTTCAATCCTGACAAATCATCCACCTTTTGAAAAAATGCTCCGCATATATCATTAAATATAGTTTCTCTTTTCTTTTCTACGAGCAAAAGCAATAATCTTAAAGTTAGCTTAGTAATTTTATCTCCAAACAGAGCCTTCAACATATCTTTTTTATCGGTCTTTCCTATGCCAGGATGAAAAAGTATTTTTTTCAGTTGTTGATTACTATTTAAAATACCGCTTATGGACCTTAGCTCTTCTGTCACAGCGTGCAGAGATTTTGACTCTTCTGCTGCTTTAAACAGTGCCTCTGCGTATTTTGAAGGAAGTACCATATTTGCCATTGTTTCTCCTTTAGTTTGAGGACTTGCCAATATCTTTTAGATAATCAGTTACCATTGAGACCTGGTCTTTTTTGGATATGTTTTTCTTTATTGCTTTTTCTGCAGCCATCATAGATATATCCACGATTGCATTTTTTACTGCCTCTATGGCTTTCTTTTTCTCAGTTTCTATTTCTGCTTTTGCTTCTACCAGAAGTTTGGTGCCTTCTGTTTTGGCTTCATTGAGAATTGATTCTTTTATCTTTTCACCATCTGCTACGGCTTTATTCAAAGCAGCAGCTGAGTGTGCATGCATTTCCTGTACCTGTTTTTCATAATCAGTTTTCATAGTCGCCATATCTGCCTTATCTTTTTCCACTTTATCTAAGCTGTTTTTAATATACAAATCACGCTGTGATAAAGTGTTGAGCAGTGGGGTAATCATCATTTTCCACACAAATATCATACCCACAACAAAAGTTATAAACTGGACAAGGACTATCTGCCATTCTACTGTAACCATTGTATTACCTCCATTTGTAAGTGCTAAGCTAATATAATTTTGCCAAGCTATATTTCTATGAGTTCGCGCGGGCTTTTTATAGCCCGCCTTATAAATTAACTAATAAAATATTTAGCGAAAGGATTTGCGTAAAGCAAAATCAAACCAATAACAAGTGCGTAAATAGTGAGCGACTCAATAATAGCAAGTCCAAGAATCAAAACACCCTGAATCTTTGATGCTGCTTCTGGCTGACGAGCTACGCCTTCGCAGGCCTTTGATGTAGCAATACCCTGTCCGATTCCGCAACCTAATGCTCCGATACCTACACCGAGTGCTGCTGCTAATGCCGAGAAAGCAAAAAACTGAACGCTTTCATTGGTGGCTTTTTCTGCTACTACTTTTCCACTAACTGGTGCTGCCTCAACGGCGAGCACAGCTGATGCCATAGCAAGAACAAACATCAGTGCGAGAACTACCTTTGCAAACTTTTTCATACATTCACCTCCTGATTTATTTTATATATTAATGCTTTGCTTTTTCGTGAGTATCCTGAGTATCGTGTTCATCATGTGAGACCACTGCCCCTGCCATATAGGTTGCCGCAAGCAGTGTAAATACGCCTGCCTGAATAACGCTGACTAAAACTCCTAACAAAACTATTGCAGGTCTTAAAAATGCCGCTACTCCAAAAATTATTCCTGAAATAGCATCTTTGTAAAACACTGGCCAAAAAGTTAAAATCAAAGTTACCAACACACCTAAAAGAATTTCTTTTGCTAATATGTTTCCAAATAACCTAAAAGAAAGCGAAACTGGTCTTGAGATATCAGACAAGAGTTCTACAATAGCAAGAAATGGTTTTATGAGTACTGGAATATCTGGACCGCCAAAATAATGTGCAAAAAACTTAACTGGACCCTTGCGTGTCAAACCCTCAAACCAGGTATAAACCCAAACTGACAGAGCCAGTGTAACGGTCACAGAAAGTGATGAGGTTGGAGATACCAGACCAGGTACAAGACCAAGCAGATTTCCAACAAGGATATAAAAGAAAAGCATAACAAGCATAGGATAATAACGAGGAGCGTCTTTTTCGCCGATTATAGAATCAGCATAATTGCAAACATACATAACAGCCCATTCCACCAAATTTTGCGGGCCAGTCGGTCTCATAGTTCTTTTACTTGTGCCGAGTCCGACTATAAGCATGACTATGAGCATATCCAAAAAAATCATAATAACAGTCATAGTATCTTTCGGATTCAATCCAAAAAGTGAAAAATGCAGTTCAAGTGCTTCTTTCATTGTTCCGCCTTTTTATATTTCATTTATTAGCCGTTTACTTTATGAGCCAAAAGTATTGCTACCACACAAAGAGTAAAACCAACAATAAAACCTGGTACAGAGTAGTAATTTGCTGCCATTACCACCGCGGCTATTATAAATGCCGCCAAAATCAATCTTGCAAAATAAAAGAAAACCGCTGCCATTACTTTACCAGAAGCGGCACCACCTGTACTTAATATTCTTTTTACTGATTGAGCAATCAAAAAATAATTCAATAATCCTGTAAGATAACCAGCAATTATGCCTCTGCCTAACTTATTATCAATAAAAAAAACTACCACTCCCAAAACTATGGCTATTACGCCCGATAGTACAAGCGTCTTATTTCTTGTTTGCATTGATACCAAACTTATAGAACATGTAAACAAAGCCTGCTATTATTCCAAGAAGCAAGCATATAATAGTAAAGAGCGGTTTTAAACCTGTCCATTTATCTAAAAGTAAACCTGAACCCAAACCAGCAAAGGTACAAAGGACAAGAGTAAAACCCAATGAACCTAACTGCCCAAAGGTACGCCATATTTCTTTTTTATCTTCAATCATAAAGTCCGCCTACTCTTTATAATTCGAAAAATCAGACGGCTTTACATCTTTTAAGAACTCTTTAAATTCTTTCATTTCTTTCTCATACTTAACCTTATCCATTATCGTAGCTTCCATGATAACCTGTTCAGAAACAAATATCTCTGCATTGAAACGCAAAGCAAGTGCAATTGCGTCTGATGGCCGTGAATCTATGTCAAACTTTTTGCCATCCTTAATAAGATGAATTTTAGCAAAAAAAGTATTATTGATAATTTCGTGAATCGATACTCTTTCCAACTGTACCTCAAACATTTCAAGCATAGTTTTCATAAGATCATGCGTCATAGGTCTTGGAACTTCTATATTTTCCATAGAAACAAGTATGGCATCCGCTTCATAAACACCAATCCATATTGGCAGAAAGCGCGTTTCTTCCTTGTCTGACAAAATAACAACTGGCATTTTAGAAGTGCTGTCAATCGCAAGTCCATTAACTTTCATTTCAATCATATACTATTACTCCTCTTAACTCTCTAATAAAACTATTCACAACCAAAACACTGTTTCACAATACACAAAAATAAGAGCGGCCTCAATTAACCGCTCTGCTTTCGAGATATTATTCTACTTTTAACTTCAAATGTCAAACGGTTTTTTAAAAAAACAAAAAGCAAACAAAACCCCACTAAAATAGTGCCTTTTGTTAAAATCACAGGCAGTTTTGCTCTCATAATAACATATACAAAGTTCATGCTTTATTGCCTTACCGAAAAGTACATTCATAAGGAAGAAAAAATCTATACCGAAGGATTACAAAAACTGTTATTTATATCAATCATACTTGGGGACTAAAATGTTTAGCTATAATCCGCATTAATCTTGACATAGTCATAAGATAGATCTGTCGTTAAAAGATAACAGTAATATTTCCCGTTTGCGAGATTTAAATCAACTTCTATGCGGCGTTTTTTTAGCTCTTTTTCAATCATTTTATAGTTTTTTTCCTGCATTTTGCCACCAATAATAATGGCCTTGCCATTAAATTTTAAAGTTATTTTTTCTGCATTAAAGTTTTCAAAAGTTTGACCTGCTGCACTGATAATGCGTCCTGGATTTAAGGACTGTCCAAAAAAAGCTGTTTTTACCAACTGTGAATTTGCAATTTGCCTTGCCACCCGCTCTGCTTGAATCTGCGTTTTCGCACCACTTACATTAAGCTTAATAAATTTGGTAGCCCCTTCCCCGTCTAAAACCATATCTTCAGCAATAGAGTAAAATACACGGCAGAAAGCATTTTTTATTTTTAGATAATCCGCTGTCTTTGAAATTATCTTTTTATTTTCTGCAGCGCCATTTGCAAGCACATATACTGTGTCATTTGGACTCATATCACCATCTACTGTTATCCTATTAAATGTGTTTTCTACGGCCTCAAAGGTCGCCTGCTTTAATAATGTTTTATCAATATTCGCATCAGTCATAGCAAAGACAAGCATGGTTGCCATAGTTGGAGATATCATGCCAGCACCTTTACCAACTGCAGTGATAGTTACTTTTTTTCCATTTATGTTAATTATTTCTGAAGCATATTTTTCTGTCACATCTGTTGTCATAATTGCTTTTGGAAAAACGGAATCATGAGTAGAAAGTTTGTCAACCAGTATAGGCATAACCTTGAGCACTTTAGCAACAGGTATACGCTTGCTTATTTTTCCTGTCGCAGCAGCAAGGATTTGATTTGGTTTTAAGTTCAGATTAATAGAAACTGCTTTTAGTATGTCTTTTAGATCTTGAAAGCCGGCCTTTCCAGTTAAAGCATTGGCACTTCCGCTGTTTGCAAAGACAGCATGAATTTTTCCATTTATTATTTTTTTTGCTTCTAATATGTGAACGCTCTTTAAAGTATTTTTTGTAAAAAAACCAACTGCTGCGCATGGCTCTGCAGAATAAATAAGCCCCACATCATTTTTTTTTGTATTTTTTATTCCCGCACTAAGTCCCGCACTTGCAAAACCTATTGGCAGGATATATGTTTTTTTCATATCAAGCCTGCGCTTTCCTCAAAGCCCATCATAATATTCATGTTTTGAACCGCATTGCCTGAGGCCCCTTTTAAAAGATTATCAAGAGAAGCAATCACGAGCAATATATCTTTTTGTCCAGAATCCTCAACTTTAATATCTATGAAATTGGTATTTTGATTGCTGTGCATACTAATCACTTCAGGAAAACGCACAAACATTTCATTTTTATAATAATCTGTATAAACTTTCTTCGCTTTTTCTACAGATATGCCTTTTTTTAGTTTTATGTATATAGTGGCAAGCATACCGCGATCCACTGAGGTCAGTTGCGGAGTTAACACAAGCTTTGTTTTTTTACCTGTAGCAGTTTTTAATACTTCTACTATTTCCGGAGCATGACGATGTTTGAAACCTGCATTATAAGGTGTGACATTCTCATTTATATTTATATACATGGCTGTGGAAGTGGCTTTAATCCCTGCCCCTGAGATACCGGTCTTTGAATCAGAGATAATTGATTCTACAGAAAGCTTATCCAAGGCTGGAGCCGCACCTAAAATAGTACAAGCCGCGTGACAACCACTATTAGCCACTAAGCGAGCACCTTTTATTTTATTGCGAAATAATTCAGGCAAACCATAAACTGCCTGTTTCAATAAATCAGGATATTTGTGGGTGGTTTTATAGAATTTCTCATAGGTCTTAACATCTTTAAAACGATAGTCAGCACTTAAATCAACAACATACTTACCTTTGTCCCGTGCTTTTTTTACAAACTCCATTGCATCCGTATGTGGCAAGCATACAAACATGAAATCAGCAGCTGAAAAAACCTTGCTGTCAGACGGATCTATAAAAGAATCATTTGTGAGTCCTAAAAATTCAGGAAAAACAGTACTTATTTTTTGACCCGCGGACTTACGGGATGTGACATATGATATTGCAGCGTCAGGGTGTTTGAACATTATTTTTATTAGTTCACGACCAGTTAGCCCCGACCCTCCGATTATTCCGATTTTAAGCATTTTATCCTCCCGGGAAATCTTAGGGTATAATACTTTTAAAATAACTTACATGTATTTAATATATGCTTCTGCCTTTGCATTTTCTATCCAGTCCATCCAGAGCTTGTCCACTTTACTTTCAATTATCTTGACTCTAACTTTTTCCTTTATATCTGATAATATCGGTGTTTTTCCACCTTTATAATCTACTATCTTAATTATCTGGAATCCGCCAGCATCTCCCTGCTCAGTAGCAGGACTTTCAATCGGCTCAACAACTTTCCCTTTTTTAGGGTTTTTCAAAGCCGTTCTTATACGCTGATCCATAGCAGCTGTATCTACCCACCCTAATTCTGCCACTGCTATTCCTTTTTTCCCAGTTAGCTCAGTCGATATTTTTTCAAACGATTCTGTTTTTATTCTCGCTGCTATATCTGCAACATATTTTTTTAAATCGTTTGTATCTACCAATCCCTTTGTAAAATATATCTGTGAAAGATTCATTTGATCATTAACTTTAAAAGCATCTTTATTTTTATCAAAGTAGTTTTGTATTTCTTTATCTGATACTGAAGTTTTTGAGATAAACTCCTGCTGTTTTTTCTGCTTTACTTTTGAATACACGAGATTGTCTCTAACTTGTGCTTCAATTTTTATTCTGAAATCAGTGTAAGAAAGTCCTTCTTTTTCCAAAGCGGCTTCAAAAGCTTCTTCACTTTGAAAACGAGCGCGCATACCATCTAAAAACTCATTTACTTTATCAGCCACAGCTTCTTCTGAGACAACTATATTCTCACTTTTTGCCATAGTAATGATAAGTTTTTGTTCTACAAGGTTTTTTAAAATTATTTTTTTAAAGCTCTCTTCATTAAAAGGTTTTCCGGCTATTTTCGACTGAGTAGAAGCCATTTCTACTGCCTCATCAATCTCACTGGCTAAAATAAGCCCATCATTCACCTTTACGAGAATTTTATCTTCTTGTTTAGCGAAAAGTCCAGTAACAGCAATTAACAAAACCACTACTATTATTAATATTTTTTTCATTTTGCCTTCTCCTTGTTTATAACCATTTTGTCTATTCTGTCTTCATAGACGATTATTTTTTTCTGCTTTCTCAAATCTTCCATCCACGAATTAAAATAATCATCTTTCTTCTCATTGTAATAATTATTAAATACTTCTTGTTTTACTTCCTCATACTTAGGCGTATTTGCCTCCTGTATGTCCTCACACAAAAACAAATGCCACCCGTATGGAGATTTGACAATAGCGCTGACTGCGCCTTTTTTCATTTTAAATACAACCCTGCTTATAAAAGCAGGCATATCGCCCTCACTAAAATACCCCATATCTCCTCCGCTTTTTGAATCGGAAGTAATCGAATACTTTAATGCGAGCTTTGAAAAATCTTCACCTTGCTTTATTTTTTCCTGAATTTGTTTTGCATTTGCTTCACTTTCAGAAACTATTTGGCGTATACGGA
>Ga0208613_1000691_pt1 | contig 11280 bp, 10 predicted proteins | sample CryBogmetaGMA6M_FD_184543 | JGI IMG/M metagenome (GOLD analysis project Ga0208613, IMG submission 184543) | Freshwater microbial communities from Crystal Bog, Wisconsin, USA - MA6M (SPAdes) | ecosystem: Environmental > Aquatic > Freshwater > Lake | place: Crystal Bog, Wisconsin, USA | collected... | reverse complement strand
CTGGAAAGATAAATCTGGTGCCAAGCAGGAGCGTACCGAATGGCATAATATTGTCATGTATCGCAAGCTAGCAGAAATCGCCGGTGAGTATCTGAAAAAAGGCCGTCCTGTGTATGTTGAAGGTCGCTTACAAACTCGTAAATGGCAAACCAAAGAAGGTCAAGATCGCTACACTACAGAAATTATTGCCGATCAAATGCAAATGTTAGGTGGCCGTGAAGGCGGTAGTAGCAATGCGAGCTATGACGGTGGTATGGATCAAAGTAGTGCAGCTAGCGATTTCAATCAAGCGCCAGCAAGTCAAACTGCAGCGCCAGCTTCTAGTGCAAAGGCAACAACTTCAGGATCAGGTTTCGATGATTTTGAAGACGATATCCCTTTTTGAAAGTCACCTGCGACTGATTTGTAAATTATTTAACTAAACCCTCTAGAACTGATTGTTTTAGAGGGTTTTTCTTTGTTTAAATATTGAAATAAGAAACTCAACCGCTATCAATAATCAGCTATGCCCAGTCATCACCAGAGGAGCTATCATCCCATGATGAATTGTCTGTAACGCCAAAGTCTGTGCCACCCATATCGTTATAGTTGTCTGGATTATTATTGGCGTGCGCCTCATTGATTAAACCATTATTAGAATTACCATCAGTAAAGTGATGCATCAATGCTTCGCCGGCCACCATGCCAACACCTAAGGCTGCTCCTGTTGCTAATCCACCCATAATACCTGAACCCATACCGCCAGCTGGAGACATCGTTGGTGCAGGAGGGGCACCGTAAGGCTGAGGATTTGAATTAATGCCACTAGGATAATTGCTCGATGGTGATTGTGGCAGATTATTGCGTGTCATCATTTTTGCAGCCATATAAATAAAGCCAACTACACCCACCAATAAGAAAATCATGCCCCATGGGAATTCATTTTTGCTTGGCACTTGATTGCTAGTAGACGCAGAGCGAGTTGAAGAAATTTGCGCGATCAGTTTCTGCAATGCCTGCGGCTTTGCAAAAGATAAATTAGGTTGCAAACGTTCGGCAGTGTTTAATTCAGTTTGAGCTGCAGAGAGTTGACCTTGCTTGGCTAATAACTCAGCTTCAACATAATGGGCTTTAGCACTATTAGGATGATCTTTAAGCACCTTATCCATCATCGATTGAGCTTCATTAAATCTGCCAGCCTCAGCGGCAACGTAAACCTCATGCATAGAAGCTTCTTCAGCAGCAAAAACGGGCAGCATAAATGTCATCGCTACCACTAAAGAAAAAAACCGGAAAATTGACAATGCAGGCATAGATTAAATCCTTGTTAGTTAATCGAAAGTAGCTGCAATCATACTAAAGTAATATGAAAGTTAGATGATTGTTTGAACAATTAATTCCACTAACCAAGAGCAAACTTGGCCAGTGAGGTATATTGTTATTTCGGAGCATCTGGCGGAATTGTTGGCACATAACCGGATGGGGGTGGGGGTGCGTAGCCAGGCGGTGGCGGTGGTGCATAATAGGTTGGTTTTGGCGGTGGTGTTGGGGTGTAGCTTCGTTGCTGCTCTATATGCCCAGAAACTGGTACGCGATGCCCCTTGGCGTACATGCATTGAGTATAGCCAATGTCGTAGCGTTGCTGCGCGCCATAAGCCGAGGTGTTCGAGGCATCTACACCAATCAAACTGCCAAATAACAATCCAGTTGCGGCGCCCACTCCTGCACCTTTACCACCATTTGCAGCTGCACCGATTGCGGCGCCGATTGCGGTGCCTACAACAGCGCTTTTAGTAAAGCTATCGTTAGCCGCTTGGTTTGCAGTCTTGCCACCAATCTGCGCATTTGCAAACTGCCGACATTCACTATCATCGAATCTAAATTGATCAAAGTTTTTACCAGTACCAGGCAAAGCCATCGAACTTGGTCCTGACGGAATGGACACGCACGCGGATAGGAGTAATAAAGTTGGCAACACCAATGCCGTCTTAAGTTTCGTATTCATTATCATGCTCCAGTACTAAGGTTGTGGCGGTGGTGTTGGTGTGACTTTTTGCCATCCAGCGGGACACTCTTTAATGTATGGGTAGTAACCATCTGGATTAGCGCAGTGGTACCAGAAATAATTCTCAGGCGCAGCCTGCTGAATAACTGCTGGGGGAGCTTGCACAGGTTGCTGCTGTTCAATGTAAACAGGGGGTTGAGCTGGCGCTGGCGTTATAATCACAGGCGGGTAATATCCGTAGGGGTAGGGCGGGTAATATCCGTAAGGGTATAGATATGGCCCTCCAATATATAAACCAACACCCACATGTCCATGCCCTCTACCACCATAACCGTGTCCACGGTCTGCCATAGCCGTTCCGCTCAGCGTCATGCCGGCTACCAATACAACACTACATAATAATTTAACATTTTTCATGAATCACTCCTCCGTAATAAGCCTGTTTTCAACTTATATGCTTATTTGACTACAAAGTGGTGTCGGAGTTTTTTCAAATCTTTTAAGATTTGTAACGTCTTGTATCTGCGCTGAAAACGAATGTGAGTGCTTAGTTTGCATTAAGAAAAGGTAGCCGCAGCAAAGCTACCAAATGTTAGATACCATCAAAAAACCTGCAAGGGTCATACGGACATCGCAAGCAGAAACGGAAAGTAGCTGTAACAACTCTTCACGCATCCATGAACAGTTGCCTCTAGTCATTCTAGCCTTTTGCGAGTTATAGCGAAGTTATGAAATGGGTAATTCTAATTTAGCAATTAAGCCAAGCTCAGGCATCGCCATATTGCTGAGCTTAATCGAGCCGTGATGCTTCTCGGCAATAATGCGAGCAATAGTTAAACCCAATCCAGTGCCACCAGAGCTTCTTGATCTTGAACCTTCGATACGCTTAAATGGTTGAAATACAGCTTCTAATTGCTCCTCTGGTATACCAGGGCCCCCATCAACAATGGTCACTACCGCTTTATTTCCTTCTTGATGCACAGTTACATGAGCGGAGCCACCGTATTTAATAGCGTTATCCAACAAGTTATTAATGCAGCGACGCAATATATGCGGGCAAGCACAAATGGGCTTACCGAGTTTTCCGCTAAACGTAACTTCTGCACCAGCATCTGTCGCGTCATTGCAGATAGCTTCGATCAGTGAATCAATATCTACCAACTCAAAAGGCTCTTCAGTATTCGTGCTACGCGCAAAGTCTAAGCCCTCTTTCACCATATCTAGTGTCGCTGACAAATCTTCAACCAGTCGTGCACGTAAATCTTCATCGGCCACCTTTTCCAGTCTTAACCTAAGGCGCGTCAATGGTGTTTGCAGATCGTGTGCAATCGCAGCGAGCATATAGGTGCGCTCCTGTATATGGTTGCGAATGTTTGATTGCATGCTGTTGAAGGCGATAGATGCTTGTTTCACCTCCGTGGAGCCAGAATTCACAGGCAGTGGTGGATGCTCAATATTACGACCTAAATCATGGGCAGCTTGCGCCAATCTGCGTAATGGCTTCGTCGCCATGTGCGCTACAAGCAGCGAGATGAGCACAATGGCAAGCAAAAACAAAAGCAGGGTCCTGATGAAGTGCCCTTGAAAGGGGGTTGAGTTATGGCTGTGATGTCCAATATCAAGTCTTATGGGGCTTCCATCGCTAAGCGAAGTCAGTATAGTCTGACAGTGGCGTAATGCTGGATTAGATTCCGCATACTCACTTTTTCTAATCGGACAGTCCTGATCGCTACGATCAATCACAGTAACAGGTCTATTATCGACTAGTGTGCTTCGAAGCAGTGCTGAAAATTCAGAATCGGGGAATTCCCCTTCTAGAGTGGTGCTGTTGGATAGGTCAATGTTAATACCATTTTTTTCAGCAACATGGGTTAAGGCCTCACGCGAAGCTTGAGGAACAGCATTGAGCATCAATATGATTTGTTCTATCCGTTCCGCGGTGTGCACCATGCGCATATGCGCTTCTAAGTCTCTGCGCTCATAACTCGCGAACGCCATAACTAAAGTAGCCGAAACAATAGTACCTAACGCTAAAATGATGAAAATTCTAGCAGTCATCGAACCAATAAAAGATTTGATCATCTCGTTTCAACCTTGACGGTGGTGGTGAGAATGTATCCTTCATTGCGAACAGTTTTGATAATAGTAGGTGATTTTTGATCTAACTCTATTTTTTGACGAAGGCGGCTGACTTGCAAATCAATCGAGCGGTCAAAGGCACTTGCATCTCGGCCATGCATTTGATCCATAATTTGGTCCCTATTGAGAATGCGATTAGGGCGATCAAGAAACATTTTCAATAACCTAAACTCAGCCCCAGATAAGGAAATAATAACCCCCTGCGGATCCAATAGATGTCGAGCTGTCAGGTCTAATACCCAGCCAGAAAAATGCATTTTGATCGCTTCGGCTGTTTTGGTCGGGCTAATCCCTAACTGCTGTGTGCGTCTCAAAACACTGCGTATTCTAGACAGTAGTTCTAGGGGCTCAAATGGTTTGCAAACGTAATCATCAGCCCCTGTTTCCAAGCCAACAATCCGATCTATAGGATCAGATTTTGCAGTCAGCATGATGATTGGGATATTAGAGCTGGCGCGCAATTGACGGCATAAGGATAGGCCATCTTCGCCAGGTAAATTAAGGTCTAACACAATGAGATCAATGCGATGTGAATGAATCATCGTACGCATGGACTCGCCGTCAGTTGCCTGAAATGCAATTAAATGATTGCGCTCAAGAAACTCTGAAAGCAAGGACCGTATGTCTTCATCATCATCAACGATGAGTACGTGGGTAACTTGTTCATCTGCTTGCAATGTTCCCACTTGAGAGCCCTTTCTTTCTGAGTAATATGTCATTAAATACTGTAAGTAATCTTTTTGTAACGCTTATTTCTGACGTTGAAAATGCTGGTTAAATTTCTGATCAAAAATCTTCTGTTGCTCAGACGTTAATGTGCTGTAAAAGCCTTCTATAGATTGTACATGCGATGCCATCTTTTCTTGCCTTAGCTTCATCATGTTTAACATGCGATCAAGACGTTCTGGTGTTGTGAGTTGAGCAAGCTCAGAGCGATCATGTTTCGCTTCATGCGCAGTAGGTTTTAAAGCCGCAGTAAAGTCCTGCCAAGCGACTTGTTGTGATTCTGACAATGCAAGCTCATCATGCAGTGCATTCATTCTTTTATCGAAATTTTCACTATACTTTTCTTGATCCCAACGACCATGGCCACATTCAGCTTGTGCAATCAAAGGCTGTAAACTGATAGTGGTCAGTAATGCCAATACGGAAATCGGCATGGATAATTTTTGAAAGATAGTTTTTGTAGGATGCAACATGATGGATATTCTCCTTGAGGTCAATGACGCCGACTTAAATGGCGACTGAGGTCTATTTAATCAGGGATATGTATCTAAGATTTGTCGTTTAGGCGTTTGCTTGTATCTGTTTGTATCAAGAGATGTGTAATGACGATTAGACCTAGCATATGCATGCTGACATGTATTTACAAAAATCTATCCAGCAGTTTACGGCTCTGTTTATCGAGTTGTTCTAGGTCGCGAATCAGGAAGTTGATGCCATGCCCATCGGTAATGAGAAGTGAGGTTTGCGTTAGTCGGCGTATATGATCTTCGGCTTTTAATACCAGTTCAGCGTCACCGCGGTCGGTTGTGACCTGCCAAGTGCTGGGTGTGGCAAAGCTTGACACCTGATGTATGCTTTGAATTTCTGGCATAAATTCACGTTGCGCCAGCTCAGCTGCTAGGAGTTTGCGGCTGTCTGTATCTAAATCGCTTAATCGCTCAATCCATAATAATTCGTGACTGTCTGCACTTACTACCGACAGACCTTCATCAGCCGCACTGATAGGGAACGCCCGCACTGGGTAGACGCCATCGTGGACGGTGCCATCGGCAGTGTTGAGCTGCAATCGACCGCTAGTATTACGCGTGAGCGTGAATGGTGCTTTTTGGTCGGCAATGAGTGGGATCTGTTCCATCGTTATTCGCTAAGCTCTTTATTTGCAATATGGTGAGCACTACTGAGGTCATCCAAGTCGGTATCTACATTACGCGCTTGTGCTTGATATAAACGGTAATAAGCGCCCTCGCGTGCCATCAGCTCATCGTGATTGCCGACTTCCACAATTTGGCCTTGGTCTAAAACTACTAGACGATTGGCTTTGTGTAGGGTGGATAATCGGTGTGCAATTGCGATGGTGGTGCGACCGTGCACGAGGTTATCGAGCGCTTTTTGAATTTCTTTTTCGGTTTCGGTATCCACTGATGCGGTGGCTTCATCCAAGATTAGGATACGTGGGTCAATCAGTAAGGCACGCGCGATGGAGATGCGTTGGCGTTCGCCACCAGATAGACCGTGGCCGCGTTCGCCAACCAAGGAGTCATAGCCATGGGGTAGACGCAAGATAAACTCATGGGCGTGGGCGGCGCGGGCGGCCGCAACAATTTCAGCGCGGGTGGCTTCAGGTTTTCCGTAGGCAATATTCTCGGCAATGCTCCCAAAAAACAAGAATGGCTCTTGCAATACTAGTCCGATATTGCGTCTGTATTCAGAGATTGGTAACGAGCGTATATTCACACCGTCCAAACTGATGGAGCCAGCTGATACATCATAAAAGCGGCACATTAAATTAACCATGGTGCTTTTGCCTGAACCACTGTGGCCTACCAAGCCTATCATTTCTCCTGGCTCTATGACTAGGTTTAAATCTTTGATCACAGAGCGGTTGCCATAGCGAAAGCCCGCGCCGCGAATTTCTATACGACCACTAACATGTTCTAAGTGCACGGGGTTGGTAGGTTCAGGCACACTAGAGACATGATCCAAAATATCGAAGATGCGTTTAGCCCCAGAGGCAGCCTTTTGTGTTACCGAAACGATGCGGCTCATAGAGTCTAAGCGCGTGTAAAAACGACTGATATAGGCAAGAAAAGCAGTTAATACACCGACGCTGATTTCATTATGGGCGACTTGCCAAATACCAAATGCCCACACCAACAGCAGACCAATTTCGGTCAGCAAGGTGACGCTAGGTGAAAATAGCGACCATATTTTATTGATGCGGTCATTAACGATAAGGTTGTGTTGGTTAGCCTCGCGGAAGCGGAGCGCCTCGCGGCCTTCTTGCGCAAAAGCTTTGACCACTCTAATTCCGGGAATGGTGTCTGCCAGCACATTGCTGACTTGCGACCATACGCGGTCAATCTTTTCGAAGCCTGTGCGCAGGCGGTCGCGCACGATATGAATCATCCACGCAATAAAGGGTAACGGCAGTAAAGTAATTAATGCTAGCTTGGCATTGATAGAAATCAGGATTGCTGCCGTCATCAATATCATTAACACATCAGTCGCAAAGTCGAGTAAATGCAGTGATAGAAATACGCAGATACGATCAGACTCAGAACCTATGCGTGACATTAAATCGCCGGTGCGCTTGCCGCCAAAATATTCCAGTGACAGACGCAGCAGATGTTCATAAGTAATGGTGCGCAGATCGGCGCCTATGCGCTCGCTTACTAGCGCTAAAATATAGGTGCGTGCCCAACCCAAACTCCAAGCGAGCAAGGCTGAGCCTAGTAAGCCGGCGAGTAACAGCGACACCATCCCGTAGTCAATAGGAGCACCGTTTTGATAAGGAATCAGCACCTTGTCCATGAGCGGTATGGTGAGGTAGGGTGGTACTAAGGTGGCCGCGGTAGAGGCAAGCATTAGCAAAAAGCCACCTAATAACTGCCATTGATAAGGTTTGGCAAAACGCCATAAACGTAGCAACGTCCAAGTAGACGGTGGTTTATCAATTTCACCGTCACAATGCGCGCACTCTAATGTGTCGGCTGTAAGCTCGGTTTGACAGTTTGGACAATATTGCACGTCTTCGGTTGCGATAGATTCGCCGCTGACAAAGCTAGCAAGTTGTAGCGTAAAATGCTTGTTGAAACGCGCTACTGCAGCGTCGTGTGCTAGGGTGTAATTCCAATGTGCGAGCCTTATCTCACCATCAAATAACTCTAGGCTGCCCACCCCTGCATGGTCGTGATGTTGACAGTGTAGATTGGCTTGGAACGGGTAGCTCACGGCGGCCGTTTGTGGATCGATGATGTGAATTAGGCGTTCAGCGCTCAGCACTAGCAGCTGTTTTTTGAAGTGTAATAGTGGGTCGAGATTAATCTCTAACCAGGCAATAATGGGTTCGTTATGTTGAAGTTGCGACTGCGCAGCGGCGAGCCAGTGGCTCGGTAGCACTTGATAAATTGGACTTGAGGGGAGTATTTTGTTGTTCACAGCGCCTGAGTGTACTACAATCCACAAGGCTGATAAACAGTTATGGCGTGCTTTTTGGTAAACTTCAACAGTATGCCGACTTCGCAAATTTCCTACCTTCAATTCATCTGGACCGACTGATGGAGTTTCTAAAGATTTTACCCCTGCGTGGACCGAATATATGGACCTACCGTCCAGTATTAGAGGTGTGGCTAGACATTGGCACCTTAGAGGATTCTCCTTCTAATACGATTCCTGGTTTTTACGAGCGTCTCAGTAGCTGGCTACCGACATTGGCCGAGCATAGATGTGGTATTGGCGAGCGCGGTGGATTTTTGCAGCGTGTGCGTGAAGGGACATGGCCTGGACATATTTTGGAGCATGTCACCCTAGAACTTCAATCTTTGGCTGGTATGCAGGGTGGCTTTGGTAAGGCACGTAGCACAGAAGTCCGTGGCGTCTATAAAGTGGTGGTGCGCTCTCGCAATGAGCAGGTGAGCCGAGTAGCCATCCATGCAGCACGAGACCTCGTGCTAGCGGCCATGCAGGATCGTCCATTTGATCTGCCCGCAACGCTGACTCAGTTACGTGATATGGTTGATTCCCTATGCTTAGGCCCTAGCACCGCTTGTATTGTAGATGCCGCCACTGCGCGCAATATCCCCTCCATTCGTTTGACAGCCGGTAATCTAGTGCAACTAGGTTACGGCGCACGTCAGCATCGCATTTGGACTGCCGAGACCGATCAAACCAGCGCTATTGCCGAAAGTATTTCTGGCGATAAAGATTTAACTAAAAGTTTATTAGAGGCTTGTGGTGTGCCGGTGCCAGAAGGCCGTTTAGTGGATAGCGTGGCTGATGCCTGGGATGCGGCTGAAGACATTGGCTTGCCCGTTGTAGTCAAACCGCGTGATGGAAATCATGGACGTGGCGTTTCTATGGAATTAATGACACATGCCGAAGTGGAAGCCGCCTATCACTTGGCGCGAGATGAAGGTAGCGGGGTGATGGTCGAGCGTTTTGTGCGCGGAAGCGAACATCGCCTGCTTATTGTGGGTGGAAAATTAGCAGCAGCTGCTAGAGGCGAGTCTGTCTGTGTTGTTGGCGATGGTAAGGCAACAATCCGTGAGTTAATTGCACGTGACATTAATACCGATCCACGCCGCGGCGAAGCTGAAGAATTCCCGTTGGATCTGATTTCGATCGATGACAATGCAGCCGCTATGTTTGAAATTGAGCGTCAGGGTTTTAACGCTGATGCAATACCTGAAGCAGGGAAGCAAATCATTGTTCAACGCAACGGAAATGTGGCGCTAGATGTGACCGACTTAGTGCACCCTGAAGTAGCTGCAACAGCCGCACTGGCTGCACGCATTGTTGGACTCGATATTGCTGGTGTAGATTTGGTGGCTGAAGACATTTCAAAGCCGTTAGCAGCGCAAGGGGGTGCTATTGTTGAAGTCAATGCGGGCCCTGGCCTATTAATGCATCTTAAGCCTGCGGAAGGCGAGGCGCGCCCAGTGGGTAAAGCAATCGTTGATAGCTTATTTGCCGATGGTGATGATGGCCGCATTCCTGTTGTCGGTATTGCGGGCACTTACGGTAAAACGTTGGTGGCACAAATCGTCTCAAGATTGCTACATTTAAGTGGCAAGCATGTGGGTTTAGCTTGCAGTACTGGACTGTATCTTGAGCAGCGTCAGGTTGAAAAGTCGGATTGTGCGACTTGGGCGGCAGCGCAAAAGTTATTGATGAACCGTAATTTAGATGCGGCGGTCATTGAAAATAGCTTTACTACGATTTTAGCGGAAGGTTTGGGCTATGACCGCTGTCAGGTCGGCGTGGTAACCAATGTCGATCCGGCGCAACATTTAGGCGACTACTATATTGAAACACCTGAGCAGGTGTGGAATGTGATGCGCACCCAAGTTGATGTGGTTCTGGAAAGTGGCGTGGCGGTCCTTAACGCAGATGATCCACTAGTGGCACAAATGACTGATCTTTGCGATGGTGAGGTTATTTTCTTTGCACGTGATGCTAAGTTGCCAGTAGTAGAGGAGCATCTCAAACGCGGCGGACGCGCAGTGGTCATTGCGGTAGGTAGCTTAGTACTTGCCACCGGAAGTGCCCAAGTGCCAGTGGCAAGGCTTGCGGCCATTAAAATGTTGGAGGGTGTTACGCCTGAAGACCAAAAACTTGAACATATACTTGCGGCAGTTGCGGCTGGTTGGGCACTAGGCATTTTGCCTGAGCTCATGCGCGCTGGTATTAAGAATTTTAACGTGGACGCATTAACTGCGGAGCGCACAGATGTTTAACTTAATGTTAAACGCTTGTGATACCCGCATTCAATCACCATGCCTCAGCTGGCTTAAAACAAGGAAAACTGTTTGATGGAAGTGTCACGTATACGAGCACTACGCGGTCCTAATCTGTGGAGTCGGCATACCGCCATTGAGGTCATCGTATCCTGTACGGAAGCGGAGTGCGATATTGATAATATAAGCGGCTTTGAGTCACGCTTGCGAGCGCGCTTTCCAGCCATTGGTCTGTTGCAATTGGCGGGTCGTGCTGAGGCAGTGTCAATGGCGCATGTGCTGGAGGTTGCGGCGCTTGGGTTGCAGGCACACTCTGGTTGCCCAGTGACTTTCAGTCGTACGGCACAAACCCTTGAAGCTGGCGTTTATCAGGTGGTGTTTGAATATAGTGAAGAAGAGGTCGGTCGTTTGGCGTTAGAGCTCGCGGAACAGCTTTGCCATACAGCGTTTGCTGATACCCCGTTTGACTTAGCTGCCGCCATGGCGCAGATCACGGAATTAGATGAAGACGTGCGTTTGGGGCCTAGTACCGGCGCCATCGTCCAGGCTGCAATCAAGCGCGGCATTCCATTCCGTAGACTGACCGCAGGTAGCTTGGTGCAGTTCGGCTGGGGTAGCAAGCAGCGTCGCATACAGGCGGCGGAGACTGACCTAAGTAGCGCGATTGCGGAAGCGATTGCACAAGACAAGCAGTTG
>Ga0208613_1000683_pt1 | contig 11355 bp, 7 predicted proteins | sample CryBogmetaGMA6M_FD_184543 | JGI IMG/M metagenome (GOLD analysis project Ga0208613, IMG submission 184543) | Freshwater microbial communities from Crystal Bog, Wisconsin, USA - MA6M (SPAdes) | ecosystem: Environmental > Aquatic > Freshwater > Lake | place: Crystal Bog, Wisconsin, USA | collected... | reverse complement strand
GTCTGCGTCTGTACAGGAGTTTCAACGTCAAACGGTGCGGCGGGTGCGGCAAAATCCGGCTCAGAGACCTCCTTCTTCACCGAAAAGACATGCTTGCACTTGGTGCAGCGGACTTTAACACCCTTTTCCGTAACTCTGGAGTCGTCAAGCCGAAATTTTGTCTGACATTTTGCGCACTGAATTATCATCTGCGACTCCTCGATACTGACGGTGTAGCTACTCCAAAAACAATGGAACTATCTGAAACAACGATAGTTGTATAGCAGAAAAGGGGGAAGGGTGTCAAATCTTTACACCGGGACATTTCGGCGGTTTAATCAGATTCTGGGCACAGACTTCGACGATCGGACAGGATGTGCAACGACCCGGATCTTTACCGTCACACCCCTCGCTTATGCCGAGGTGAGCCAGTGAAAAATCGTATTTCACCGGGTCAGCCGCATCAAAGCGGCGCAGAGACGCCGTGATCTCCTGCGCCATGCGCCAGTCGGCATTGTTCCTGCTGCTTAAACCGAGATACCGGCTGATCCGGCTGATATGCGTATCAACCGGAATAATAAGCTGCGCCGGGGAAATGCCGTCCCACAGGCCAAGATCGATGCCGTCGGCGGGACGCACCAGCCAGCGCAGCATCATGCAGAGCCGCTTGCAGGCGCTGCCGGAAGATGGGGCGGGGAAGAAGAACGGAAAGTAGGAGGATGGGGGAATAGCGGGAGTTTCAAAGACATCCGTGTAGTCAAGAGCCAGCACAGCGGCTGTGTAGCGGTTCAGGGAACTGCTCACATCCTGATCGCCGGCACTGTAACCCCTCAGGAAAAACGACTGGATGCTGCCGGCCTGTTCCAACATCTGCCGCATTCCCCACAGGAGCGCACAGAGGTCGCGGCTGTCGTTGAAGCGGTGCTTGAAACCGGTGAAGGTCCGCATCCCCGCCTTGGGATCGAAGTGTTCTACGTAGCGCCTCGGCGACCGCCCCATCTCGGCAAAAATAGTTTCCAGCGTCCGGAGAATAACGGCCACTGAGCCGTAGGCAAATGAAGAAGCGATTACGGCGGCAATTTCCCGGTCGGCCGGATCAGGGTAGCGGTGGCAGAATGAAAGCGGATCATGGCTGAGATGCTGCGCAGATTTGGTGGCGCAGAGCTCATGGAGAACAGCCCCTGTATCAAACATCCGCCTCCCGCAGAAAAAGCGCGGCATCTTCCGGGGAAGTAGGGTTTATGTAAAATCCGGTACCCCACTCAAAACCTGCCACCTGTGTCAGACGCGGCACCAGCTCTATATGCCAGTGATAATCATACTCCAGTGAATTCCAATGGTTTGGTTTTCCTGGTCGGCTATGCATGGGGGGAGCAGTGTGCAGGATAAAATTATAGGGGGCATCGCGCAGCACGGTCTTGACGCGCATCAGCATGTCCTTCAGCGCCACCGCCAGTTCCGCCAGCTGTGCATCATTCATCAGGGCAAAGTCATGGCTGTGCCGTTTCGGGTACAGGCGCATCTCAAACGGCGAACTCGACGCGTACGGGGTCAGGGTCACAAAGTTGGAAAACTCCTTCACCACCCGCACCCCTTCGCGCAGCTCAAATTCGATCAGGTCGCAGAATATGCAGCGTTCCTTGTCACTGAAATACTTGCGTGCCACTCTCAGCTGAGTGCTTGCCACCGGCGGCAGGAGCGGCACCGCAATAAGCTGGCTGTGGGAGTGATGAAGGGATGCGCCGGCGCGGGTACCGTGATTTTTGAACAGCACCATGTAGCGAAAACGGAAATCCTTGCGCAGATCGATATAGCGATGCCGGTAGGCGGTCAGCACATCGTTCACCTCGTTGACGGTCAGATCTGCCAGAGTACGGCCGTGATCAGGATTCTCAATGATCACCTCGTGCGCACCGATACCGTTCATGACGTCATACATGCCGTAACCGTGGTTATTGAGTTCCCCCTCCACCCGCAGAGCCGGATATTTATTGGGGATAACCCGCACCTTCCAGTTAGCCTCATTGGCCACGCCGTCCGGGCGGATGGCAAATATTTCCGGCGGAGTTTTGTCCTCGTTGCCATAGCAGAACGGGCAGGCGGTTATCCCGTCCGCTTCCGGTTCCACTTGAAAATCACGGGGACGGCGACCCCGTTCGGTGGCAATAATTACCCAATGCAGTTTAATCGGATCCCAGCGCAGCTCGGACATACTCTCTCCCACAATACGCAGAATGATTTAATTTATTATTACACCTTTTATATCAGCCAGTTATCCAGCTCAATCTCCGCTCCGGCATAAAACAGCATCAGCGGCGCGTCGGTCGGCCAGCGCCCGATTTCCTCAGTACCCCGCACCAGCGTCACAGAGGCGAACAGCTTACCCCCCCGTTCCAGGCCGAGACCGCTCAATGGCATTTTAACCTCGCAGGTCTTACCGATTTTCCAGTTGCAAACGTTGCCGTTTGGTGTCCAGACACCGTTTTCCCTGACCTGCAGCGGTCCTTCATCGCTCTGCGCCTGGATCGACAGCCGGTAGTCACGGTCACATATCAGGTGCAGATTAAGGACATCACCCACCTTCAGCAGGCGTGAAAAGTCCTGCACTCCATCGATCCTGATAAAAAACGAGTTCTTGTTATAGCCGTAGTAGAAACTCTCCAGCATCCGGTCGGACGAGTGCATGGCGGATCCCTGGCGCGTGAGGTCGTACAGTCCCGCTGCCAGCCATTCAAAGTAATCACTGATCCTGCCGTTAATCTCCGGATTGATAAATGCCGCCGGCTCCCGAACCAGTCCCGCCGGGCTCTTCTTCTTGATCGGTTCAAGCAGCGCCCGGGGTGAATCCTGCCCCAACAGCCGGTACACATTCATCAGATGCTGGCGGAAGAGCCGGTCAAAACGGTCGCTGTGGGGAGAAAAATGGTCATCCCCGTACCACCAGAACCAGTCGCTCCCTTCAGCGGCGTAGAGAGAACGGCAGATCATTTCGACGGTGGCATCGGTGGACGGCTCACCGCTTCTCAGGGCAGCGGCAACCAGCGGGTTGGCTGACACCGCAGCTTCACGGGCCTGGGCAATCAGGTCCCAGGCAAGATTTTCTTCAGGATGACCGATCCAGATTCCGTAGTTACCGTTTATCCACGACCCGGGAAAAATCGAGTGCAGCCGTCCGTCAAAACGGGTCTCTTCCAGCACTTCGCTACAGGTGCTCAAGCGGAGAGTGGGCGACTCGGCAATCCCTTTGTACATTCCCTGTAAAAAATCATAGGCGTTGTTGGGGTAGTATTCCCAGGCATTCTCACCGTCCAGAATGATCGGCACGACCCGTCCGTCCCCCCCCATACGGCCCTTGATGGCGTTCAGACGCTCGCACAGGTCAGCCACGGCACGTCCCGCCTCCCACTGGGAGTAGGTAAAACCGATCAGGTCCGAGAGCAGGTGGTCGCGAAAAAATGCGCCGATCTCCCCCTTGCTGCTGCTGTAGCGCCAGGGGCGATACAGCCGTTCCTTGTGGGAGCCAAGACCGCCGTCCAGACTTTTGCTCAGGATTTCCTCGTCGGTGGCGATCCAGCGGATGCCGTTCTCGGCTATAATCGCCAGCGCTTCATTGCTGACGGAACCTTCCGATGGCCACATCCCGGTCGGGGTGAAACCGAATATTTCATGAAAATAGCTGATCCCCCGACGGATCTGGGCACGGGCATCCTCGGGATGGCAAAACGAAGCGGTGGGGAGTGTCACCCGGGGCATGGCGGTCTGGGCAGCGCGCACATCGCACAGCAGCGGCAGAATCGGGTGGTAGTAGGGGGTCACCGACAGTTCGATCCGCCCCTCTTCGTGCAGCCGCCGGTACAGCGGTATAATCTCCTGGAGCAGCTCCTGCTGGGTGGCAAACAGCTGTTCCTTGTCTGCGGCGGTAAAGTTCTCTCCCTTGGCAACCAGCTCGGCAAAAATCGGGTAGCGACGGCGGGCCGCCTCACCGGTCCAGGCCAGGAAAAACCAGACCTGCAGATCAAGCAGATCCTGATCGCTGAAATGCCTGACCCGCTCCTGGGCGCTCCCCGCCTCGCCTTCACCGGCCATATAGAGCAGCTCCAGATAACGGCGGGACGGCTCGATCATATTCTGGCGGTTCGCCGAAAAGAAGTTTTCCAACAGGAAAATACGGTCATCCAGACTCAGCTCGGACGGGGCAGCTTTCCCCTTTTGCAGAAAGGGATCCACGGCAGTGCCCGCTGCGTACTCCAGCAGCTGTTCGATCAGCGACGGTACAAGATTGAAGACCGCCTTGGCTCCAGGCGTATCCTCCACAATGGCCGGCATGTCAAAATAGTCTTTGATACCGTGCAGATAGGTCCACGGGAGGGCATATTCATTTTTAAGCGGGTCTTTGTAATACGGCTGATGCATGTGCCATATAATGACCACGTCGAGCGGTTTGGGCATAAGCGGTTACACCATCTCCTTCTTCCAGGTAATAATTTTCTGTTCATACTTACCGAGCAGCCTCTGGGCCGTCTTCTGGTCCCCGGCCTCAGCCACAATGTGAATCACGGGGAGATGCTGGTCAGGCAGAACCAGCACCCACTCCGCTCCAAAATGAACCTTGATGCCGTCGATGAACGTGGCTTCCTGTTCCAGACTGTCCTCGCTCATCTTGCGCATGATACCCCCCTTCATTTCCCAAGGACAGGGGAGGCTCGTCTGCAGGAAGGCGGAGCGTGGCACGGCGGAGAGCGCCTGCGACAGCGTGACTCCCCCGGTTGCGCTCAGCTCCATCAGCTTTGCGATGGCAAACATACCGTCAAAGGCCGGCTGAAAACGGGGAAAGGCAAAGCGGCCGTCCGTTGTACCGGTCAGAATGACTTCCGCCGAGGAGGCGATCTCCTGCATGGCACGATCGGAACTTTTGGTCCGGATAACCGGGCACCCCTTCCGGTCGGTCATCTGCTCAATGGTGGAAGGAGCCTGAACCGGCACAGCAATGGTTCCTTTTTGCCCCGCCTTCAGCAGCAGCGCCACGGCCAGGGTCAGCAGTTCGATACCGGTACAAATCCGCCCGGTTTCATCCACCATCGTGATCGCCTCGGCAGAAGGATCCAGCCAGAACCCGGCCTGAGCCGACAGTGACGAAACAATTGCCGACAGCTGGTGCAGGGCCAGCTCTTTCTCCTTGGCCTGGACACCGTGCCCTTCATCCACATAGGCGTTGAGGGCAATAACCGAGAAACCAAGCTCGTTCAGAAGCTGCGGAAGCGTCAGGCTGGCGGGGGAAAAGCTGAAATCCACCACCACCGTGAAGGCCGATTTTTTAAGCAGTTCGCGGTCAAGCGCCCGCAGGAACCCCTCACGGTAGAAGTCTCCCACATTATTGATATCAGTGATGACCCCCGGCTCGGTATGGTGCGCCCGCCGGAAATTTTCCTTGAAAAAGGTCCGTTCTGCGTTTTTCCCCATACTGCTGGAGAAATCCAGCCCGTCGCCGTCGAGAAACACAATTTCCAGTAATGCCGGGTCATCCTGGGCCTGGCGGAAATGCACACCGCCGACCTCCCCGAAGGTTTTCAGTTTATAGCGGACAAGCGGCAGTGACGTCATCTTCATGTCGCGCACGTTGATGCCGGCGGAAAGCATTCCCCCCATGAAACAGCGCTTGAGCATACGGGATGCCGGGTTGGAATCACGACCACCCAGCACGTAGCTCCCTTTGGGAAGTGACGTGCCGTAGGCACAGCCGAGCTTGGCACAGAATTCGGGAGTAAGCTCCATATTGGAAAGCCCCTTGATAATCGCCCCCTCAAACAGCGCCTTTTTCCATTTTTCCCCCCAAATCATATTGGAGGTGACCGTTGATCCCGCTTCGATGGTCTTCTTGGGCCAGATTTTGACGTCAGCCTTGATGACCGCTTCATCACCAACCGACGTCTCGTCGGCAACGATGACCCCCTCCTCAAGAACCGCCCCCTGACCGATACGGACATTAGCACAGATAACGCTGTCGGTTATCCGGGCCCCCTTCTTGATATACGAGTTATCCCAGATGATACAGCGGTTAAGCCTGACGCCAGACTCTATCGTGCAGTTGCGGCCGATTACCGAATCCTTTATGCGCACGTCGCCCAGAATCTGGCTGTTATCCCCGATAACCACTGTGCCCTCAAGACCGGAGGCGCGCTCGAGCTTGACGTCGGCACCGATACGGAGATTCCTCCCCTCACCGGCCTGCTTCGGTTCATCGATTTTGAGCTTTACTTTCCCTTTGAAAATGTCGTGGTACGCTTCCCGGTAGGAATCGGTGTTGCCGATATCACGCCAGTAACCACGGACGGTCACCCCGAACAGCGCATCGTTATTTTTCAGCAGCAATGGGAACAGATCCTGGGAAAAATCAAAATTTTCCCCCTCGGGGATATATTTCAGGATCTCCGGCTCCAGCACATAGATGCCGGTATTGATCGTGTCGGAGATAACCTCGCCCCACCCCGGTTTTTCCAAAAACTGGGAAATGCGCTTCTCCTTGTCGGTTATGACAACGCCGAACTGGAGCGGGTCCTTGACGGAGGTCAGCGTGATCGTGGCACTCGCCTTGCGATCGACATGAAAATCGATGATTTTTTTGAGATTGAAGTCGGTCAGGAGATCGCCGCTAATGACCATAAAGCGCTCATCCAGGTACTTTTCCGCCGCCTTGACCGCCCCGGCCGTCCCCATATCGGTGATCGGGGTTACATAGGTAATCTTGACGCCGAAATCGGAACCGTCGCGAAAAAAGTTTTTGATATAGGACGGCTGGTGGTACAGCAGTATAACCAGTTCGGTTATGTCGTACTTTTTCAGCAGTTCAACAATGTGGAGCATGATCGGGCGGTTGAAGAGCGGGATCATCGGTTTGGGCAAACTGCCGGTAAGGGGCTGGATGCGGGTGCCGAAGCCGCCCGCCATGATGACGGCTTTCATGGGAACACTCCTTGAAATAGTAATACACCGATGTGCAAAAAGTCCGGCAGCTACCGGGGCCGATCTCCATGCCTCTGCGCCTCTGAATTAAGAGGTACGCTTCAGATCACGTTCCCGCTTTCACCTTTAACGCCTTCTTGGCCAGTACCCGGGCTATTTCCTGTTTCAGCTCGCTCAGGTCACTGGACTTCACCACATAGCCGTCCGCCAGCCAGGCGGAAAAATCATCTTTGTAACAGGAAAATGCCGAGCAGAGGATCACCGGCATATCATGACGTTCCTTGACCAGCTTTTGCAGCAGCTCAATGCCGCTTTCATTCTTCAGCTTGATGTCAAGTACCGCCAGGTCAAACACACCGTGCTGCAGCTTTTCAGCCGCCTCGGCACTGCTACCCGCCGTCACGACTTCGTACCCCTCGTCCTTCAACTCCTCGGCGTACAGTAACCGGATGTTGGCCTCATCGTCTACAACCAATAGTCTGCTCATGACTGTTCCTCCTTGCGGGTCGGAAGTGTAATGGTATACATGATTCCAGTTTGCTGATCAGCCCGGGCTTCAAACAGAAGCCCTTGCTTTTCAAGCATGGCTTTACACAGCGCCAGCCCCAGCCCGGCACCCAGATCACGGGGTTCCGAAAACGGAACCAGGAGGTGATCGAGCTCCGACTGGGTAATATGCCGACTGTGGTCTTCAATACGGAGGATAACGCCGTCTTCAACGCTCTGGGAGCTTATGGCAATGGATCTGTCGGAGCCGATTCCCTGAATATCATTCAGCAGCATGGTCCTGATACAGTAGGAAAGCTGCTTGAAGTCGATATATACCGGCGGCAGGGTAAGCCCCGGTGAATAGCCTGTGACATAGTTAAGCAACGCCAAGGCATCGGCGGTATCCCGCAATGAGGCTTCGACCAGCTGATCCACATCCCAGAAATCACAGGTCGGATAGAGCGAGTCGGAATAGTTGAGAACTTCGTCCAGAACACCTTCAAGCTGGCGGGTTTCGGCAACAATCGATTCGATAAAGGTGCGTTTCGGATCTGATGCCGGGCTGTTTTTAAGAATCGAACGGGCAAAGCCGCCAATGACCATCAGCGGATTACGCACCGAATGGGCGATGCTGGAGGTGATCCGCCCGACCAGGGCCATGTTCTCCATCTTAACGATCAGCTGCTGCTGCTCTTTCAGCTTTTTCCCCGCTTCGGTGACACGGTTGAGCTCAACCTGCAGTTTGTCGTACAGGGATGCCCGTTCAATGGCAAAAGCGACCGGGAAACCGAATGTTTCCAGTGAATGCATATCTGCTTCGGTGATGGCGCGGTGGGTAATGCAGTTATCCGCCAGGATGATTCCAACCCGGCGGTTCCGCGAAATCAGCGGCATCAGCAGGAAATCATCAACCCCCAGCAGGCGGGCCAGCTCAGGCGGGACATCCGGATGCTGAAAAACCCCCTGGACCATGATCGGCCGTCTGCCGTCCAGAGCCTTGATGACAATGTGATCCTTGTTGGAAAGCGGAATCGTCAGCAGCTCAAGAACATCATGAAATTTTTCACGCTCGGAGGAAAGTTTGGTGTCCCGGAAGTTCTGGGCAAGGGTCTGCAGGTCCATGTCGTTTTGACTGATCTCGCCCCAGACCCGGCGGGCTTCCTCCAGATTCCGGGGGCCAAGGCCCAGATAGCCGTTTAGCATCCCCTCCTCCCGGTCACACAACAGGAGGAACGCGCGGTTCATGCCGAACCCCTTGCCGGCGGTAATGGCAGTCATGGCGACGGAAAGCACCTCATCCAGATCAACCGAGCTTTGCAGGACCGAACCGAGCTCATGGAGAAAGCGTATTTCAAGGGTTTTGTTGTCGAGAAAGCTGACCAGTGACTGGATCTGGGCTTTTTGACGGAGGAATTCGGGGAGAATGGTGGCGAGAACCGGCGCCAGCGGATTGGGTGGGACAGCACCGGCCAGCTGCTTAAGTTCGTCAAGGAACCGGGGGCATTCGCAGCATTTTTCGAGAATGCGCTGCTGCTTTGACGAAAGCAGATCCTCTTCGCCCTCACCCGTTTCCGGGCAGTCAGCCAGCGTAATCACGTCTCTGTCCCAGCAGCACTCCCGATCCACAAGAACCTCACTAGATGTAGTAGGATCAATTATATCAGCTAATAGCGGGTCTGCAAGCGAGCCATTATTTCAGATCGGGGGCAGGAACCTACTTCACGTTCCAGGTCGTCCCCTGGGGCGAGTCCAGCAGTTGAATCCCCTTGGCCAGTAGCAGATCGCGGATTTCATCGCCCCGTTTGAAGTTCTTTGCCCGCCGCGCTTCAACCCGTTCGGCAATCAGCCCTTCAATTTCTTCCGGCAATATATCGATGCGGCACGCTTTGCCGGCCTTAATCTGTTCCAGCCAGAGGGCCGGAGCGGTGGCAAACAGCCCCAGTACGCCTCCCGCTTCGGAGAACAGTTCACGGGCCTGCACCAGCAGCAGCCGGCTGGGGGGTGTTACCTCTCCGCTTTCCGCAAGAAAACGGTTGGCACACCGCACCGTTTCAAAAAGGACACCGAGCGCCTGGGCGGCATTGAAATCATCGTCCATGGCTTCCACAAAGCGGGGTAGGAACTGGTTCAGCCGTTCCTGCAGCTCCAGACCGACCGGCGACAGTCCGCCGAAGGAATTGCTGCCGGACGGCGGCTGTTCATGGCTCAGAAGATCGTCCAGCGCCGCAAGGCAGGCATAGATCCGCTCCAGACCGGACTGGGCCTCTTCCAGGTTCTGATCGGAAAAATCAATGGGAGAACGGTAGTGGGCCGACAGGATGAAAAATCGGAGCGTTTCCGGATCGTACTGTTTCAGCACTTCGCGGATAGTGAAGAAGTTGCCCAGCGACTTGCTCATTTTCTCGGCGTTGATATTGACAAAGCCGTTATGCAGCCAGTAGCGCACAAACTGACAGCCGTTGGCCGCTTCCGACTGGGCGATTTCGTTTTCATGGTGGGGGAACACCAGATCTTTCCCGCCGCCATGAATATCAAATGTTTTGCCCAGAAATTCCATGCTCATGGCCGAGCACTCGATGTGCCAGCCGGGGCGTCCCTCTCCCCAGGGAGATTGCCACCATGGCTCACCTGGTTTTGACCCCTTCCAGAGGGCAAAATCCATCGGATGGCGTTTTTTATCCCCGACCTCAACCCGGGCACCGGCCTGCATATCCTCAAGATTACGGCCGGAGAGCTTGAGATAGTCCGGAAAGGTTTCCACGGCGTAATACACGTCGCCATCGGAAACGTACGCGTGCCCCTTGGCAATCAGCGCTTCAATGATGGCGATAATCCCGCCGATGTGGTCAGTTGCCTTCGGCTCAACCGTCGGTTTAGCCAGCCCCAGACGGGCCATATCCTCATCGAACGCCTGAATATAGCGGTCGGCAATGGTGCGGTAATCGGTCCCTTCCTGATTGGCGCGGTTGATGATCTTGTCGTCAATGTCGGTGTAGTTGCGAACGTAAGTGACGTCATACCCGGCGTATTTCAGGTAGCGGAAGATAATGTCGAACACCACTCCGGCACGGGCATGGCCGATGTGGCAGTAATCGTACACGGTGACCCCGCAGACGTACATCCCCGCCTTGCCGGGGATCAGCGGCACGAAGAGTTCTTTTTCTCCGGTGAGCGTATTATAGACACGCAATGCCATGGGTAAACTCCGCTAGTAAAAGTGGGACCGGGGCCTATTTCCCCAGCAGTGGACTCATGACCTGATAGGTCAGATAGGCAACCAGAGCGGCCGCAGGGATGGTCAGAACCCAGGCGGTCAGAATACGCTTGGCTACATTCCAGTTGACCGCATTGAGACTCTTGGACAGTCCGACACCCAGAATTGATGAGGTGACAACATGTGTGGTGCTGGTCGGCAGACCCAGCATGGAAGCTCCCAGAATAACGCAGGTGGACGCTGAATCAACGGAGAAGCCGGTCATGGGCTGCAGCTTCACAAAATCCCGTCCGACCGTCTTGATGATGCGCCACCCCCCGGCGGCGGTGCCGAGTGCCATTGCCAGAGCGCAGGTGAATTTGACCCACATCGGCACCTCAAAGACCGGTATCGCGCCATAGCTGAGCAGAGCCATGGTGATAACCCCCATGGATTTCTGCGCATCGGCGGTGCCGTGGGAAAACGCCATAAAAGCGGCCGACAGAATCTGCATCTTGCGGAAGCCCCGGTTCACCCCGGCGGGCGAGCGGAATTGCAGAACACGCGAGAAGATCACAACGAAAATGAACCCGGCAATAACGCCGAGAATCGGGGAGAGGATCAGCGCAAGAATTATTTTTTTCAGACCGCCCCACAGCAGGGCTGATGGCCCGACATGGGCGATGACCGCCCCGATGAGACCTCCAACTATGGCGTGGGATGACGATGAAGGG
>Ga0208613_1000675_pt1 | contig 11405 bp, 5 predicted proteins | sample CryBogmetaGMA6M_FD_184543 | JGI IMG/M metagenome (GOLD analysis project Ga0208613, IMG submission 184543) | Freshwater microbial communities from Crystal Bog, Wisconsin, USA - MA6M (SPAdes) | ecosystem: Environmental > Aquatic > Freshwater > Lake | place: Crystal Bog, Wisconsin, USA | collected... | reverse complement strand
TTATTGGAAATGCTTGCAACCTTTATTCCTTTCTGTGCTGTTTCCCATTGGCTTAACGTTGTGGCGCCGCTAATTACCGGTTGTTTTCCTTTACCAAAAGCTCCGTAAACAATCGGTTTTTTAATTGTGCCTGATTCACTGACTGCAATTTCGCCGGTAAATCGTTCGCCGCGTTTAAACAGAACGGAATCGCCGGCCACGAGCTTTTGCTGGTTCAGCCTGTCGATCGATATCCAGGATGTTTCGGGTGAATTCCCTTTGTTCTGATCGTTTCCACTGCCCGACAGGTAGTAGTTTTTAGCCTGAACTCCGGGGACAAGAAGGAGTATAAAAAGAGCGGAGAAAATGGTATATCGGTTTGAATTCATGTTCAGATATTTAAAACTAATGTTTGATGAATTTATGGGTTCCCAGACAGTTCCCGTTCAGCGAAGAAATTCTTAACAGGTAAAGTCCTTTTGCGAGTCCTTCAAGATCAGTAATTTTTTCGTTTTCACCGGACTCAATCCTGTCTTGTTTGCTTAGACAAAGCATCGAAAAGCAGTTGTAAATATTCAGAGTAATATTTTGACTTTGTGTTGAATAGATTGAAATGTTTATTTTGTCGGTTGCCGGGTTCGGATAAATTCCGGTAATTCCTTGCCCCTGACTGGAAATTCCGCTTGGAATATCGCTGGTAATAATTGGATAAGTTCGTTCGTAGGTTAAATTTCCTGAAACTCCTTTTAAAATGAAGGTCTGTGCTGACTTCAGTACATTGTTCGACTGAAGGCTTAATTCGACCGACCCATTCGCCGGAACGGTGTTCGAACTTAAAGTTCCGGTAATTCCTGAAGGCAAGTTTTCGAGTGATAAGGCGACATCTCCTTTAAAACCGCAGTACGCCAGTGCGTAAACCGGAAATTTTGTGGTTTTGGCCTGATTGGATTTCACTAAGATGGTTTGAACCGTATCCGTCAGGACAAATTCAGGCTTGAAATTTCCTGCACCTGCCTGCCAGGGATCAAGCCCGGATTCAAAGCAACCCAAATCGGGAATGCCGTTTATCGGGTAAGCGTATGGAAGATATTCCCCTTTGTCAATTGCTTTGACCGCTGATAATTTCAGTGAAAAGTCATTTGCCTGATAGTTGGTGAAAAGTTCGGATTGCAATGCAGTACCTGTTACGGATAGGTTACTGCGGATGATAGAGCCTGAAGGACCGGAATTAATGTTTCCAGACATAATGTTGTTCCGGACATCAAACTTCGGGCCCCAGGTAGCAACTCCGTTAAAAATGCCGGGTTTCGTCAAAACATCAGCGAAAGCCGTGTTATTGAAGACTTTTACCGGCCAATATCCAACTGCGGCATTTTGATTCATCTGAACCGGACGCTCAACATTCCAGAACAAGTTATGATCGATGATCTGTTCTCCGCCAAAATCGAGATAAATACCAATGGCCAGGAAATTGGTGGCATTGTAGAAAATATTGTGATCGTACCGAACCCATTTGGCATGTTTATCGAATCCATCGAGACCTCCGCTATCGGAAGTGCGAATCATAAAGTCGGAAATGATGTTGTGGTGAAGCCGGCCTATTCCGGGTTTGTTGCTATCTGAATTGGTGAAGTTTTGAATGTCAATAGCCTGCTCCGGAATCCGGGAAATCGTATTGTAGGCAATTTCAGTATCGATACATTGTGTTCCGCCCTGACCGGTGTTGATAGCTCCGGACTCTGATACCGAATAATTCACATCCTGAATGCTGTTGTTCCAGATTTTATTTTGTTTGCCGACAACCGATATGGCTGAGGCTGCGCTGTAAATAAACGTGCTGTTTTTAACCGTGTTATTGTATCCACTGATGATGAATCCTGATTTGGCGGCCCATTGCTTCTGATAATCGCCCCGCTGATCGGTAAAATGAGTAATGTATCTGGCTTCCACGCTATCAATCACGTTGTCGCGTGCATTGGCCGCATAATCGGGCCGGTTTGCTGCGTTGATATCAGTTGTCAGCGAGGTGGCAAAGAATTTCAGCATTGAAATTTTTGCACCCGCCATAGTAATAAACAAGGGCTCAGGAGAAAAAGCATAGATTCGCTTTTTTGCTTCAATCAGATTGGGTTTTGTCGCATCATCGGCAGGTGGAAGTGCATTAGGCATATTGACATAGAGAGTATCCGCGTTTTTCCACCATTCGCCTTTTCCCAGAATACCGGCAACTCCACCAGAACTGTACACAGCGCTTGCTTTGGGCGAGAATAGGTAGAATTCTGTGTTTTTACCCAGCCCCCAAGGCAGTTCTTCGATTTTCAAACCTCTGCCATCGATGGTAATCATGTGTTTTACGGGATCGGTTTTTACCACGGTTCCGGTCCATCCCTGTCCGTCGTTTCCATTGTGCGAAAGATTCACCCAAACCTGGGCGCCATCCCATCGCCCGGCTGTTTCGCTGAATGCATCGAAATAAAAATCACGGTAATTCAGGTTTCCCAGCAGAATATTTTGCTTTACATCTTTGGCTTTGGCATTGTCAGGCATGTAGGTCATGTCATTGCCTTTCATTTTGGGCCAGCGGGCTTCATAAATCATTTGCCCGTCGAGAAAAACCTGATTGGATTGGCCGCCATCGGTCACATTCCAGTTCATTATCGTTTTATAAATGCTGCCGGTAACCAGTTCCCAACTCAGCAGTGGTTCTGTTCCCGATACGGTTACTTCTTCCTTCTGATAAGGTATAAAACTTAATCCCGATTTTTTTACAATCACCTGTTCACGGTAAATACCTTTACGTAGCACGATTGTATCCCCGGAAGATGAACTGTTGACTGCCTCCTGAATACTTTGAAATGGAAGTACCAGACTACCTTCTCCGGCGACTGTTTGTGTATTATTCACGTAAATTTTCCGGGCTGCCGATTCATGGATGGTTGCTGTTAAAAATAGAATCGGCAGTATAAAAAGTTTGATTTTCATTGTTTGCTCTTAATTGATTTTGCAGGATTAGAATACAGTTCGTTTGTTATCTTAGGCTTTTCGTGCAATTTTCGTGATGCGTTTGAATTAAATTCAACTCATCCTTGCTCAACCCATTGATCCAGATTAATTTTTCTTTGAAGGACAGGTGCTCCACTTTTTTGAACGGGCAATCATCTTTCATCCGGTAGGCAGGACAACCATAAGCAATTCCATAGACATATTCATCTTCATCATTCATCTGGTTTTATTTAGTGAGCATTTGGGTTATTGCCTGATAAATTTACGGACGTATTCATTTTCTGTAGAGGTTGTTATTTTTATAAAATAAAGTCCTTTGCTCAAAAACGAAGTATTAATTTCAGTCTGATTACCAAGGTCCTTATTAACGACAAACATCGTATTTCCGCTGATGCTTATAATCCGGACAGAAGTGATTGAATTCGTGGAATTTACAGTCAATTGATCGCTTACCGGGTTTGGGTAAATCGTGAATCCGGAAGATATTTCTTCAATTCCGGTTCCAATTATAACTTCAGCAACAGCAGGTATCGAAATGTTTCCGGAAGGATCGGTTGCCACGATACTGAATTTATATGTTTTGTTATTGGCAAGGCTGTTAATTACCAGACTAACAGCTGTCGTTGTTTTAATCAGCACATCATTCTGGTAGATTTTGTAATTCATTACTTTGTCGTTATCCGTTGAAGCCGCCCAGGTCAGTTTAACACTCAGGTTTGTTTTTACTGCAGTGAAATTCCCCGGACTTGCAGGCGCTTCCGTATCGGCCTGCGTCTGAACTTCAACTCCGGCACCAACAGACTGGTTGTAAGCCTGATCAACGGCAAGAACCAGGTAGCTATATGTAGTGTTGAATTTTAACAGATTGATTGTTGCTTTGGTATCAGTGGTCGAAAGAATTTGTTTTCCGGTTCCATCAAATACTTTGTATCCGGTTATTCCAACATTATCGGTTGAAGCATTCCAGCTTAAAGTAACCGAGTTTCCTGTCGAGACAGCGGTTAATCCGGTGAGATTAGACGGTTTTTCATTATCGTTATGTGATAAAAGTGTTCCGTTTTCGAGCAGCTCGAATGTTCCAAACATGGACGGGTTTTGATAAATCTGGTCGTAAAAGGTTTTCCAACCCATTTCGCGATCTCTTCCAGCCCCGTCATTATCGGCAAGTACAATGTCGAAACCAATCTTCATACCTGTTTTAGGCAGAATCGGAGTTGCTCCCATTGCCGTCCACGGGATTTTTATCTCAATCGTGTAGCCATGCTTGTCGATGTCGTCAACTTCTTTAATCACAACCTGATCTTTTGCTGCCTGATTATTTTTAATCCAGCCATTTCCGCCTGACACCGAGTCGGTTGCATAGACAAAGCGCATTTGTGAATCGTTGTTATCGTAAGCGGTCTGGTCCCAGGCAGAACCATCAGGAATAACATTTTTCGAATTGTCGCCATCTATATAAACTTCAAAATAATCGTTGTTCCATTCTCCGGCCATCGATGGTGTAGGTGGTACAAGTATGTCGTCTTTTACTTTTCCCAATATATAAAGTGCATCCGTATTCCAATAGGCTTTAACCGAACAGGAAAGGTCGGCAGCATCAAATTCAACCGAATAATTAGTGACCATGTGTGTAATTTCTTCGGTTGGGACGGTATTCCATAATGCATCTGCAATGCCGTCAATTACTGGAACTGGCCTGGAAAAGGTAAATACCGGTTCCTGAAAATAAGTTCCTGAAGCCGTTGTGATTTTCAACTTGCCGGTTTTTGCTCCTGAAGGTACATTCAAAGTGATGGTTTTTCCTTCAGCACTAACAGTGAAATTAGCTGCCAGTACTTCGTTCTCTGAAGTTCCGGTGAAAATAACTTTTGTTGCTCCGGTAAATCCGGAACCATTGATAACAATCTGCTCACCTGCACCAGCCCTTGCGGGAGTAATGCCTGCGATGCCCGGAATATCCATGTTATTCATGAAAATGGAAACCGCATCCTGACCATTCAGAAAATGATGGACAATGATATCCAGTTTCCCATCGCCGTCGAAATCGGCTATCCGAACAGCCCCGGGATCTTTGAGAACCGGATATCCGGCAAATCCGGCAAAAGATACGTTGCCGGCTGTAGAAGTGTTTTTGTACAACTGCAAATTTCCTGTCAGGTCACTTCCATTCGACTGAGTTACGGCTAAATCAAGTTTGCCGTCTTTGTCAAGGTCGCCAAATGCCAGTTGTTTCAAATCACCTGTTCCGGCATTGTCTATGAATGTGTGCGGAAATTTTGCAGCCAGGTCGGTTTGGGTATGATCGTTAACCCCGACCACAATATTGTTCTTGCTTACCACCAGGTAGTCATTGTCGCCATCGTTATCAATATCTGCGATATCCATGTAATTTGGAACCGGAACGTCATATTTCACCGATGATTCAGGAAAGGTATTGCCTGTGTTTTTTGCAAGCCAAACCTGAGTTTCAGCCAGACCGATGATATCATTTGCGCCATCTTCATCCATGTCAATTATACGAATGCCGTCTTTCCATGCCGATTTGCCGCCGTTTATCGGAATACCGGTACCAAAACTGAGGATTCCACCTTGAGAAGTATTTAGAAAAGCAGTTTGTCCGGCGCTCCAGGTCCGTTTTGCCGCAATGTCGGGCTTACCGTCCCCATTAATATCAGCCACATCGATGTATGTATTTCCGTCATTTTGGTCATCGTAATCACTGGCTAATAACGACTTATCGGCAACTGCATCAAACGATGGAACCGTGCCGGTACCTTTATTCAGGTAAATATTGATTATCCCTGGCTGGTTGGGCCCCGCTCCGAGAATAGATCCGCCATTCCAATAGCCGCTCATCACGATATCTTTCAGGCCATCGCCGTTGATATCCACGATTTTCAAGGAATTATTGAAAATTCCATCTGTTTTTGTTCCATCACTGAAGTCGGTTGGGAAAGTGATATTGGTTGGGAATGAAAGATTTCCGGCTGTACTTTGGTTATTGAAAATCATTAATTTGCGCTGCCATTCTCCTCCTACCAGAAACTCAGGCAGGCCATCGCCTGTTAAATCTCCCACAGCAAGGCTTCCCGGACGCAATGGCATAGCTGCCAGATCGACCCGTGTTTTAAACGAACTGCTATTGAATTGAGCTGAAATAAATTGATTCACCAAAAACATCAGAAGTAAGATCAGAAGTAGATTTTTTTTCATATTTGAGAATTTAATTGGTTATTATTTCAATTGAACTTACAAACATTTGATAGCGTGAAAAATGCATGAAGCATACCGTTAAAACAGAAGGAACAGTGACATGTACATCACAAAAATTATCAGAGCAAACAAGGCAATTTCAATGACTTCGAGCTTTGTGATATTTTTCCACTTCTTGAGTAACGTTTTAAGATTCATTCGCTATGTTAATCATGTGATTTTTTAGCAAAAGTATCTAAGTCATCAAATATGGGTGGGTAGTAAAATTGATATTATGGGTAAATAGATTGAAAGAAGTTTCAAGCTAATGGAAATGGAGTAAAAATGGCAGAATTGAATTAAATGTTTGATTCCTTATCCTTAATATGCAGGAGATAATCTGTTGGAGAAATGTTGTAATATTTTTTGAATACTTTACTGAAATAATTGGGGCTGTCGAAACCGACCATATAGGCAATTTCAGAAATAGAAATCTTATTCTGGTCTAAAAGCTGTGCTGCTCTTTTCATGCGGATATCCCGGATAAATTCGCCGGGAGGCATATCGATGAGTGCCATAAGCTTTTTGTAAAGCGTTGAGGCTTCCATTCCGATGGCTGTCGAAAACTTATCCACATTAAATTCCGGATCGGAGATATTCTTTTCCACGATTTCCAGGGCATGCTGAAGAATCTTTTCATCCAGGCTGTTAATGGTAACTTCTGCAGGATGTATATTTTGTCCGTGAAATTTTGGATTTACTTTTTGCTCAATGCTCTGAATAAAGTATTCCTTGGCTTTTTGCCGCGAAGAAATCGTGTTTTTTATTTTAAGAAGTAATATGTCAGGATTAAAAGGTTTGGTAATGTAATCGTTAGCTCCAGTCTCGAGTCCCTTGAGTTTATTCTCAACGGAACTCAATGCTGTAAGCAGTAGAATTGGGATATGGCTTGTTCTGCTGTCGGTTTTGAGAATACGTGTAACTTCAATGCCATCCATAACCGGCATCATTACATCACAAATGATAATATCCGGATTGATCTGAAACGCCTTTTCAAGTCCCAGAGCTCCATTTTCAGCTTCTTGTGTGTTGCAGGTTTGGTTCAGTATATCGCTGATATAAAAGCGCATATCCTTATTGTCTTCAATAATAAGGACCATTGGCTTCGTTTTATCTCCAATTTGCCCCGTTGGGTTGGAAACGGTCTGAGTTTCGGTTTCAGATTTAGTATTGTACATTGTATCCACTTCAGGATCCGCTTTTTTAAGTTCCGACAAAATGGTGTAGTTTGCGAACTGATTTAATTCAACAGGTAATTCTACGGTAAAAATACTTCCTTCGCCAAGCGTGCTTTCAACTGTTAAATCGCCGTTGCAAAGTTTTGCCATTTCTTTTGCCAGTGCAAGACCAATTCCACTTCCTTCATAAATGCTCGTATTTGAACTTGAAACCTGGTAGAACCGATTGAAAATATGACCCAGTTCTTCCGGAGATATTCCGATTCCACTATCTTTAACTTTGATAATTACGCGATTGGAATGATTGTGTCTTTGCGAAATATGAACCGAAATCCTGCCGTTTTTGGCTGTGAATTTAAGTGCATTGGATAACAGGTTGGAAGTAATTTTATCTAATTTATCCGGGTCGAACCATACGTTCACTGATTTTCCGGAACTTGAAAATTCGAGTGAAATGTTTTTATTTTGAGCAAAATGCGTGAACCTATCGCAAATACTCTGAACAAACGGTACCATATCTCCATGATACAATTCCAGTTTCATTGTTCCGGTCTCGATCATACGAAAGTCTAAAAGCTGATTGGTCAGTTGAGCTAAACGTTTTGTATTCTGTTCAATTAATTGCAGATATCTCAATTCATTTTCTTCGGTTTTGTTTTCTCTCGCCCTGGCGATCAACTTGTTGATAGGGCCGGAAATCAGTGTAAGCGGCGTCCTGAATTCGTGTGAAATATTTGTAAAGAATTTCGTTTTTATAGCATCAAACGCCCTTTCCTTCTCCAATTCAAGGTGCTCGAGGCGAAGACTGTTCTTCAGGTTCAACTCACGTATCATGATGGAGCGGATTAAATAGAGACAGATCAGAATGATCAAAGCATAGAAGAAGTATGCCAGCTTTGTTTTCCATGGCGGAGGAAGAACCTTTATCCGGATGCTTGTCCCTGTTTCGTTCCAGATGCCGTCGTTGTTCGATGCTTTGACCCGGAATACATAATCCCCATTGTCCAGGTTAGTGTATCCGGCTAATCTTCTTTTTGCATCGGTATAAATCCAGTCTTCATTAAACCCTTCCATTTTATATGCAAAGCTGTTTTTTTCGGCCAGGGAGTAATTCAAGGCAGTAAATTCGAAGGCGAAATCGTATTGTTTATAATTGAGCACGAGCTCTTTGGTCGATGACAGACTTTCGTGCAAAGGCGATGATTTATCGGCAGGGAAAATGCCAACCGGCTTGTTAAACAAATATAGATTGGTCAGATAGACATCCGGAGCTACCAAATTATCATGAATACTGTCCGGATGAAAGCGATAATAATTTTCGTGCCTTCCGCCAATGTAAAAGAATCCTGACTCATCTTTTGTAAATGATTCAGTATTGATACTAATGCCGTCAAGCGAAGTGTAATTTCGAAAGGTTTTATTATCCAGATTTATCTTCGATATTCCTTTGCTTGAAGTGACCCAAAGGTTACCTGAATTGTCCTCAAGGACTTGTGATACATTGTTGCTTAACAGACCATCCGATTCATAATAAGTAATGAAGGTATTCGTTTTGGGATCAAACCTGTTCAAACCGTTTTTGGTACAAATCCAAATGAATCCTTTCTTATCCTGATAGATTCCATCTTTACTTATATAGGAATCACTAATCTGATTTTCTTTTGTGGAAGAAGGAAGATATTGTGTAATCTGATTGCTTTTCGGATCAATTTTATTCACTCCTTTGAAAGTACCTATCCAGATAAATCCATCCCGGTCTTCGAGAATAGCTGTTACTTTATAATGCGAAAGGCCTTGCGGATTTTCACGGGTAAAATGTTTGAAAACAATGCTCTCCGGATTCAGAACATCCAATGATTCCTGGGTTGATATCCAAAGTCGCTTACTTTTATCCTGATAAACTATACTTGTAGCATCATAGTAAAGGCTATTCGGATCGCTATTGACATGTGTATAATGTTTTAAAATTTCATTTGATTCAGGATCAAACAAAACAATTCCTACACTGGTGGCAATCCAAAATTTACCGTCATTTCTCTCATCAATACAGGAAATTATAGTTCCGGCAAAAACTTCAGGTGAAGTTATTCTTGTAATCTGACCTGTTTTTTGATTCAATTTCACCAATCCGTCCATGAATGTTCCGATAAACAAATTTCCATGCCGGTCGATGTGAACAGTTTTTGCAAAATTCTGCTTAATGTTGCCCGATTCTTTGGGTAATTTATGATAATAGGGTAAAAATTTATTGCTTTCAGGATTAAAGTAAACAACACCTTCAAGGCCCATCCAGATATTTCCATCCCTGGTTTGAGTAATTGCTGTGAGCACGCCTTTTGGCAGGCTTTCAGGATTAAATGGATCGTTTGAAAAGGTTTTACTTGCTTTCGTCCGGAGGTCAAATTTTACTAAAACTTTGCCCGTCAATAACCATAGGTTCGCATTGGTCTCAACAATTCCTTGAATGGAATTTGATTTTTTATCATTTCCCTGGTCGGTGTTAAAAGAGAAATAGTTTGCTTTCTCCTTGTCCGAATCAAAATCTGCCAATTGTCCGTTTAAGAGTCCAAGCCAGAGGTTCCCGTTGGGATTGGGGCAAATAGAAAGTACAATATCTTTAATTAAACCTCCATTTGGATTGACAGGATAGTTTTTTACTGAACCTGTTTTTGGGTCAATCCGGAACAATCCCCGAAAATATTCTGATGTCCAGATGAATCCATTTTTGTCACATGCCAGATCGGTAATGGTATTTCCTTTTACATTCCTGGATAAATCCTCTTCCACATTGTAACGGGTGAAATTGTTGGTTTGGGGATTATAGCGATTCAGTCCGTTGTCGGTCCCGATCCAGAGCTGATCATTCCGGTCCAGACAAAATTTGGTGATTCGATTGCTTGAAATGCTTCCGGAATTGTTTTCTTTAAAGAAATATTTTTTAAAGGTCTGACTCGTACGGTCAAAGACATTTAATCCATTGTTGGTTCCGACCCAAATTTTCCCACTCTTATCTTCGATAATTTTTATAACGGTATTGTTACTGATGCTGGTGCTGTCGGTAGAACTGTGTTTATAGGTTTTAAAGGTATATCCATCAAATAAATTCAATCCATCTTCGGTACACAGCCAGATAAAACCCTGACTATCCTGAAAGATATCTGACACGCTTCCATTTGACAAGCCATCGTTATCGGTCAGGTGGTGAAAAACCAATTTCTGGTCTTGAGCCAGCAAAAAGGTAGAAAAAAAAGTATTGAGAAGAATGAAGAAAAAAAAGTACGTGGATTTTAATTTCATCATGTGTAAATGTATGAATCTTTTAACGTGGTTTTTAAAATGAATGTATTTAAATTTAATTATAAGTATGCTTAACAGCTGTTTATCTGTTTTTCTATACTTCATAACTGCATTCAGAATTGGTGCAAGATAAACCTGTCTGATCTTACTCACCGGTAAAATACTTGATTTTTAGGGTAAAATTTGGTGTTTCCAGGAGCATTTTGTACTCGTTTACCTTCCGAAATGCCAATGAAATGGCTCTTTTGCGTTGATTTCCAAATTATTGATTTCTGAATTTCGAATTCAATTTTCAGGTTTCGGCAAATCAATAATTATACCCTTGAATTCAATAACTCTACGATTTGTAAAATTCAGCTTCCCTTATTTTTGAGACGGGTTATTTACCAACTCAACAATTTCTTTTATTAATTTAAAAAAACTATTTACTATTATGAAAAACATCTACAAGGTGCTGTGTTTAGGGGCCTGCTTGCTGCCAGGTATGCTGTTTGCCCAAAAGCCAGTTGTTACGGTGAAAAAGGCAACTGCTGCTATTACCATCGATGGAGTAGCCAACGAAGCGGTTTGGGCTGATGCTCCAAAACACGAGATTTCAAAACCTTTTAAAGGTGAAACCGTTGTTGGTGGAGATGCAACTTTCCAAATGTTGTACGATGCCGAAAATGTTTACATTTTTGTGAATGTAACCGATGA
>Ga0208613_1000673_pt1 | contig 11409 bp, 7 predicted proteins | sample CryBogmetaGMA6M_FD_184543 | JGI IMG/M metagenome (GOLD analysis project Ga0208613, IMG submission 184543) | Freshwater microbial communities from Crystal Bog, Wisconsin, USA - MA6M (SPAdes) | ecosystem: Environmental > Aquatic > Freshwater > Lake | place: Crystal Bog, Wisconsin, USA | collected... | reverse complement strand
ATCATTACCCAACCATCTTCACCCGAAGAAAAGCGAAAAATTAATTTCAATGAAAGCATCAAAGTGATGCTTGGGAATGTGGACAGTTTGATTGTCGTGCCTAACTCCAGCTCAATGGAGCAGCCTGACCATGGCACGCTGAAGAATATGGGCGCTACCCATGACTTAATGATGAGAGCCGTGGCATGTATTGCAGAAGATCTTAATGGGCACGGATTAATAAACCTGGACTTTGAAGAAGCACTCGAACTTCTGTCGAACACGGGATTGGCGGTAGTTGGCACAGGGCTAGCATCAGGGGTTGACCGTGCACGTGAGGCATCTGAACTGGCAATTATGCAATCAGGTGCAGCAAAATTATCCAGCGCTCGTCAGGTGCTGGTCACTATCACGGCAAGCACGTTACAAATGCCAGAGTTAGATACCGTACTCAAGCGTATTCAATCAGCCACACAGGAATCAATTTTCACAATATCCAGTCCGGTATTTGATGAAGCAATGAGCAATGAATTACGCGTTACCATTTTAGCAACCGGGATAAATACATAACCAACAGAAATTTCTTCCCTATGTTCATTTATACAACGCCATAACATCATGAAATTTAAATCAAAATTAAGCTACTACGAAAATATTCGTGCATGGCATGAGCACGCTTTAAATACTGAATACACGACCTACGAATCGCTGAACTCGAAAGACAAGGCGCAACTCATGTCATTTAATCAGTTACTGCATCAGTTTGAAAACAAATATCTGCCAATTTTAGATGCCAAACTGAAGGAGTTACAGACACGAGTCGCCGATCCATCTGACTGGATGCAGGATTTTAATTTTGAATACGTCATCACTTTTTACCTGCGTGAAAACGATCCAGAATATGAGGAAGAGGATGACAACATCCTGATGCAAATTGAAAGTATGCATCATAACGACAAGGGCTGGGGATTCGGCTTTACGGATAACAATTATGCTGACCGCCAATGTTTCTCAGACGAACATCACTGTTACACGTACCACCAGCTTTACGATCATTTCGATTTGGACTGGCACGATTTTATTCGTATCGGCGCGATAGATTTTGAGCTTAAAATTGATGAGCAAGCAAATTTTTTAACCGTCAATTAAAGTGCTCCGTAATTTATCATCCGGCCACGGCTAGTTTACTGACAGATGCGAAGCTATGTGACGATACGTCACTGATGTTTAAAAATGTACAAAATTTCTTATACCCTCGACGACGAAGCGCCGGTTTTCGCTTGCGGCACCAAGGGGAGCCACCCACACATTTATGTGGGTGGGCAAGCGCGTCCAGCGCGAAGCCCGAAATCATGACCGCCCCAGCGGGAATGTATTTCGGCGGGGGGAGCCGAACTCGTATGAAGGAGCGACCGCGACTGAAAGCATGCCCCAGCATGCGGTAGAGTTTGGGGGGCGAAGCCCCGGCGCTAAGCGAAGCGCGGCTCCCCTCTGGGTGGGTCAGGCGTCCAGCCTGATGATGCGGCAGCAGCACAAGTTGAGAAATGTCGCCAGACAGTTCGCAACGCAGCCCTCGCAGAGGGGAGCCGCGCATCGCGCGCGCCCCCGAGGACAGCTTCATCGTCCGCTGGAGGAACGTCAGTTCCGAAAGGCAAAGAAAATTAAGCAGATTGGGCGTCCAGCCCAATCAATACGGCGTAGTTGGCGACAGCCAACCTCCAGAATGGAGGCCGTATGGTGCTTAGTTTTATGCGTAGGTCGCAGGATTTTTTGCGACCGTAGGCTATATTATTATGATGGAAGTTTGTGATATAACCCATCACGAACGACTATCATAATGGCAGAATTTCGACATCAGAAGCGATATCAGAACTGCTATCAGAAGCGCATGACGAAATTCTTCAGAAACGGGTTACAGATTACCGTGGAATTTAAGATTTCACGGTATTCGCACTACCACACGGCACAACAATCTCGATTATATTTTCGAAATAGAACAAATAATTTAGCGCATCGTGGACAGAACACAGCAATACGTACTTAACTACAGATTTAACTACGCATTCAAAATCGTATATTAATACACATTAATTTTTAAATTAAAAAATTAGATATTACGTAGTTAACTGTGTATTAATATACGCATATTAATTCATATTTAATTACGATAGCCAATATGTATACAATTACACATCAGCCCATTACACATTCAATAATGTATAAAATAACGCTATTAAATACGCATTTAAATCGTATTTAATAGCGCAAATAAACACACAATAAATTGCATATTTAAATACACAATGTAATACAGATTGTACTGTGTACACAATTACATACTCAATTACACATACCTAATTTCCTAGCCTGCCCTGCTGTATTACAAGCGACTACCGCCTCACCCTGACGGGCTCGTTGGTCCGACCGCTTTCCGCCGTACCGGCTCCCTACGGTTCCCGACCGCAAGCGTCCGGTCGGTTTTAAAAGAATAATCGAATGAAATGTTTCTTGTCCTTAATTTTCAGACTGCCAGTCTGCTGACGGTCGCGGAAGTCCGTTGCCGAGACAGGGCCGCCCCCTATGGTATGGTCTTGAGCTTGAGTGACCGCTGTACTTCTGACAGCTGACCTTCAATTTGTGGGGATGAGCGACTCTTGAATCGGCCAAACCGGACCGTGGAGATTCAGTTAAAAAAATGAATGTGACGTCTGCGGGAAAGTCCGCTTCTAATTCTACTATTGCTGCTCCAGATGCCTCTGACATTTAAAGTTTCCAAAATATCCTCATTGCAATGTGCGGGCTGTGTGTGCCGCCTGCAAGTAAAATAAAACGGTATTTCATACGACTCAATATGTCGCAGGCATGTGGCAGAATATGCAAATGATCATTGAAGCGTAAACCGCTATCAGTATTATCTGCGCAAATATTGTCCTCCGGCTACACTGGCATCTTGGGAGATTTTCTGCTGCTTAATAAGGGAAGTTGATTGACGCCCCTCAAACATTCACCGGATGTGGAAGGATGTTGATTTGCATAAATCCAACCTCGGCGGGTCAGATCACTAGGAAGCCATCGCACAGGAATATGCCGGTCAGTTGCCAGCTTACAAGGATGCCGTTGAAATGGCGAGCGGTGAAAGGGTGCTGGAGAGCTGGCTATTTTTACCGGTAGCAGCAGGGTTGGTAAAGATTGAATCGGCTTGCAGTTAAATCAGAACTATCAAATAAAGTCCATCAATCACTAATTAGAGGAGAAAAAATGAATTTTGAAGATTTTAAAGTAAAAATGAACTTCAATGCACAGTCTGGATTTGCAAAAAAAGTATATGGTGCGTTAAAAACCAGGGATGAACACGAGAAGTTCCAGAAAATATTTGAAAAATTGCATGAAGATGGACTAGATATTTATGGAATGGGCGACTACAACTATATGGGAATTGGTCGTAAGTCTGTGGGGCAAAAAAAAGCCAAAGGCATAATGCTTGCTTTGCATGAATTTGAGGGAAAACTACTGTTTGAGTCAGCCGCAGAAGGCTATCGTGATACTGATAGAGGAAAAGAGCTAATTGAAGAGGCCGCCAAGAAAGGTTTTCCTCGGAATGACAGCGTTCCTTTTTACTTCGAGAATGAAAATGGAAGAAAGAAATTCTTCTACTTCTCAATATTTGATGAAGCGTTCCTCACGGAGATCAAGCCTTTCTTACTTAAACACTTTCCAAAAACTGGAGTAGCACATTGGCCAATTCACTACAAAAATGATGGTGAAAATGTAAGTGACGATGAAGCCGAGGATGCTGAAGAAGCTCAAGGCGAGGATGTGATGCAAAACCACATGAAAATTCAAATGCCTCTAAACTCCATTCTGTATGGCCCACCAGGCACTGGAAAAACCTATATCACTGCGCAAAAGGCGATTGAGATATGCGGAAAGCTTATTGAGGGCGCAGATCGTACTGCGATCATGGCTGAATATAAGGTGCTATACGAGGCGGGTCGTATTTCTTTCATTACATTCCACCAATCTTACGGTTATGAAGAGTTCGTTGAGGGCTTGCGTCCTGTTCTGCTGGACGACAAAGAGTCAGTAGGCAGCCAGGACGAAAAAAAGTCTGAAAGCGTCTATGAAGATAAAAACGATGCCGTCGGAGACGTTCAATATGAGATTCGATCAGGCTCCTTCAAAAAGATTTGCGTACAAGCGAAGAAAAACAAGGATGATCGTTATATCATCATCATTGACGAAATCAACCGGGGCAACATAAGCAAGATTTTTGGTGAGCTGATTTCACTGATAGAGGAGGATAAGCGCGAAGGAGGATTAAATGAACTAACGGTCATGCTTCCCTATTCCCAGAAGCCTTTTTCCGTGCCTAGCAATGTTTACATTATCGGCACGATGAATACGGCGGATCGTTCGCTTGCATTGGTTGATACTGCATTGCGTCGCCGCTTTCATTTTGAAGAGCTGATGCCACAGCCAGAGGTGCTGGATAAGTTGAAAATACAGGGGATTGAAATTTCCCTAATGCTGACAAAAATCAACCAGCGTATTGAGGTGCTCTATGATCGCGAGCACTCCATCGGGCATGCTTATTTTACCAAGCTAATGGACGTTGAAGAAGGTAGACAGTTCGAAGCGTTGCAGGACATTTTTAAGAACAAAATAATTCCGCTGCTCGAAGAATATTTTTTCGAAGACTGGGAAAAAATCAGTCTTGTATTAGGGGACAACCAGAAACAAGCAGCACACCAGTTCATAACTGCGAAGCCGGTCGAATGGATTGAGCTTTTTGGTAAGAGGAAGAATGATGATTTTGAACAGGATGATGAGAAAAAAACTTACGGGATCAATAAAGCTGCTTTTAGTGATCCCATATCCTATATCAGCATTTACCACCCATAACTCATGAGTAACGTCATTACGCTCTTCGAGTTTGATGCTATCTTTGCTGGCGAGAGCGACACGGCGTCAGAGAAAAATCGTCTATTTTGCGTGCCTCAGACGGTTTACGATTGGCTCGATAAACAGTGCATCGGTATGGGCGATGCTGCTGCTCGCTGGCTAAAGCACACGCGAAAGAATGGCATCAAGGCGATTCAGTTCACCGGATATGTCGGCGTGCTCCGCTCGCCTGACGGCTTCCAAATTGAGGTGCTACCCAAGACCGGAAAAGTATCTGATGCGAGCAAAACTCGCGCCTTGCTCATAAAGATGTTGAAATGCCTGCGCAATTTTCGCCACTACAAGACTTCTGATGCCGATATTCAGACTGAAAAAATGCCGTTGCTGGAAGTGTTCATCCAGCAGTTTTTGCTATCGGTAGAGTCTGTAGTCCGGCGGGGCTTGCGCAGCGATTATGTTGCACGTCAGGATAATCTTTTCGCACTGCGCGGTAAGTTGATGATGGCGCAGCACCTCAAGCAGAATATCGTGCGACGGGATCGCTTCCATACAGAACACGATGAGTTTTCTCCTGACCGTGCAGAAAATCGTCTGCTGCATACTGCGTTGCGCCGGGTACTTAAAATTAGCCGTTCGACAGGAAATCAAAAACTGGCGCGCGAACTCGGTTTTGTCTTCAACGAGATACCAGACTCAACTGATGTCGCCAAAGACATTCAGCGCATCCATCTTGATCGCGGCATGAGCTATTACGAACCTGCGCTGGATTGGGCGAAGTTGATACTCAACGGCTATTCGCCGCTTACTGGCCTCGGCAAGAGTAATGCTATTTCTCTGATGTTTCCGATGGCAGAGCTGTTCGAGGCATATGTAGCCAAGCACTTGGCGAAACAATTGATTCCTTCGTGTAATCTCAAGACGCAAGCTCGAACCCACCATCTGGTTCGTCATCAGGAGCAAGATTGGTTTCAACTCAAACCTGACCTGTTGGTTCGACAGGACGATAGAGACCAGCTTGTACTCGATACAAAATGGAAGCTGATTGATGAGAACAAGGCAAATGGCGCAGAAAAATATGGCCTATCTCAAGGAGATTTTTATCAGCTCCATGCCTATGGTCACAACTATCTGAAGGGTGAAGGCGATGTCGTTCTAATATATCCGCTGACCGAAAATTTTACCAAGCCGTTGAATATTTTTAACTTTTTCATTCATGGCGAGTCCAATTTGAGGCTTTGGGTGCTGCCATTTTGTTTGGATAACCGAAGGCTGTCTATTCCTGATGATGCGCTCTTCCCCAAACTGTTCGCCCCCAGCTAGCTAACAATCTGTGTGTAAGCAGCCATAGTTTATATTTCTGCGACGCAAACTGACGCATATCCGTGCAAAAATAATCAGTAATGATCGGCATGGTCGATAAAATTTTATGGGGATTAAGATGCAACCAATTACGACTGTTGCCAGCGAAATGGCAAATGGTGTGCTCAGTAGAACGGAAATTGAGGCGCTTGAATATACCGCGACGCTTAATAACCTTCTGATTTTTCTGAAAAAAATGGATGACCAGGAGGTGGCGGAGGCGTTGTGCCGTCGTGTAATAGAAATTCGTGAAAATACGGACGATGCCGATCCTGTTGAAACGGCAAGTAAGCTTTGCGATCTGGCGTTGAAACTGAAAAATGCGGATGACAGCGAAGGAGCTGAACTGTTGTTTTGGAGTGTACTGGCAATCCGTGAAAGAACGCTGGGCACTGAGCATCCGGCAACAGATGAGCCACTTAGTAATTTGACAAAGTTACTGTACAGTAACGAAGACTATGAGAGTGCTTTGCCGTTATGGCGTCGCGTATTGGAAATCCGTAAAAAAGTATTTGGTGCTGAGCATCTAAAAATTGCGTACTGTTATACTTGCCTGGCAATATTGCTGGAAAGGCTGGGCGAGGCGGAAGAGGCTGAGTTTTTGTATCGCCGTGCATTGCCTATTCGTGAAAAAGAGCTTGGCACTGAGCATTCGGATACGATAGCCACACTTTATAGTCTCGCGCTAGTGCTCGATAAGACGGGTGATTGTGAGGAAGCTGAGGCGTTATATCGGCGAGTGCTGTCAACTCGAGAAAAAAAACTAGGTGCCGAGCATTCTGATACGGTTTTAACTCTTTATAAGCTTGCGCGGTTGCTGGCCGAAACCGGTGCGCACGAGGAAGCTGAATCGCTGTTCCGGCGCGTGCTAGCAATCGAAGAAAAAACACTCGGCACTGAGCATTCTAATACGGTTGGCACTCTTTGTAATCTTGCGCCGTTGCTGGCCGAAACGGGAGCGCACGAGGAAGCTGAATCGTTGTACCGACGCATACTGGCGATAGAAGAAAAAACACTTGGCGCAGAGCATTCTGATACGGTTTTAACTCTTAGTCTCTTAGCGGGGGGGTTGACCAAAACGGGAGCGTATGAGGAAGCTGAGTCGTTGTACCGACGCGTACTGGCTGTCGAAGAAAAAATACTTGGCGCTGAGCATTCTGATACGGTTTCAACTCTTTATAAGCTTGCGCGGTTGCTGGCCGAAACCGGTGCGCACGAGGAAGCTGAGTCGTTGTACCGACGCGTACAGGCTGTCGAAGAAAAAATACTTGGCGCTGAGCATTCTGATACGGTTTCAACTCTTTATAAGCTTGCGCGGTTGCTGGCCGAAACCGGTGCGCACGAGGAAGCTGAATCGCTGTACCGACGCATACTGGCGATAGACGAAAAAACACTTGGCGCTGAGCATTCTGATACGGTTATCACTCGTTATAACCTTGCACTGTTGCTGGCCGGTACAGGAGCGCATGAGGAAGCTGAATCGCTGTACCGGCATGTATTAGCGATCTGGGAAAAAACACTCGGCGCTGAGCATTCCGATACGGTTATTATTCTTGATAACTTAGCGTGGGTGCTGGCCAAAAAAGGAGCGCATGAGGAAGCTGAATCGCTGTACCGGCGTGTATTAGCGATACGTGAAAAATCGCTTGATGAGGAACATTCTAAGACGGTTGTCACTCTTTATAATTTAGCGTGGGTGCTGGCCAAAAAAGGAGCGCATGAGGAAGCTGAATCGCTGTACCGGCGTGTTTTAGCGACCCGTCAAAAAACACTCGGCGCTGAGCATTCTGATACGGTCGCCACTCTTTATAACCTTGCGCGGTTGCTGGTCGAAACGGGAGCACATAAGGAAGCTGAATCGCTGTACCGACGTGTATTAGCGATCTGGGAAAAAACACTAGGTGCCGATCATCCGCATACGGTTTCAATACTTTATGAATTAGCGCAGTTGCTGAGCAAAACGGGAGTGCATGAGGAAGCTGAATCGCTGTACCGACGCGTACTGGTTATCGAAGAAAAAACCCTCGGGGCTGAGCATTCTGATACGGTCATCACTCTTTATAACCTTGCGCGGTTGCTGGTCGAAACGGGAGCACATAAGGAAGCTGAATCGCTGTACCGACGTGTATTAGCGATCTGGGAAAAAACACTAGGTGCCGATCATCCGCATACGGTTTCAATACTTTATAAATTAGCGCAGTTGCTGAGCAAAACGGGAGTGCATGAGGAAGCTGAATCGCTGTACCGACGCGTACTGGTTATCGAAGAAAAAACCCTCGGGGCTGAGCATTCCAATACGGTTATCACCCTTAATGACCTTGCGTTGTTGCTGGAAAATACAGGTGCGATTGCGGAAGCTGAATTGCTGTGTCGGCGCGTACTCACAATCTACGATAAAAAGAATGATACTGAGGATCAGGATACGGTTGATACACTTAATACTCTCGCGAGGTTGTTGTCAAAGCAGCGAAATTACGAGGAAGCTGAATCGCTGTACCGACGCGTACTGGCGATAGAAGAAAAAACTCTCGGTACTGAGCATTTTGATACACGCAACTAAATTATTTCATTTTGGCGTGCATCAATTTCCATCGGCCCCAGTTTGTAGCCGACTGTCAGTAGAAGGTAGAATGAAATGAAATTGGCAATTGAACCTGCCTATTCGTATTGATATACATGACGAAATTCATGTGAGAGCAGGCGAGTTGTTTTGCTTGACCATGGCGGATGTAAATGCCGTGTCCCCGTGTAAGACCGGCCATGTCAGGTGAGAACAGTCCACTCGTCTGTGCAGCCTGTCTCAATTCGCTAACTTCAGGGATAGGGAGCGCATCCACTTCCAATATTTTGATGAGTTCAGGGTGCGCGACACCCACGCTGCGTGCAATGGCAATTTGCGCCTCATTCAGCGGCAATCCCGTGCGAGTAATGAAATCTGATTGTGCCACTGCCCACTCAATGGCTTTGGGTGCCAGTGAAATATATTACTGGTCACTTGCTGTTGGTGTGCTCTGTTGATAGCGGCTCTGCATCTTTGCGATGGTCGCCGCCATGGTGAGTCGAAGTTCGGGGGGCTTGATGACTTCTACGCTATCGCTCAGTCCCAACAGCCACCAGACGAGTTGAGGAGTATCGGCTACCGTGGCTGTCAGGCGGAGTGATCCATCTTCCCGTTCGGTGATGGTTTGATCGTGACTCAGTCCCGTCTCAAACATGTGATTGCCCATTCCACTATAAAAAATAGCTTCCAATTGAATCTGTTTGCCGTGTCCAAATCCAAATTTTCCGCTGCAGATTAAATTGTCGATGGAAAAATCCACAGGTACGCAGGTCGCTTCTTCCAGGATAGTGGCAGACTGGATGCGGTGCATCGCCAGCGTGCGTAAATCTTCATAGTCCGAAAAGCGGCAACACAAGTAGGTGATCGAGCCGCGTTGGACGGCGGCTAGCGGGTGAATGCGATACTCGATTGGTTTTATAGCATCGAGCTTCCTATATTTGATCATCAGTTGCCTGTCCGCCAGCAAGGCTTCATACACCGTGTGTTGGACGTCAGGCTTGATTGCAGGCGGTAGGAGCGGCTGCGTGGGTGGCACGGTGCGCACCTTGTTCAGCCATGAGCGCACGCGTTCGGTGCTGGGGATGTTGGATAGGTGCTGTTTTGCCGCTTGAAAATAAGGCTGAAGCTGGCTCAATGTGGATGAGGGCAGCAGGCTATTCAGATGTTGTTCGACCATCGTCAGGGTCAGCGCTTCGTGACTGCTGAGGCCCGGCAAGTTGAATACCGGAGCATCCTTGCTCCAACTCCAACCATAAGGTTTGTCGCGTTCGTCAGAAACTAAGGGGAACATTTCCGAAAGTGAGTGCAAATCCCGTTCGACGGTGCGTTTGGTGACATCGAACGGCTCGGCTTGCAATTTTTCATGCAGCACTTTTGCGGTGATTTTTTGCGGGTGGCGCGGAATCATACGCAGCATTTGCCATTGGCGCAGCAGGGTATCGGGATGCAGTTGAGCCATAGCGTGTTTAGTCAGGGTTGTTCAGTCCGCCGCCATTTTATGTTGGGGCGGTCAATATGAACAGCAATATGCATAAGCGGCGCAACCGATCACATAACATAGGAATTTCGGTGCGACCTGAAACGTCGCATACGGCAAGTATTCTCAGCACGTGGCAAATTTCTAATCAGGAGGTTATGTGAGCAATGTAATGCGTCGTCGTGTTGTACCCAATATCTTTGCAATGGGTTTGTATTGTGGACCCGTCAGTCAAGACAATAATGTGTCGAGTTTAAGATGGTTGCCTGTTTCATGCAGCTGAACAGCGCTGCCCCGGTTTTTTGCATCGATTTCTAAAAGCGGTTTTCCTATCGTATTGAACTTGTCCACAATTCTGGCTCCACCACCGCTGCCCGTGCGATAGACTTGATCTGGCGTGTCATAGCCGAGTGATTGGTGCGTTCGTTCCATGTTGTAAAAAGCAAAGTAATTCGTCAATCCAAACAGTAACTCCGGCAGCGTGGCATATCTATTCAGATACACATCTTCGTATTTGACGCTGCGCCAAAGCCGTTCCACAAAGATGTTATCCAGAGCCCGTCCACGTCCATCCATACTGATTGCAATATCTTTTTTCAGCAACACACCCGTAAATGCCTCGCTGGTAAACTGACTACCCTGATCCGTATTGAATATCTCAGGCTTGCCGAAATTCTGTAATGCTTCCTCTAAACAATCCACGCAAAACCCGCTGTCCATCGTGTTCGACAGCCGCCATGACAAGACCCGGCGAGAGTACCAGTCTATCACTGCCACCAGATACACAAACCCTCGCGGCAGCCGGATATACGTGAGATCTGTACTCCACACCTGATTGGGACGGGTAATTAGCGCGCCTCGCAGCAGGTATGGATAAACCTTATGTTCCGGATGGGGGCGACTCGTATTCGGCCCAGGCGCCATGCCAGCCAAGCCCAACAACTTCATCAACCTCTGCACGCGCTTGCGATTGATCACATAGCCCAAACCCCGCAAATGAATCAACATCTTACGGCTGCCGTAGAACGGGCGGCTTGTGTACTCGACGTCAATCAATGCCAATAACACCAATTCCTGTTCATCCGGCTTGGGCTCCACATGGAGCGCGTAGACTGTCGAACGATTAACGCCA
>Ga0208613_1000670_pt1 | contig 11428 bp, 6 predicted proteins | sample CryBogmetaGMA6M_FD_184543 | JGI IMG/M metagenome (GOLD analysis project Ga0208613, IMG submission 184543) | Freshwater microbial communities from Crystal Bog, Wisconsin, USA - MA6M (SPAdes) | ecosystem: Environmental > Aquatic > Freshwater > Lake | place: Crystal Bog, Wisconsin, USA | collected... | reverse complement strand
TTTGAGGTTGCCAACATCACGCCGAATCACCCGCAGCGGTGGCACCTGCGCCAGTTGCAGCACCGGCGGCAGGCCAAACGCCAGCAGCAGCGTGAGGCCCATGCCCATGCCAAACAGCACCGGCCAGAGCGTCGGTGGCGGCAGTGCGGAATCCACCAAACCCGCCAACAGAATGACGAAACCAAAGTGCACAGCAAAGCCCGCCACCACGCCAAGGCCGCTGGCCAACACCCCAATGACCGCGAACTCAAAGGTGTAACTGGCGGCCATGGTGCGCTGGCTCAAGCCCAGCACGCGCAGCATGGCGCAATCGTCCAGATGGTTGTTGGCAAAGCCGCGCGCCGCCAGCGCCACCGCCACGGCACTTAACAAGGCCGAGAGCAAGGCAATCAGGTTGAGAAACTTCTCGGCGCGGTCCAGCGTCTGGCTCACTTCTGGCCGGCCACTTTGCAGCGATTCCACCCGCAGGCCGCGCACTTCGCGCTTCTTCAGTTCCAACTCGGCCCAGCCCACGAAGGTCTTGACGCGTGCGTCATCCCCCGCCACTGCCATGCGGTAGGTCAGGCGACTGGCGGGTTGAATCAGTTGGGTGGCGGCCACATCAGCGCGGTTGATCATGACGCGCGGGGCAAAGTTCATGAAACCGGCACCCCGGTCCGGCTCATTCACAATAATTTTCGCAATGCGCAGACTCGCGTCGCCCAATAACAAGGCATCACCAACGTGTAGATTGATCGATTCCAGCAAAGGGGCTTCGATCCAGGCCTCGCCCGCCGCAGGAATGTCTCTTGTGGCGCGCTCTGGCTCTCCGGCTTGGTCCGCTATTTTGAGCTTGCCCCGCAGCGGGTAGCCCGCCTCCACCACCTTCAGCGCCACCAGTTTACTGGCGCCACCTTGGGCGTCTGGCGCCCGCGCCATGGTCGGGAAACCCAGGGTTTGAACCACCTCCAGCCCCAGCGCACGGGCTTTGTCGACAAACGCCTTGGGCGTCTGGTTGTCGCTCGACACCACGGCGTCGCCGCCCAGCAGTTGGCGCGCATCGCGCTGCAAACCGCCTTTGAGGCGATCGGCAAAGAAGCCCACGGCCGTTAAAGCCGCCACCGCCAGCGTCACGGCCACGATCAGCAAACGAAGCTCGCCCGAGCGCAGGTCTCGCCACAAAGAACGCGCACCCAGGCGCCAAAAAGAAATAGTCATGGCGCTACCTTAGCGCACTACGGTGCTGAGCGTCGTTCGCCAAACACATAAGCCTTAGTCAGCTCGTCCCCTGACATCAGAGGACTGCCCAGGCTTCAAGTCTTTCAAAAGGTTTCCCAATCGTCATCTCCGCCCGCGGCCGGCTTGGCCTTGACAGGGGCACTGGCTGCCACCGGCGGTGCGGCCAACGCTGGTTTGGGGGCGGCAAGGGCCTTGGCCCGTGCCGGCGGTGTACGCCCTTTGATGGCCACCCGACTTACGGGTCGGCTCGCCATTGGCGCGGAACGCGTGGGCGCCGAGCGGGTCATGCCATGCGCCGCATCACCAGCACCCAGCTTGAACACCGCCACGGCCTGCACCAACTCCTGCGCTTGCGACTTGAGGCTGCTGGCTGCAGCGGCCATTTCCTCAACCAGCGCCGCGTTTTGCTGTGTGGCCTGGTCCATTTGCGTCACCGCTTCGCCCACTTGTGAAACACCCAGGCTTTGCTCATTGCTGGCGGCACTGATCTCACCCATGATGTCGGTGACCCGGCGAATGCTGCTAACCACTTCCGTCATGGTGCTGCCCGCCTGATCGACCAAGGCCGTGCCTTGCTCCACGCGCTCCACACTGGTGTTGATCAGTGACTTGATTTCTTTGGCGGCTTCGGCCGAGCGTCCGGCCAAAGAGCGCACTTCACTGGCCACCACGGCAAAGCCCCGGCCTTGTTCGCCGGCCCGGGCCGCTTCCACCGCCGCATTGAGCGCCAGAATATTGGTCTGAAAAGCAATGCCGTCGATGACGCTGATGATGTCCGATATCTTGCGCGACGCCTCGTTGATGCCTTTCATGGTTTCCACAACCTGGCTCACCACTTCGCCACCCTGAATGGCCACGCTGGAAGCGCTCATGGCCAGTTGGTTGGCTTGACGCGCGTTGTCCGCATTTTGTTTGACGGTAGAACTGAGCTGCTCCATGGAGGCCGCTGTTTCTTCCAGGGCACTTGCCTGTTGTTCGGTTCTGGCAGACAGGTCGTGGTTGCCCTGGGCGATTTCAGAACTGGCCGTGGCCACGCTTTCGGAGCCCTGGCGCACGTTCGACACGATGGATTTCAACGTGCCCAACATGTCATTGAGGGCGCTTGCCAAGCTGTCCTGATTCTTGGTGCCGTGTGGAAAACCATGGGTCAGGTCACCTGCGGCAATGCTGTGCGCCAACTGCGTGGCATTGGAGGGTTCCATGCCCAGTTGATTCGTAATGCTGCGAGAGATGACCAAAGCGATGGCCACGAGGACCGCCCCACCGATCAACACCGACAGCAGAGTGATCAAACTGGCATTGGATGAGGCGGCATCAAAGGCTTCGTCTGCCACCTTCGCTTCTTCGGTCAGGCGGTCGGCTACCTTTTTGAAGTTCTCGTCAAATTTGTCAATTTGTTTGTCAATCTGATCGTCGACCAGAGCGATCTCGGCAAGGGGTGCCTCCCGCTTGGCCAACACCAAAAATTGCTCGGTGTAGAGTTTTCGAAACTCCACCAGGGCCACGTGTGCCGTTTTAAGGGCTGTTCGTTGCTCGTCGGTATCGGCCACTTTGGTGGCAAATTCAAACGCCTTGTCGGTGTCTGCTGAAATGGACTGCCATTTTTTTTGCACCTCGTCAAACTGGCGGTTGATAAAGGTATCGGCCACGATGCGGTAAGCCTGAGCGCCCAAGTTGGCGTCGTGGCTGAGATGGCCGGCTGCTTGGGTTCTTTCATAAGCCACATTTTGCAAATGCGCCAAGCGGGACAGGCTGAACCAGTTCACCGCCGCCAGAATGAGCATCACCGATATGGCGACGCCCACCATGAGGTTCAGTCGGCTTGAAACTTTCCAGTTTTTCATTGTTTTCTTCCTTGAATATGACACGGGGTCTTGGCGCACAATATTTCAATAACCCCTGCACTTGCGGCAGGACAACTGGCTACATGAGTTCATCATATTGGATTTGAATTTCAATTTGAGTCTTGAAATCGAAAAATCAAACGGCAGAGTGGGTGACTAAAATCACCACCTTGTCTTGAAAGCCCAACGCCCCATGTCACGCCAACTCTTTGTCACCACCGCCCTGCCCTATGCCAACGGCAACTTCCACATCGGCCACATCATGGAGTACATCCAGGCCGACATCTGGGTGCGCTACCAGCGGATGATGGGCAACGCGGTGAATTTTGTCTGTGCCGATGACACCCATGGCGCGCCGATCATGATTGCCGCTGAAAAAGTGGGCAAGACGCCCCAGCAGTTCGTGGCCGACATCGCCGCCGGCCGCAAGCCGTATCTGGAGGGTTTCAGCATCAGTTTTGACAACTGGCACTCCACCGACGGCCCCGAAAACCACGAACTGGCACGCCAGATTTACCGTGACCTGCGTGACAACAAGGATGGCTCGCTGATCGAGACCAAGACCATCGAGCAGTTCTTTGACGCTGAGAAGAACATGTTTCTGCCCGACCGCTTCATCAAGGGCGAGTGCCCCAAGTGCCACACCAAAGACCAGTACGGCGACAACTGCGAGTCGTGCGGCGCGGTCTATGCCCCCACTGACCTGATTAATCCCTACTCTGCGCTGTCGGGCGTGACCCCGGAACTCAAAAGCTCGGAACATTTCTTCTTCAAACTATCGGACCCACGCTGCGTGGCGTTTCTGGAGCAGTGGACCCAGGGCAACGATGAGTCCGGCAAGCCGCGCCTGCAACCCGAAGTAGCCAACAAGGTCAAGGAATGGTTCTCGGTGCGCACCAACCCGGACGGCACAAAAAGCGAAGGTCTGGGCGACTGGGACATTTCCCGCGATGCGCCCTATTTCGGCATCGAGATTCCTGATGCACCGGGCAAGTATTTTTACGTCTGGCTGGACGCGCCTATTGGCTACCTGGCCTCGCTGAAAAACCTGCTGGAAAAACGCGGTCAAAGCTACGACGACTACATGGCCAACCCGGCGCTGGAGCAATACCACTTTATTGGCAAAGACATCGTCACCTTCCACACGCTGTTTTGGCCCGCCACGCTGCACTTCAGCGGCCGCAAAACCCCCAACAACATCTTTGTGCATGGCTTTTTGACCATCAACAGCGAGAAGATGAGCAAGAGCCGGGGCACCGGCCTGGACCCACTCAAGTACCTGGGCCTGGGCATGAACCCCGAGTGGCTGCGCTACTACATTGCCACCAAACTGAACTCGCGCAACGAAGACATCGAGTTCAGCCCGAAAGACTTCATGGCCCGCGTCAACAGCGATCTGGTGGGCAAGTTCATCAACATCGCCTCGCGCGCCGCCGGTTTTATTGCCAAGCGTTTTGACGGAAAGTTAGGCGAAGTCTCCGCCGATGGTGCGGTGCTGCTAAACCAGTTGCGCATCGAGCGCGTCAGCATTGAAATGCTCTACGAGGCGCGCGAGTTTGCCAAGGCCCTGCGCGAGACCATGCTGCTGGCCGACCGCGTGAACGAATATGTGGATGCCAACAAGCCCTGGGAGCTGGCCAAAAAAGAAGGCATGGACGCCCGCCTGCACGATGTCTGCACGGTGTGTATCGAAGCTTTTGCCGTGCTCACCACTTACCTCAAACCGGTGCTGCCGACCCTGGCCACCCAGGTGGAAGCCTTCCTCAACAGCGCACCGCTGGTGCTGGGTAACGCCAACCAGCCGCTGGGCGCGGGTCACCGCATTGGGGATTACAAGCACCTGATGCAGCGCGTCGACATCAAGCAACTTGAAGCATTGTTTGAGGCTCCAGCCCCCGTGGAACCTGCGCAAGCAGCTATTGAATTAGTAGCGCCTGGTGGCGAAGACATCGCACCGACGATCGGCATTGACGACTTCATGAAGGTCGACCTGCGCATCGCCAAAATCGTCAACTGCGAGGCCGTGGTCGGCTCCACCAAACTGCTGCGCCTGACGCTGGATGTGGGCGAAGGCACCGACCCGCAGGGGAACCCGATCACGCGCAACGTCTTCAGCGGCATTGCCAGTGCCTACAAACCCGAAGACCTGATCGGCAAACACACGGTCATGGTGGCCAACCTGGCGCCACGCAAGATGAAATTTGGCATCTCTGAGGGCATGGTGCTGGCAGCCGGTCACGCAGACGAAAAGACCAACCCCGGCATTTATGTGCTGGAACCTTTTCCCGGTGCACAACCCGGCATGCGGGTACGTTAAGGGCCTAGAATCGCGATCCTTATGGGACAGCTCCATTCATTGAGTTCCTTGTTGAATTCACCCCTTTCCAAACGTCGCCGGTTCATCACGCGACTGCGTCACTGCGGGGCGCCGACCTTGACTTGAACCCCTTGGTGTTCAAGTGATCGTCGGAGTCCCTTCATGCTTTTTTTCTCCTTTTCTGTTGGCATTAAGACCACAGGCCTGCACCTGATGGGGGCGAAAGCCCGGGCGCGCCAGCCATGAGTCAGCTCATTGCGGCGGTACTCATACTGATGCTGGGTGGCGGGTTGTGCCTGCTGCCCGCGCCCAACAAAATCCGCGTCGGGCTGGGGCTGGCCTCGCAGGTCATTGCCACCGGACTGGTGGGGTGGGCGGTGTTACCCGTGTTGTTTGGCGCACCCATGATCACCGGCGAAATGGCCTGGGCGCACCCGATTGGCGCCTTGCGATTCAGGCTGGATGCACTGGGCGCCTTTTTTCTGGCGTGGTCATTGCCCATGACACTGCTGGGCAGTATTTACGCGGTCGGCTATTTGCGCCAACACTTTGCGGGGCCGCGCCATCTGGGGGTGCATTTTGGCCTGCTGAACATGATTTCGCTTTCCTTCATATTGGTTTACACCGGCGAGCATGCCATCACGTTTTTGCTCGGCTGGGAAATCGCTGCACTGGCCGCCTGGCTGTTGGTGATTTGGGATTACACCAACCAGAAAGTGCGTTTTGCCGGCTTCAATTACCTGGTTTCCACCCACATCGGCCTGATGTTTCTGGTGGCAGCGGTGATGATTTTGTACACCAACACGCAGTCCTGGTATTTGGGTGACTTTGGCCAGTGGATGAGCCAACACCCCGGCAAAGTGCGCAATGTGGTGTTTTTGTTACTGGTCACCAGCTTTGGTTTGAAGTCGGCGTTTTTCCCGTTTCACTCCTGGCTGCCCCGCGCCCATGCGGCAGCACCGGCCCATGTGTCGGCACTGATGTCGGGTGTGATCCACAAGGCCGGTTTGTATGCGCTGGTGCGTTTTCTGCTGTTGTCAGGCAAGCCTGATGAGTGGATGGGCTGGTTCCTGATCGTGTTCTCAGCAACTTCAGCCCTCGTGGGCGGCTTGTACACCGTGGGGCAGCGCGACCTGAAGCGCCTGTTAGGTTACTCATCGACCGAGAACGTGGGCATTGCGGGTATCGGTTTTGGCATCGGTTGCCTGGGCCTCACCTGGAACATTCCCGCGCTGGTGGCGCTGGGTTTTGCGGGCGGCTTGCTGCACTTGCTGAACCACGCCTTCTTCAAATGCCAGCTGTTTTATGCCGCCGGTTGTGTCTACAAGGTCAAACACGCGATCGACATGGAGCGCCTCGGCGGCCTTTTCAAACTGATGCCGGTTACCGCAGTGTGCTTCGTCATCGGGGGTGTGGCAATTTCAGCGCTGCCGCCATTCAATGGTTTCGCCAGTGAATTTTTGATCTATTCGGGCCTGTTCACTGGTGCGGCCATCAGCGTCTGGGCCAAGCTGGCACTGAGCGTGGCCGCTGCTGCTCTCGCGTTTGTGGGGGCGGTGTCGGCCTTGAGCATGGCGCGCGCTTTTGGCGTCATATTTTTGGGCAGCTCGCGTGACACCAGCCTGCCGCAAGGCCACGAGGCCAGTGGCTGGATGCTGTTCCCCATGGGCATTCACGCGCTAGGCACGGTGTTGCTGGGCGTGGTGCCGGTGCTGGGCTTTGCACTGGTGGCCGGGCCCACCGCGCTGTTCATGGCCCACCTGCCAGGCACCTCGGCGCTGCAAAGCCTGCAACCGATCATCAGCACGCTGACCCGCATCGGCATCTTTTCAGGCGGATTGGTGCTGGTCGTTGGCCTGGTCTGGTGGCTGCGCACTGTCTTGTGGCGCCAAGCCCCGCTGCAAAACGCCACTTGGGGCTGCGGCTACACCGCGCCCAACACGCGCATGCAGTACACCGGCGCGAGTTTTTCGACCGATTTTGCGAGCCGATTCAAAAACATCATGGTACTGCTCAAGCGGCAAAAAGCGCCTGCCGGCTACTTCCCCACCGACAGTTATGTGATTACCGATTGCGTCGACGCGGTAGAGCGGCGGATGTACTCGGTCATTGAACATGGCAATGAATCCGCCACACGATTGTCCGAAAAACTGCATGAAGACGACCCCCGCATCGCGTTTTCGGCCGGGCTGGCGGCCCTGGTGGCGATTGCCGCCCTGCTGCTGCTCACCGAAGGGGCGCTGACATGAACACCCTGCTCAGCTTGACTCATCTGGCCTTTGTGCTGGTGTTACCGATAGTGCTGATTGGCGTGGTGAACCGAACCAAATCCTGGTGGGCGGGTCGCAAAGGTCCGCGAATTTTGCAGTCAGCTTCAGACCTGTGGCGCCTGCTGGGCAAGCGCCCGGTCGTCAGCCACACCGCCAGCCCGCTGTTTCGGGCCGGCGCTTATGCGGTGCTGGTGGCTTGCCTGCTGGCGGCCAGCATGGCGCCGATGCTGGGCCAGTTTGCCCCGCTCCAGTTTGAGCATGATTTCATCGTTTTTGCCTACACCCTGGGCCTGGCGCGCATCGTCATGACCATCTCGGCGATGGACGTGGGCAGCGCCTTTGAGGGCATGGGCGCAGCGCGCGAAGCGTCGTTTTCCAGCTACGGCGAGCCTGCGCTGTTTTTGCTGATCGGTGCCGCCAGCGCGGCCACGGGTATGAGCAGTTTTGCCGACCTGATCGGCCACCTGCACAACACCCCTTACTTTGCCTGGCTGGTGACGCCGCTGGTGGTGGCGCTGTTCATCTTGCTGCAAGCCGAAGCCGCCCGTGTGCCGGTCGATGACCCGCTGACGCACCTGGAGCTGACCATGATTCACGAGGTCATGATCCTCGACCACAGTGGACCCGAACTGGCGGCCATGCAATATGCAGCGGCCCTGAAAATGACGATGTACGCCGGTCTGATTGCCACTTTACTCAACCCGCTGAACCCCCTGATTTCCCCGATGGCCGGTGTTCTCGTGTCGCTTGGTTTGATGTTGGTGGTGGCGCTGGTGGTGGGCTGCATCGAGTCGCTCACCGCGCGGTTGCCGATGCGCTGGGTACCCAACTACCTGCTGGGCGCCAGCGCGGCGGCGCTGCTGTGCCTGCTGGTGGTGGGCTGGGGAGCCAGCGCATGATGACTTTATCGCTGCTGCTGTGTTTGATTGCGACGGTGATTCCCGTCTTTTTTGGCAAGATTGGGGTGGCGCCCCTGTGGCTGAGCTTGCAGGCCCTCGGGCTGGGATGGATCACGCTTCACCACCATGATGAAGTCTCTGTGCATGCGCTGCTGGCCGGTGTGGAGGTGCTGCTGGTGCGGGCCTGGCTGGTGCCCTCTATGCTGCGCCGATTGCTGGCCAACCAGGCAGCGGCTCGCATGGACTTGATGCCCTCCAACCTATTCACCTGGGGCATTGCCGTGTCGCTGATTATTCTGGCGTTCAAGTTTGGAGAAGGCGCGCGCCTCGACGTGCGCGCGCTCACTTTGGGCGTGATGGCGGCCACCGTCATGATTGCCCTGCTGATTCTCGCGACCAACCTGGAGCCCACGGCGCAACTGGTGGGCCTGCTGTTCATGGAAAATGCCATGGCCTTGTTTGAATCCCTCATGCCCGAGCCCTGGCCCTTGCCGGTGCATGCAGCGGTAAGCGGGGTGTACGTGATCACCGTATGGATGGGCACCCTGCTGCAGCGCCAGCCCACAGAAACGCTTGAGAACTTGGCCCTCACGGCGAAAGAAAAACATGAGTGAGTTGAACGAGTCCCACCACGCGCAGCACTGGACCAATCCCCTGCTGGTGGCCTTGGCGCTGCTGGCCTGGCTAGCGACGGTCGCAGTTTTCATCACGCACCCACTGGCTAAATTGCCCCTGTATTTCCTGAGCGCTTATCTCGTGCTGGACGCCACGTCCATGTTGTTTTTGCTGCTGATCAACACCGTCTTCTTGGGGATCAGCGTGTACATGATGTCGCGCGAACGCACTTCGCCGGTGCTGGCGCGCGACCGCCGCTTGCGCTCCGGTTTGACACTGCTGTTCATGGTGGTCATGAACCTGGGCGTGCTGTCGAACCACCTGATCGTGTTGTGGGCCTTGATCGAATTCACCACCTTGTGCGCTGCGCCATTGGTGGCGCGGGGTGATTCGATTGCGCCCAAACGGGTGGCCTGGCGCTACCTGTTGTATTCCTCGATGTCGCTGGGCATTACTTTTCTGGGCTTCATGTGCCTGACCCAGTCCGCCCATCTGCGCGGGCTGGAGATCAACTTCGCCCTTGACCAACTCAGCTTTGCCTTAACCCCGGCCAACGACCCGTGGCAGCGCCTGGGCCTGGCCTTCATGCTGTTTGGCTTGGGCGGCAAACTCGGCCTGGCCCCACTGTATGGCTGGTTACCTGAAACCTACGAGGCCGCGCCCACCAGCACCAGCGCCTTGCTGGCGGCCGTGCAGTTCAACATCAGCGTGGTGGCGGTGTTTCGGGTGCTGCAGGTGTTTCATGGGTTTGACGCTGGCTTTGTGTCACAAGAGTTGCTGGTGATGGGCTACCTGTCCTTGATTTTGGCGGCGATTCAGGTCATGGCCGCGCGCAACTACAAGCGCCTGATTGCCTACGCCTGCGTCAGTTCCTCCGGTGTCATCGCCATCGGCCTGTCCGTCGGAAAAGCAGCGGCCTACGGTGTGGTGCTCTACATCGTGAGCAACGCGTTTGTGAAATCGCTCCTGTTTTTAACCGCCGGACGGCTGCGCGCAGTCTATGGCACCAACGATGTGGCGCCCCTCAACGGCGTCATTCGGGTGTTGCCGTTCTCGGGCTTGTTGTTCACCGTGGGCATTTTTGCGCTATTGGGATTTCCGCCTTTTGCCAGTTTTCTGGCCGAAATGTACATCCTCTCCGGCATTGTGCAGGTCGGTAATTTGATGGCGTTCACGCTGATGTGCAGCATGTTGACCATCATCTTTGTCGCCACCGGGCGCACCGTATTCCCAATGCTGTGGGGCGCCTCTACGGTGGAACGGCCCCGCTTCACGGAGTCACTTCTGACCACCATTCCCAAGCTGGGTTTTGTCGGCATCCTGATCATGCTGGGCACCTACCAGCCCGAGCGGATCAGCCATTTACTCATCGCGGTGGCCGAGTCCATCGGAGGGCGCTGATGAAAGCACTTGAACCCCTGTTGATGCGCGATGTGCGTCAGCTGCCCGTCCATGATTTGCAGACATTCGCTCAGCTGTGCGACGCGCGTCTGCACGCCGGGGACCGCTTGCTCACCTTGTTTGGCAGGACGGATGTGAAAGCCGGCCCCGACGCCTTGGTCATCTCCGCCGTGCTGCAACCCGAGGCGGGCGAACTCAGCGTTTTACGCGCCAGCGCACAACGCGGTGAACATTACCCGTCGCTCACCTGTCAGCACCCCGGCGCTCAAATTCATGAGCGCGAACTCTGGGAGCAAACCGACCTGCAGCCGGACGGCCACCCTTGGCTCAAACCCGTGCGGTATGAAGGCGAACGCCAGCAGCACATGGCCGACTACCCTTTTTTCAAGGTGCGAGGCCAGGAGGTGCACGAGGTCGGCGTCGGCCCGATTCATGCCGGAGTGATTGAGCCGGGACACTTCCGCTTCATGTGCCTGGGCGAACACGTGCACCACCTTGAGATTCAGCTGGGCTACCAGCACCGGGGCGTCGAAGCCCTGCTACTGAGCCGCCCGCCGCTGACATTGGCGCCCGTAGTGGAGTCGATTTGCGGCGACTCGTGCATCTCCTACACCTGGGCCTACTGCGCGGCGGTAGAAGCGCTGACAGACACGCGAATCAGTGCTGAAGTCGAGATGGTGCGCGGTGTGGCGCTGGAGATGGAACGGGTGGCCATGCACCTCGCCGCCCTGAACGGGCTGGCCACCGACATTGCCTTTTTACAAGGTGGTGCCACCTATAGCCGCTTGCGCACCGCCATCATCAACGCCAGCATGCGCATGTGTGGCAGTCGTTTTGGCCGCGGCTGGCTGCGCCCGGGTGGTG
>Ga0208613_1000666_pt1 | contig 11445 bp, 9 predicted proteins | sample CryBogmetaGMA6M_FD_184543 | JGI IMG/M metagenome (GOLD analysis project Ga0208613, IMG submission 184543) | Freshwater microbial communities from Crystal Bog, Wisconsin, USA - MA6M (SPAdes) | ecosystem: Environmental > Aquatic > Freshwater > Lake | place: Crystal Bog, Wisconsin, USA | collected... | reverse complement strand
ATCCTTGCGTGTGGCGAGTACACCACACGCAAGGATCGCGTCACACCATCCCGGTGAATCAGGGAACCGGTTTTGAGGCGCTTCGCACCGATGGAGTTTTTCCCATATTCTTGAAAATACCGCAACATTCTCCTGTTCTTCTCTGGCCTGCCCTGTGTAGCCTTGGCGAAGCGGGGATTTCCCTCATTTCCCAAATCAGTGGTGAAGTCTTCCTCTTGAGTTGTGGGATTTGAAAGCCCTCTGCGGGGGGCGGAGGTTACGGGGAGTTCAGATACCCTCTGGCGCAGGGACCAGCCGGTGCAGGGTGACCTCGGGCGGGCACCAGAACCGGACGTCGATCCCGGAGCTGCCGGCGCCAACCGAGGTGTAGCCCTGCATGCGCCGGTGACGCCAGGCACGCTTCACCATCCGCAAGGGAACCCTGGCATTGATGATCACCGGGATGCCGCCAGGAAGGCAGATCTGCCCCCCGTGGGTGTGTCCGCACAGCAGGAGATCAAAGCCGCAGGCCGCCGCCTTGCGGTAGATTTCAGGGGAATGCGCCAGCAATACGGAGGGCACTCCGTGCTCCAGCTGCCCCGCCGCCTTCTGCACATTGTCGGTCTCATAGAAATGCGGGTCATCCACCCCGGCCACACAAAGCGATGACTCGCCCCGCCGCAAAATGACGGATTCGTTCATGAGCAGGCGATACCCCATCGCCTCCAGAGGGGGCACCATCTCAATGAAGTCATGATTGCCCAGTACCGCATACACCTCTCCCCGCAAGGCCGGACGAAGGCGGGCCATCGCCTCCAGGACAGGGGTATGCGGACCATGGGTCCGCGACCGGTAGTCCCCGGTAATGACACACAGGTCATACTGCAGGGGCGCCACCGCCGCCGCAATGACGCCAGCCATGTCGGGATTGATATCCAGATGAAGATCCGAAAGATGCAGGATGGTGAACCCGTCAAAGGCGGGCGCCAGCCCCCGGATTTCCACGCGGTTCCGGCGCACCTCCGCGCCCAGTGCATTGCGCTGCCCCCGCCCGTACAGCCCCGTCAGCTTCAGCCCAAGCCGGATGAACCAGTGAAGCCAAAGCATGTTTTCAATATGGAAGTAGGTCAGCCCGTGCCCCACCACATGGTCCACCCAATGGGTCTGTTCATAGAGCCGGTGCACCAGGTGCGCCCGGCCCACCCGTTGCTCCAGGGTCCTATAGAGGGCTTCAGAATCCATCTTGATCATCACGGCAGTTCATCGGACGACATCGCGGCCAGCGCCTTCAGCGTCGTATCCCGCTTCGAAAGGATCGGGGCCGTGACCGGCCACGGTATCGCCAGGGCCGGATCGGACCACAGGATCCCCTTCTCGTCCTTCGGCGAATACATCGTGCTGCACTTGTACATGAAGTCCGCCTCGTCGCTCAGCACGCAGAAGCCGTGCGCGAAACCGGCGGGCACGAAAAACTGATGGTGGTTGGCCTCGGACAGGATGGCCGCCACCCACTTCCCGAATGTCGGCGACCCGAGCCGGACATCCACGGCCACATCGTAGATTTCACCCCGAACCACCCATACCAGCTTGTCCTGGGGGTTCGGCAACTGGTAGTGCAGGCCGCGCAGCGTACCCTTCACCGACCGGGACCAGTTATCCTGAACAAAGGTCACCCCAATGCCGGCATCACGATACTTCTCCGCCCGGAAGGTCTCCTGGAAAAACCCCCGGGAATCGCCGAAGACGTCGGGAATGACCAGTTTGACCTCCGGAATCTCCTGCGCAATGACCTGCAGCGCCATGGTCAGGATTCCTCCGCCATGCGCATGAGGTACTGGCCGTACTCATTCTTGGCCATCGCCTGCCCAAGCGCCTTCAACTGGTCACGGGTGATGTACCCAAGCGAAAAGGCAATTTCCTCGATACAGGCCATCTTGAAGCCCTGCCGAACCTGGACAGTCTGGACAAAACTGGCGGCATGATACATCGAGTCATGCGTGCCGGTGTCCAGCCACGCAAACCCCCGTCCAAGGGAATGAACCCTCAGCTCCCCCGCCCTCAGGTAGGCCAGGTTGATGTCGGTAATCTCCAACTCGCCCCGCGGGGACGGCTTGAGATTGGCGGCAATCTCGATCACCCGGTTGTCGTAGAAATACAGGCCGGGAATGGCAAACTTGGACTTGGGCCGCTCGGGCTTCTCCTCCAGGGAAAGCGCCCGGCCGGACGCATCGAACTCAATGACCCCGTAGCGTTCGGGATCGGCCACCGGGTAGGCGAAAATCAGGGCCCCCTTCGTCAACTCGCTGGCCTCCTTCAGGACGGCCGAGAAATTGTGCCCGTAGAAAATGTTGTCGCCCAGGATCAAGGCCACCGGACTTTTCCCCACAAACTCGCGTCCGATGATAAAGGCCTGGGCCAATCCCTCCGGCTTCGGCTGTTCGGCATAGGAGAGCTTGATCCCCAGTTGACTCCCATCACCCAGCAGTTCACGGAACAAGGGCAGGTCATGGGGGGTGCTGATGACAAGGATCTCGTCGATACCGGCCAGCATCAGCACCGACAGCGGATAATAGATCATCGGCTTGTCATAAATGGGCAGCAACTGCTTGCTCACCGCCTTGGTCAAGGGAAACAGCCGCGTCCCGGAGCCTCCCGCCAGAATGATTCCCTTCATCGTCGTCCCTCCTGATACACCCAGGGCTGAGGCTTGGCAGCCAAAAGCCCTCTTGGTTAAGATTCACGGGCATCCTAGTTTTACGGACGGGTTTTTCCAATCGTTTTATACACTAACCCAAATCCGCGGCCGAGGTTCATTGGGCAGGCGGATTCGGCGCCGAGGTAAGGGCTGGGTGTCCTGGATGCCGGAAAATGAATATGTACCGGGCATTCACCAGAGTTTGCAGGAGCGAAAAAGTGGCGTACCTGGCAGGAGTTGAACCTGCAACCTTCTGATCCGTAGTCAGATGCTCTGTCCAATTGAGCTACAGGTACGTCTTCATCTGAATCGGGCGGGGACTATACGCAAACCCTGATTTTTTTGCAACCCTCTATCCATTTTTCTTGTTATGATGTCGACCGGAGAAAAAACATGACTGACACCTTCCGTGATATCGAAGCCATCCGCCGGGAATGGGGCGCGCGCCTGATGATCCTGGGACACCACTACCAGAGCCCCTCCGTGCTGGCCCATGCGGATGTGACCGGGGACTCGCTGGAACTCGCCCGCAAGGCCGCCGCCAGCCGGGCCGAGCGCATTGTCTTCTGCGGCGTCCATTTCATGGCGGAGTCGGCCGACATCCTCACCACGCCGGACCAACGTGTCTATATGCCCGAGCCCGGCGCCGGCTGCCCCATGGCGAACATGGCCGACGACTACCAGGTGGAAAAGGCCTGGTCGTTCCTGCGCCGGCAGGGCGACGCCTGGCTACCGGTGGTCTACGTGAACAGCACGGCCCGCATCAAGGCGTTCTGCGGCCGCGCCGGCGGCAGCGCCTGCACCTCCAGCAACGCCCCGAAGGTCTTCCAGTGGGCGTTCGACCAGGGAAAGAAAATCTTCTTTCTCCCCGACATCCACCTGGGCGTCAACAGCGCGCACGACCTGGGGATCCCGGACGAACAGACCGCGGTTTATGACTACCAGAAGCCGGACGGCGGCCTGACCGCGGAAGCCCTCAAGGATGTCCGCGTCCTGGTCTGGGGCGGCTACTGCCCCATCCATGTCAATTTCACGGTGGCGGATGTCCAGGCCGCGCGGGCGAACTGGCCGGGGGCGAGAATCATTGTCCACCCCGAGACACCGAAGGAGATTGTCCGCATGGTGGACGCCCATGGCTCGACCGCGCAGATCATCAAGTATGTCCAGGCCGCCCCGGCCGGTTCGACCATCGTGATCGGCACGGAATCGCAACTGGTGAAACGGCTGGCGGAAGAGCACAAGGATCGCCTGACCATCAGGATGCTGAAGGGCTCGTTCTGCCCGAACATGGCGAAAACCAATGAACAGAACCTGCTGCGGATCCTGAAGGACTGGCCGGACCGGAACCTCGTGAAAGTGCCATCGGCCCTCATCCCGGATGCGAGGTTATGCCTGGAGCGGATGCTGGCGCTTTAGTCCCTTGCGACTTTAATCAGTCGGTTTTAGGTCAATATTCAGCGGAAGAAATAAATTTGAACAAAAGTCGCAAAGACCGCGAAGAGGAGTATTGTTTTGCCTGCGGCGAAAACACTCTGGTTGTGAATTCCAAAATAATTTGCGCTGGGACGGCGTACTCGCCGTACCAGCCTTAGCGATCTTTGCGGCTTCTGTGCAAACTCTTTGTTTTGGTTCCGGTGATGCCGGATTAGGAAACGGGATAATGACGCCCTCCAACTTCAAATTACAGTCTCCCTACAAGCCCACTGGCGATCAGCCGGAGGCGATTGAGGCGTTGTGCAGGGGGTTGGAGCCCGGCAGCGAACGGTTCCAGATCCTGGAGGGGGTGACGGGGTCGGGAAAAACCTTCACCATGGCCAATGTCATCGCCCGCTACGGGCGCCCGACGCTGGTGGTCTCCCATAACAAAACCCTGGCGGCCCAGCTTTACTCCGAGCTCAAGAGCTTCTTCCCTGATAATGCGGTGGAATATTTCGTCAGCTACTACGACTACTATCAGCCCGAAGCCTACATCCCGCAAACCGACACCTTCATCGAGAAGGACTCCTCCATCAACAAGGAGATCGAGCGGCTCCGGCTGTCGGCCACCAACTCCCTGCTCTGCCGGGAGGACGTCATCATCGTGGCGTCGGTCTCCTGCATCTACGGCCTCGGCTCCCCGGACGACTATCGCCAGATGGTCGTCGATGCGCGCGTCGGCAACACCGTGGACCGCGACGAGCTCCTCAGGAAGCTGGTGGATATCCAGTACACCCGCAATGACTACGCCCCCGAGCCGGGTACCTTCAGGGTGCGGGGCGACACGGTGGACGTCTTCCCCTCCTACACCACCAAGGGGATCCGGCTGGATTTCTTCGGCGACCTGCTGGAACGCGCCCGGACGTTTGACGTCGTCAGCGGCCACACCGAGGGGACGCTGGAACATGTCGTCATCTCGCCCGCGACCCATTTCGTGATGCCCTACGACAAGATCGAGGCCTCCATCGCCGCCATCATCGAGGAAATGACCGAACGTGTCCGCTGGTTCGAGGCGAACGGGAAACTGCTCGAGGCACAGCGGATCAAGATGCGGACCATGTATGACATGGAGATGCTCAAGGAGATCGGCATCTGCTCCGGGATCGAGAATTATTCACGCCACCTGGGCGGGCGGAAGCCCGGCGAGAAACCGGCCACGCTGCTGAATTATTTCCAGGGTGAGTTCCTGACCATCATAGACGAGTCGCACGTCACCCTCCCCCAGATCCGGGGCATGTTCAACGGCGACCAGGCCCGCAAGACCGTCCTCGTGGAGCATGGCTTCCGCCTGCCCTCCGCCAAGGATAACCGTCCGCTGAACTTCGAGGAGTTCATGGGGTCTGTCGGGCCGGTGATCTTCACCTCCGCAACCCCTGGTCCGCTTGAGCGGCAGCTCTCGCCCCGCGTCATTCCCCAATTGATCCGTCCCACGGGACTGGTGGACCCACCGGTGATGGTCCGCCCGCTGGCCAACCAGATTGACGACGTGATGGAAGAAATCCGCTCCCATGCCTTAAAAGGCGAGCGGGTGCTGGTCACCACCCTGACCAAGCGCACGGCGGAGGACCTGTCGGAATACCTGAAATCGGTGGGGGTCAAGGCCCGCTACCTGCATTCCGACATCGACGCCATCGAACGGGTGGAGATCCTGCGCAGCCTGCGCAAAGCCGATTTCGACTGCCTGATCGGCATCAACCTGCTCCGCGAGGGGCTCGACCTGCCCGAAGTGTCGCTGGTGGCGGTGCTGGACGCCGACAAGGAGGGTTTCCTGCGCTCCGAGACGTCGCTGATCCAGACGGCGGGCCGGGCGGCGCGGCATTTGGACGGCAAGGTCATCCTTTATGCCGACAAGATCACGGACTCGATGAAGCGCATGATCGCGGTGACCGAGGCGCGGCGGAAGAAGCAGCTCGAGTACAACCGGGTCAACCATATCACGCCCAAAAGCATCCAGAAGAGCATCCAGGAGGGCCTGGTGCTTGAATACAAGGCGAAGGAGATTGAAGCCCTGGTGGCGAAGGAAGGCGGCGTGGAAACGGATATTTACACCACCCTGCGCGAAATGGAGGCCGAAATGCTGGAGGCCGCCGAATCCCTCGAGTTCGAGCGTGCGGCGATGCTGCGCGACCAGATCAAGGAACTGCGGTCCGCCGCCGGCGTCCCCGGGACAGCAGGCAGTGAGCCGTTGGCAGTTGGCAGCAGGAAAAGAAAAGGCCCGACAAAACCTCCTCTTCACTATTAAATCTTACTGCCCCCTGCCCACCCTGGCCTCCATAGCCTTGGCGGCGGAGGCTGCCCACTGCCCCCTGACTCCTACATGCTCTTCACGGGCGGCAGGTGCTGGGTGCGGACGCGGCTGAGGTAGGTGAGGATTCCCCGGGCAATCCCCTCGGCGATACGGTCGCGGTAGGCAGCATCGTCAATTTTTGACATCTCGCGGCTGTTGGACAGGAAACCGCACTCCACGAGCGCCGCGGTGGAATTGGCGTTCCGGATCACGTAAAACCGCGCGCGGCGGATGCCCCGGTCGGCGGCGCCCGTGTGGGCCACAAGCCCCTTGTGGAGATACTGGGCCAGCACGGCATTGGCACCATCATGCTTGTTCCCGGGACAGTTCCGGGTCCGGGAGGCGACCACATGGCGCTCCGCTTCCGCTGTCGTTGGATAACCCGGAGCCGGCACGATGTAGGTCTCAACCCCTGACGTCGAGCGATCACGGGACGCGTTCAGGTGGATGCTGACAAAAACGTCGGCGCCATACCGGTCGCTGCGCCAGCAGCGTTCATCCAGCGTCATGGCCTGGTCGCGTTCCCGCGTCATCATGACCCGAACCTCGTTATCCCTCAGCCGCGCCCTCACCCGCTTGGCGATATCAAGGGTGTAGCGCTTCTCATCACGGGACGCCCCGCCGTTCGCGCCGGGATCGGTTCCCCCGTGGCCGGGATCGAGCACGACGAGGGCATAGGATTCCTTGCGCAGGGCACGGGAGGGCAGGAGCATGGCCCCGATGGTATCCACCGCGTCGACGGGGCTGATCACCCAGTTGCCAACCCCCTTCAGAACGCTGCGATTGAGGTAGACAGACAGGCCGTTGACCACGACACGACGGCTGTCCGCCTCGAAGATGACCGTGGCGGTGCGGCTCCGGTACACGGCACTCTTGCCGTATTCGGAAGGGGTTCCGAAACCGTACGAGGCCATGACCTCATTCAGCCCCAACCCCCGGAAGACGAGCGCCTGGGCGGGCGTGGCAAGGCTTATAAGCACGCCAGCCAGCCATAATGCCCACCCCGTCTTCTTGAAGTCCCTGTTCATGTGATTTTTTATAGCCGTGATCGGGGCACTTTGATATACGAGGTGAGAGGATGTCAAGCGATCTGACACCAAACCGCGACTAGAGCACGCAAGGGGCACGAGCAATGGCTGAAGTTACACTGGAACAGGTTCCACAAAAGACGAAGGATATGTTCAACCGTGGTTTTGTGGCCATGGAGCGTGGAAACCTGGATTATGCCATAGACATGTTCGCGGCATGCCTGGAGCTTGAGCCGAACTTCCACAATGCCCGCAAATTCCTGCGGGCAGCGGAAATCAAGCAGTTTAAGGCCAAGGGGGGCGGCCAGATGGCGCACCTGATTTCCAGCCTCACCGGCCTCTCCTCGATGATCAAGGCGCAGTCTCTGGTGAAAACCAAGCCGATGCAGGCCATCGCTGCGATCGAGAAACTGCTGCGTAACGACCCGCTCAACCTTAACCACATCAAGTTGCTCAACAAGGCCGCCCAGGCTGCGGGAGAGCCCGAGATCGCCATCCAGACCCTGTCCCTGGCCCTCGACCACTACCCCCATGAATCCGACGTCCTGGAGCAGCTGGGCAAGCTGTACATGGCCACCGACCAGCCACGCCTGGGCCGTGAGTGCTTCGAGACGCTCTGCGAACTCAAGCCCAACGACAGCGCGGCGCTCAAGCTGCTCAAGGATGCCATGGCTATCGACAGCATGAGCAAGGACGGCTGGGAGAAGGTCGGCACCAAGGGCACCAAGTTCACCGACATGATCAAGGACCGCAAGGAAGCGGACATGCTGGCGCGGGAGTCCAAGGCGGTGGTGGACAAGAACGACATCACCCTGATGATCGAGGAGAACAAGGCCCGGATCCAGCGGGAGCCGGGGAACATTAATTACCGGCGCGCCCTGGCCAACCTGTACTCCGCGAACAAGATGTACACCGAGGCCATCAACGTCCTGCAGGAGACGCAAAACGTGACCGGTGGCCGCGACCCGCAGATCGACCAGACCATCAGCGCCATCCGCCTGCAGATCTTCGACGAGGAAATCGCCAAGGCGAAGGCCGCGGGGATGAACGCCATGGCGGAGGCCAAGACGAAGGACAAGGATATCTTCCTCTTCAACGACCTGCTCGATCGCGTGACGCGGTACCCCAACGACCTGCAGATCAAGTACGATTTTGGCGTGCTGTTGTTCCAGCAGGGCAAGATCAACGAGGCCATCCAGCAGTTCCAGTCGTCCCAGCGCAACGCGCAACGGCGGATCAACTCGCTGCATTACATCGGGATGTGCTTCAAGTCCAAGCAGCAGTACGACATGGCGATCGAGCAGCTCCAGCGGGCGGCCTCGGAACTGCCCGTGATGGACGACACCAAGAAAATGGTCATCTACGAATTGGGCCTGCTGTTCGAACTCGTGGACCGCCGGGCGGAAGCCATGGACTGCTTCAAGCAGATCTACCAGCTCGACATCGGCTACCGCGACGTTGCCGCCAAGGTGGAGCAAGGGTACAAATAGCGGTCAGACGCCGGAGTTGACAGCTGGCCAGATTTCGATATGGTTTAGCCCGTTTTCTCAAAAAGCCAACATAGCTCAGCTGGTAGAGCAGCGCATTCGTAATGCGCAGGTCGTCGGTTCGATCCCGACTGTTGGCTCCACTTAAAAACCCCAGCAAACCATTGATTTTATTGGGTTTTATGACTTCACCCCTCTACATTTCCGCTGCATCACCGATTGGCCCATTCGGACGCTGTTTACCCCGAAAACACGTCAATCTCATGGCAGGTTTATGGCAGGTTCTCATCGCGCCCTTTATCCATAAGGCTTATAGCGATTTCAGCGAACACCATTGAAAAAATAAACCTGCCATAAATTCATGGCAGGTTTCGAAACACGCCTCATAGCAGACATTGTGCACGCATGCCATTTCATTTCCCCTTCGCGCAGAAATGGCTGAACTGGACCATCAAACTTCGTGTCGTAGCCGTGATTCACAAAAAAGGGGTGAGGGAGTTACCTCCCCCACCCCTGGCCTTCACGCAGCGTGCCCGATCGCCTCACCGGCAGGCGCCACCCGGCACTTTTCGAGAAACGCATCAAGATCCTTGATGCTGTAGGTGACCGTTCGGTGTCCGATCCGGTAGAAGGGCAACGTACGCCTCGCGCGCAACCCCTTCAGTTCCCGCATCGTGATGCCCAGATAGTCGGCGGCTACCTTGGCTGACATATTGCCACCGCTACCAGACCATCCAACTTTCCGTACGCCACCCTCATTCGAAGTATTCATTTTTAGTTGTCCGTCATATGATTCCCTTTCGCCTCAGGCCACGCGCCTGATTGGTTTCTACCTGGCACCCATTGGGTCCCTGCATGATCAAATCACCTACAGTGTCGTTCTACATATCGCCTCCTTTTTTCGTCCATGACGGCACTTCGTGCCATGTGCGGCCGTCCAGCAGCGGCAACTTCTGCATGCGCTCATCGGCACCGCGGATCTGCTCGAACCAAAACGGTACTGCGGCGGCCACGCACTGGTCACGTACGGCGGCCACCCACGTCGGATCCATAGGTCGCCCGCCGGCGCCGCTCTCGCCGCCCACCACCACCCAGTCGATGCCCTGGAGGTTCAGGGCGGGCATCGGCCCCAGCAGGGGCTGAAGGACGACGAATTTGCGGGCATTGATGGGCCGTAGCAGATCGATGCGGCCAATATGCTGGGCGCTTTCGACCGTCACGCCGGCCCAGATGTTCGGCCACCTGAGTGTCGGCGCCATCTGGGCCATACGGTCTGGCCGCTTGGTCAGTACCATGAAGGTATGGCGGCGGTGCTGGTTCATGACCCGAAAGACCTCGCGGATCGAATCCTCCTCGACGGCCTCATAGAACAGGTCCCCCATGGTGCAGACCGCAATCCGGTATCCCTTTGGGCCGCTCATGCGGTCAGGGAGGTGAAGGTTGATATCATTGACCTTGCCGGACCACCGGCTGCCATCCTCGGTCACCAGGCCCTCGTAGGCCGGGCTATGCCGCTTGCTGGCAGGTCGACCCCTTAGAGCGGACTTTCTGGCCCAGCAGTTCTCGCACCCCTCGCTGCACTCTAGGCAGCCCGCCAGGGGGTTCCAGGAATGGTCGTACCACTTGGTGCTCGGTTTCTTAATAGCTTTCGTATTCATCGTTTCCTTCGTGTTCATCGGTTCATTGGTTTTCATATAGGTTGGTTCGTACGGCATTTTGTTTTTCTTTCACCACATCTCAGTTTCGCCGCTACCGAGCCGGATCAGGCGGGTGGCGAGGACGTGACGGTGACGGCCGCTTGCGCGCCAATGCCACTTGCCCTTGCTGCGCCATGCTTGACTCGCCAGTAGTCGGGGGCCCGCACTTGAATGATTTTGCACTCGTTCCGGAAAACACGTGACGCCGCGCGTGCTCCGATTCGTTTGTCCAATTGGTCCGGACTGAAGTTTGACGTGTAGAAGGAGGGCAAATTGCATAGTGCACGCATGTCGATGATCGACTCATACGTCTCCCCAACCATTCCCCGCGCCGGTGTACTGCCCAGGTCATCCAGAAAGATTATAGGTTCCCTGGCCAAATAATCTCGGTAGCCATCGAACGTTTCTGACCAGAATGACCGGCGGTCATCCGGAACATGGTATGCCGGCACATCGCCGTCCTTGCATTTGGCTAACCGATTCTTGAAGTCGCCGACCAATCTGGGAACGTCAACAACACGACATGTGAACCTGGGATCAGCATCTAAATAGTCAGAATCCATAAACAGAGCGGTACGGCGGGCAATGTACTTGAATGCACACCACATTAAGTGGGTTTTCCCGTTACCGTTGCCGGCACCATAGTCGCCAGGTTCACTGTAAAGGTACATACTGCATTTACTCCCAGCGACCGCCTCTTTTGCCCATCCCGCGACCGCATCACGAACACTGGCAAGGTGCTGACCAATAGAGCCCTCGCACTGAAGGGTGTTGAATTCAGCGTACAGGTACGCTG
>Ga0208613_1000665_pt1 | contig 11445 bp, 9 predicted proteins | sample CryBogmetaGMA6M_FD_184543 | JGI IMG/M metagenome (GOLD analysis project Ga0208613, IMG submission 184543) | Freshwater microbial communities from Crystal Bog, Wisconsin, USA - MA6M (SPAdes) | ecosystem: Environmental > Aquatic > Freshwater > Lake | place: Crystal Bog, Wisconsin, USA | collected... | reverse complement strand
ATCATCACCAGCGCCGAGCTGCCGGACATCCACGTCACGGCCCCCATGCCCTCCTCCTCCCAGGAGGACCCTGTGGAGCCCCTGCCCCTGGTGCAGAGCGCCGACATCCTGGGCCTCCTGGAGTTCCTGGAAGCCCAGGGCGGCACCAGCGACCTGTTCCAGGTGGCCTCCCACACGCACGTCCCCTTCGACCGGGTGCTCACCACGGTGAAGGCCGCCGAGATGCTCGACCTGGTGGACACCCCCAAGCGGGGCGTGTTGCTGACGGCCCTGGGCAAGCGCTTCGTGAATGCCAACATGGACGACCGCAAGGACCTCTGGCGCGCTCAGCTGCTGGAGCTCCGCCTGTTCCGGGTGGTGTGCCAGATGATGGAGCTGGAGGATGGCGAGCTGCCCAAGGAGGCCCTGCTCGTGGAGCTGGCCACCCGCCTGCCCATGGAGGACCCCGAGCAGACCTTCGAGACGCTTGTTGGCTGGGGCCGCTTCGGCGAGCTCTTCGCCTACCGCGAAGAGCGCGGCGTCCTCACCCCGGAATAGCGCCTAGCCGAGCGCCTTGCTTCCAGGGCTTTTTGACGGGGAGAACTGCAAGAGCTTGTTATCCCTGTGGATCCTACCTGCCTTGAGCCATTCAGTGGCTGGAGTCGGGCACGGGCGGGGTCAGGGCGCAGAGGGTGACGCCGGCCAGGACCAGGAGGGCGCCCAGGCTCTGGACGGGGCGCATGGCTTCGGCCAGGAGCAGCCAGCCCAGGATGACCGTGGCCACAGGCTGGGTCATGAGGCCCATGGCCCCCATGCTGGTGGGCACATGGCCCAGGCCCCAGGTGATGAGCCACCAGGCCCCCACCTGCACCCCCAGCCCCAGGGCCAGGAGGGCCCACCAGGCCCGGGGCGGGTAGCCGCTGAAGGCCTCGCCCCGGGCCCAGCCCAGGGCGCCGAACAGGACCGTGCAGCAGAGCACGACCCAGAAGAGAGCTTCGAGGGTGTTGAGGTTCCTCCGGGCCCGCCCCAGGGCCAGGGTGAAGGCGGCATAGGCCAGGGAGGCCAGGGCCCCCAGCAGCTCCCCCAGGCCCGTCCCCAGACGCGCGCCCTGGGCCAGACCCAGCACCAGGGCCCCGGCGGTGGCCAGGGCCATCCCAGTCCAGAAGCGGCGGCGCAGGCGGGCACCCAGCCAGAGCACCGACACCAGCGCCACCCAGATGGGGGCCAGGGTGACCAGGAGGGTGGCGTTGGCGGCGCTGGTCAGGCGCAGGGCCGTGTGCCACATCCACAAGTCCGTGACGAAGCAGGCCCCCGCCAGGAGGGCCCACAGGCGCGGGCCGGCCGGGCCTGGGGTCCGCTGCCGCCAGGCCAGCACGGCCACCAGGGGGAGGGCGAAGGCCATGCGGTAGAAGCCCACCAGGAGCGGGCTCGCCGGCGCCGCCCAGCGCACCAGCATGGCGGCGAAGCCCAGCAGGGAGGCCCCCAGGATCAGGGCCGCCAGTCCCCGGGCATCCGGCGCTTCCCGCAGGGTCATGGCACAGCCTTCCTGGATGGGCTCAGCCCTCGAGAGCCTCGGCGACCTTGCCCACCAGGGTGGAGGCTTCCACCGGCTTCAGGAGGAACCCGGAGATGCCCAGCTGCTGGAGCCGGTTGAGGCTCCCCTCGTCCCGGTGCGCCGACACGATGAGGATGGGTAGGTCCTTCAGGGCCGGGTCCTCGCGGCAGGCCCGCACCAGGCTCTCCCCAGGGCAGTCCGGCATGAGGCAGTCGGCCATGAGCAGGGCCACGGGCGTGTCCCGGAGCACCTTCAAGACCTCGAAGAGCGAGGTCGGGTCCACCTCCACGGCATCGTGGCCAGAGGCGCGCAGGGCGCCTGCAGAATAGGCCCGGACCAGGCGACTGTCGTCCACCACGGCAATGCGGGGCATGGTGCCTCCCAGTCCCCTCATCGTAATACCAGAAAAAAACTTGAGCAATTGAGGGAAATGCCATGAAGCGGGTCCCCCTCAGTTGGCCCAGCGGGAGACCTGCTCCCAGATATCGTCATCTGTGGAGGGACCGTTGAGGATGACAGCGAAGACCCGCACCTTGCCTTCGGGGGTCTGCAGGTAGCCGCAGAGGCTGGTGACCTGGTCCAGGTGGCCGGACTTCACCCGCACCCGCCGGGCCAGGTTGGCATCCTTGACCTTCAGCTTCCAGGGCTCCCCACCGATGATCTTGAGGGAGGACACGAACTCCGGCCCCACCTCGAAGTCGTGGTAGGCACCCCGCAGGATGATGGCCAGGGTGCGGGCCGAGAGGCGGTTCTCCTTGCTGAGGCCGGAGCCGTCTGTGAGCTTCACCACCTCGGGCCCCAGGTCGAAGGCCTCCTGGTAGAAGGCCTGGATGCGCTTGACGCCCCGGGGCCAGGAGCCCTCCCCAAAGGACCGCACCAGCATCTCGACCATGAAGTTGTTGGACCACTTGTTGATGTCCATGACCAGGGAGCGCAGGGGCGGCGAGGGCCAGCCCAGCAGCTTGCGTGGGGTGGTGACCCCGGCGGGCAGGCCCTCCACGGGGATGCCCGTCTCCACCAGGAGGCGCTGCAGGGTCTCCCGGGCCAGGCGCTGGGGATCCGCCACCTGGCGGCCCGTCTCGTCCCGGTTGAAGTTCACGGACAGGGCCAGCACGGAGGGCAGGGTGTCGGCGGAGGTGTTCTCCCAGCCCTGGGGCGCCCGCTGGGCGTCAAAGGCCCCCTGGTCCAGGCGGATGCTGCCCTTCACCCGCCGCACGCCAGCCTTCTTGAGGCCCTGCGCCAACAACCAGAGGCGCTCGCTGGTGAGCAGGGGATCCCCGGCGCCCTTGAAGGTCAGGTCGCCCTGGACCACCCCATCGACGAGGTCGCCCCAAACCTCGGTCTCCAGGAGGAACTCCGGCTTGAGGCTCTTGAGCAGGGCGTAGGTGGAGACCGCCTTGGTGGTGCTGGCGGGGATCAGGGCCAGATCATCCCGGTGCCGACCCAGGGCCTTGCCGGTGTTGGCGTCCCAGAGGCCAGCCGAGACCCGCACGCCCCGGGCTTCCAGGCGCAGGGCCCAGGCCCGCAGGTCCTGGGCGGGCAGTGCCTGGGCCACCAGCAGGAGGAGGGACAGCAGCACGGGCTTCATGGGACCTCAGTTCTTGGGGGTCTGAGACTGGGTCTGCGACTGGCCCTGGGTGGCGGGGGTGGGGGTGGTTCGCTGGAGGTTGCGCAGGCGGGTCGCCTCGTCCCCCAGGCCCAGGAGGTTCTGGTCCGCCGAGAAGGTCCATTCCCGCACCAGCTCCTTGGATTGGTAGATGTGCTTCCCATTCTGGATGCCCTTGCTCCGGACCCCCACGATGGGCAGGCCCTGAGTGTTGCCGGAGGCCCCCGGCTGCACCTGGGTGATGAACTCCCAGTCTCCCGACTCCGTCATGGGGTCCTTGTACTTCTGGCGCAGGATCCGGGGCCGGACCTTCATGACCTCGTCCAGGTCCCGGGGGTACTGCTTGGTCCGGGCGAAGTAGATCCGCAGGGCTTCGGCGATGGCTTCGCCGCGGAAGATCAGCTCCTCCTCATTGGCGTGCTGCACCTCGAAGCTGATGGAGGGGGCGGTCTTCATGAGCAGGATGCCCATGCCCACTGCCAGGGCCAAGGCCAGGGCCATGGTGAATCCGCGCTGGCGAGGGTGGGCAGGCATCCGGGCTCCAGGTCCCAGGTTACCAGGAGCCCCGGTCTGCTTTGCGGGTCATGAGCTCCCGGAAGGCCTTCACCACCTCCGGGTCGAACTGGGCCCCGGCCTCGCTGTTCAGCTCTTCCAGGGCCTGGCGGAAGCCCATGGGGCTGCGGTAGCCCTTGCCGCTGGTCATCACCTCGTAGGCCTCGATGATGCCGATAATGCGGCTGCCCATGGGGATGGCGGTCTCCCGGAGCCGGTCCGGGTAGCCATTCCCATCCCAGCGCTCGTGGTGGTGCCGGATGGTCCGCACCACATCGAAGGGAAAGCGCAGGTCCTTCAGGAACACCGCCGCCAGCTCCGGGTGGCTGCGCACCTTGCGCAGCTCCTCGGCACTGAGGTCCTGCTTGGCCAGCATCTTGGGGTCCAGCATCAGGAGACCGACATCGTGCAGGATGGCGGCGATGCTGACGGCCTCCACCTCCTCGGTGGCCAGACCCAGGCGGAGCGCCAGGTCCCGGGCCAGGCGGGCGGTCGCCAGGCTGTGCGGGCGGAGGCTGGGCATCCGCCCCTCCCCTGACTGCAGGATGCGGTGACTCACGGAGAGGAAGGCGTGGTGATAGCGCTCGTGGAGGCGGGACTCCTGCAGGTGGAGGGCCAGCACCCGCCCCATCTGCTGGATGGCCTCGATCTCGGCCCGGGAGAAGGACTGCTCCTCCTGGCGCAGGACCATGAAGAGGTCGTGACCGCGCGGGCCCTCGTTCAGCAGCAGCGGCATGCAGACGGCAAAGGCCCCATCGATGGCTGGCATCTCCACCAGGCCCGTCTGGGTGATGAGGCGGAGGTCCTGGGGGGGCACCGCCGGCAGGTGCGGCGTGGCGTGGCCCAGGAGCTGCTGCTGGAGGCCATCCGACAGCGGGAAGGTGCTGTAGGCCAGGATGGGGCGGAGCTCCTCGGGATCATCGATCCACAGTGCCACCGCGGAAGCGGACAGGAGCTTGCTGATGAGCTCCGCCACCTCCCAGAAGAAGGTCCGCAGCTCCGGGCGCACCATGCCGCGCTTGCGGTCCGGGTTGGGGGGCGGCGGCGCCACCCAGCCACTGAGGGTGCGGTCCGGGTCCCAGGGGACCGGCGCATAGGTCGCAGCGCCACCGGAGAAGCCGTGGAGCTGTTCCGGATTTCGTGGGCCGGCCGAGGGGCGCGGCGGGGCCGCTGGGGTTCGGGTGGAGACCGGGCGGACCACCGGCGGGGGACCCGGCTCAGCGCCCTGGAAGCCGAGGCCTCGAAGCTCCGTCACCAGATCTCGGCAGATGGCCAAGGTGGCCTGCTCGTCCTCCTCAGGGTGGAAGGTGCCGCCCTTGAGGCGGTCTCGCTGGACCAGCAGACCCACCCAGACCCCTTCCAGGTGCAGGGGCGTCACGAAGGCCCGGGGGAAGGCCCCATCCGTGCCGGCATCGGTCAGCTCCGGCCAGTCGGCGGGACCCTCCAGCAGGAAGGAGCGCCGCTCCCGCTGGGCGCGGGCCAGCATGGGATGCCCCTCAAGAATCACCGGCGGGGGAGTCTTGCCCCGGGGCCAGCCGTAGAAGCTGACCACCTCGAAGTTCCGCCGGCCGGGGAGGCGCAGGTACAGCACGCCCTTGGTGCTACCCACCTCTTCGAGACAGCGGTAGAGCACCTGGGAACACCGGTGGGCGACGGCATCACCGAGGCGTTGGGCGACAGAGGAGGCTGAGGGTTGAATCCGGGCACCTATGGGTTGGCCTCCCATCATGCCAGACCAAGCCAAGCGCATTCCAACGAATTGATTGGGAAAATTGCGTCGTTTACCTGCAGATCAGCAATCAATGCCCTGCGCCGGGGGCAGGGCCAGGCTGGCCACCTGGAGGGTCCGGTCCGCCCAGCGGGTGAGCCCCGCCAGCTGGCTCCCGGTGCCGCACTCGAAGAGGGGCGCCGCCAGCGTCTGCAGGTGGGCCACCACCGCCAGCCAGTCCACGGGCAGGGCCACCGAGGCCAGCCCCTCGTCCCAGGCCGCTGGTCCATCCTCCAGGGAGCGGCCATCGAAGTGGGACAGCAGGGGGAAGGCCGGGGCGGCGGGGCGCCAGCCCGACAGGCGGCGAACCAGGGCTGGCAGCAGGGGCGCCATGTGGGGTCCGTGCAGGGGGTGGCGCACCGGCAGGAGGCCGACCTTCAGGGCCGTGGGGGCCAGGGCCGCCACCAGGGGCTCCAGGTCCGCCACGGCCCCGGAGACGGTGAACTGGGCACGACCGTTGCGGTTGGACAGGACCAGGCCCGGGTGCTCCAGCAGCGCCCGGTGGAGGTCCGCCTCCGACACGCCGATGCAGAAGGCCATGCCCATGGGCCGCCCGGCGAAGGCCTCGGCGCTCAGGTCCTCCACTGCCGTGATCAGCTCCAGCGCCGCCTCCAGGGGCACCACCCCCGCTGCCACCAGGGCCGAGTAGAAGCCCATGCTGTGGCCGGTGGCGGCCAGCGGCAGGGGTAGTCCCGCCTGGCGCCAGGATCGGAACACCCCCACCGAGTGGGCCAGCACGGCATAGGGGGCCACCCGCTGGGCCCGCAGGGCCTCCAGGGGACCTTCTGCCATGAGCTGGCGCAGGGGAATGCGAAGGTGGGCCTCGGCGGCCGCCAGGGTCCCGGCCCAGGCGCCCTGCCCCGCCCAGCCAGTGGCCATGCCCACGGCTTCCGTCCCCTGACCGGGGAAGAGCAGCAGGGGTCTGCGGGTGGCATCCATGCCCCCAGCATACGGGCTTCCGGCCAGCTCGGGTTTGGCCCAAGGGCGGCACTCGGCTACCGTTTCCGGATGGCCCCCTTTCCTTCCTGGCAGCAGGTCGCCTGGCATGCGCGCCGCTCCTACTGGGAGCTGGCGGAGGCCGAGCGCCACGAGCTGAGGTCCGCCCTGGAGCGGGAGGCCGCCGACCGGGCCCGCCACACCGAGGACGCCCTGGCCGAGTACGCCAGCCTGCCCGGCACCCTCGAGGGACAGCTGGTGAATGGGGACATCCTGGCCACCCTGCTGCCCACCCTCTGCGCCAACCCCACCCAGGGCTACGAGGCCCTGGAAGACCCGGGCGGCCGGGCGGCCATTCACCTCAATGCCCTGGGCAAGCGCCTCCGGGACCGGGCCCTGGACCGCGCTGGGGGGGCGCCGGTGATCATCTTCATGGGCGGCCAGGCCTCCGGCAAGACCACCGGGGCGCTGGCCTTGGGGGGGGCCTTCGGGGCCGCCTTCGATGCCCCCCACGCCGAGCCCGAGGGGCTGGAGTTCCTGCTGGGGCGCCTGGGCCGCTCAGGGTGCGGGGAGATCCACGTGGCCTACACCGACCGGACCCCCGAGGGCAGCCTGAAGGCCATGCTGGCGCGCTCGGAGCGGGAGGGCCGCTACGTCCCCCTGGACCGCATGGCCCGGGCCCATGCCGGGGCCCCCACCACCTTCCTGCACCTGGCCTCCGAGGTCAGCCGGGGCTTTCACCTCTATCACGTGCGGGTCCAGGAGGATGCACCGGCAAATATGACCCAGGGCCTCGAGGCCGTCATGGGGGTCCGGATTCGGGAAAAACCCTCCGAATCTGTGGTTGCCTATCGGCTGCAGACCGCTTACATTTCTCTCCTAAGGAACCAAACTCATGATCCTCAAGCCTGGTACCCGCGAGATGTCCTCGCTGGCCTCAACCGAAGCCTCGACGCCTGGCGTCGAAGCGAAGCCGACCATCTCCTTCGCCGATTTCTACAGGCTGTGGAGGAAGGAAGTCCCGCTGGTGGTGCAGACCCACGAGGAACATCGGCTGGAAGTGCGGCGGAGCCTGGGCCTGGCCTAGGCTGAATTCGCTGCGCGAATTCAGATAACAAAAGACTCTTTGTGGAATTCGCAGAGCGAATTCCTATCTGAATTTGCGCAGCAAATTCAGTCGCGATAGCCCAGCACCACCAGCAGGCATGGCCCGCCCGCAATCACCGACAGCCCCAGCTCCTCCGCAGCCCGGATGGCGGCAGCGCTCTCGGCACCGGGCTGCATCCAGACGTGCTTCACCCCGGCTGCAGCGGCGTCGCGCACCACCTGCTCAGTGATGGCCGGGGGCGTGATCACGGAGATCGCTGGCACCGGCCCCGGCAGCGCCGCCAGGGAGGCGTAGGACTTCAGCCCCTCCACCGCCTCGGCGCGAGGGTTGATGGGATGCACCGTCCGCCCGTGCTGCATGTAGCAGCGCAGCACCTTGTTGCCATACTTCGACCGATCCACGCTGGCCCCCACCACCGCAAAAGAATCACAAGCCAGGAAGGCCTGAATGCGAGCAACAACAGGATCGGACATGGGGTCACTCCAGGAAAATCATTTAGCCACGAGCGGCCCGCAGGGCCCACAGGGGAATCCGAACGGATTCCCCTCGGAGGCAAACCCTGGACTGGGCCGAACCCCTCACGCCAGGCTCTGGATGGCCCGCACAGTCATCTCACCTCGGAGGGTCTCCACGGCTTCGCAGGCGGCCAGGGCGGCGCTCAGGTTGGTGATGCAGGGGATCTTCAGGCGCAGGGCCTCGCGGCGGATGGAGCTCTCGTCGAAGAAGGCGTCCCGACCCAGGGGCGTGTTGATGACCCACTGCACCTCGCCGTTTTTCAGGAGGTCCACGGCGTTGGGGCGTCCCTCGTTCACCTTGTAGATGCGGCGCACCTTGAGGCCCACGGCTTCCAGGGCCCGGGCCGTGCCATCGGTGGCACACAGGCCGAAGCCCAGGGAGGCCAGCTTGTGGGCCAGCTCCGGCAGGCGGGCCTTGTCCGCATCGTTGACCGTGAGGAACACGGTGCCCGACAGCGGCAGCGGGATGCCCGCCGCCAGCAGCGCCTTGGCATAGGCCTCGCCGAAGGTGTCGCCGATGCCCATGACTTCGCCGGTGCTCTTCATCTCGGGGCCCAGCACCGGGTCCACCCCAGGGAACTTGCCGAAGGGGAAGACCACGCCCTTCACCGACACCGCCCGGGCCACGCCATCCGTGATGCCCTGCAGTTTCAGGGACTGGCCCAGGCCCACACGAGCGGCGACGCCCGCCCAGTCCACGCCCGTGGCCTTGCTCACGAAAGGCACCGTGCGGCTGGCCCGGGGGTTGGCCTCCAGGCAGTAGGCCACGCCATCCTTCACGGCGAACTGCAGGTTCATGAGGCCCCGCACCCCGATGTCCAGGGCCAGGCGGCGGGCGTGGTCGCGCACGGTGGCCAGCACCGACTCGGGCACGCCCAGGGCGGGGATCACCGCATAGCTGTCGCCGCTGTGGATGCCCGCTTCCTCGATATGGGCCAGCAGGCCCGCGATGGCCACCTGCTCGCCGTCGCACACCACGTCGATATCCAGCTCCAGGGCGCCATCCAGGAAGCGGTCCAGCAGCACGGGCTGATCGTCGCTGACGGCCACAGCCTCCCGCATGTACTTCTCCAGGCCCGCATCGTCGAAGACCACAGCCATGGCGCGGCCGCCCAGCACGAAGCTGGGCCGCACCATCACCGGGTAGGCCAGGCGGCGGGCCACCTCGAGGGCCTGCGCAAAGCTGGTGGCCATGCCCCAGGCCGGGGCCGGGATGCCCAGGCGGCCCAGCACCTGGCCGAAGCGCTCACGATCCTCCGCATCCAGGATGGCCCGCAGGGGCGTGCCCAGCAGCTTCACGCCGGCGGCATGGAGGGGCCCCGCCAGCTTGAGCGGCGTCTGGCCGCCGAACTGGGCGAAGACCCCCAGCAGGTGGCCGCCCGCGGCCTCCCGGTCGACGACAGCCTTCACGTGCTCGTAGGTGAGGGGCTCGAAGTAGAGGCGGTCACTGGTGTCGAAGTCCGTGCTCACGGTCTCCGGGTTGCAGTTGATGAGGATGGCCTCCACCCCGCTGGCGCGGATGGCTTCCACCGCCTGGACGCAGCAGCAGTCGAACTCCACGCCCTGCCCGATGCGGTTGGGGCCGCTGCCCAGGACGATGGCCTTGGGGCGGTCTGTGGGCGGCGCCTCGCTGGCATTCTCCCCGGACTCCCAGGTGCCGTAGAGGTAGGGCGTCTCGGCCTGGAACTCGCCGGCGCAGGTGTCCACCCGCTTGTAGACCGGGTGCAGGCCCAGGGCGCCACGGCGCTCGGCCACCTCGGTCTCCGTGCCGGAACAGAACACGGCGATCTGGGCATCGGCAAAGCCAGCGCGCTTGGCCCGCTCCAGCAGCTCCTCGGGCAGGCGATCCACCGGGAAGCTGCGCAGGCGGCCCTCCAGCACGACGATCTCCTCGATCTCCCGCAGGAACCAGGGCGTGATCTTGGTGAGCCGGTGGATCTCCTCTACGCTGTGACCGGCCTTGAGGGCGTGGTAGACCCAGAACAGGCGCTGGGGTCCCGGCGTGATCAGGTGCTCCTTGAGACGGCCCAGGTCGAGCTTCCCTTCCAGGGCCCCGGAGACGCCCAGGTGGCTCTCTTCCAGGGAGCGCACGGCCTTCTGCAGGGCCTCCTGGAAGCTGCGGCCCAGGCTCATGACCTCGCCGACGCTCTTCATCTGCGTGCCCAGGACCTTCTCCGCCTGGGGGAACTTCTCGAAGGTGAAGCGGGGGATCTTCACCACCACGTAGTCCAGCACCGGCTCGAAGGCGGCCTTGGTCATGCGGGTGATGGCGTTGGGCAGCTCCCACAGGCGGTAGCCCAGGGCCAGCTTGGTGGCCACCCAGGCGATGGGGAAGCCTGTGGCCTTGGACGCCAGGGCGGAGCTGCGGCTCACCCGGGGGTTCATCTCGATGACGATGATCCGGCTGGTCTCCGGCTCCAGGGCGAACTGGATGTTGGAGCCACCGGTCTCCACGCCCACGGCGCGGATGACCGCCAGGGAGGCATCCCGCATGCGCTGGTACTCGGGATCCGTGAGGGTCAGGGCCGGGGCCACCGTGATGCTGTCGCCGGTGTGGACGCCCATGGGGTCGAAGTTCTCGATGGAGCAGATCACCTCGACGTTGTCGTCCAGGTCGCGCACCACCTCCAGCTCGAACTCCTTCCAGCCCAGGATGCTCTCCTCGATGAGCACCTGCTTGGTGGGGCTCAGGTCCAGGCCCCGGCCCACCACGGTCTCGAACTCGTCCACGTTGTAGGCGATGCCACCGCCGCTGCCACCCAGGGTGAAGCTGGGGCGGATGATGGCGGGAAAGCCCGTGATCTTGAGCAGGTCCCGCGCCTCCCCCATGTTGTGGGCAAACCCGCCGCGGCAGGTCTCCAGGCCCAGGCTGTCCATCAGGCCCTTGAACAGCTGGCGGTCCTCGCCGCGCTTGATGGCCTCGGGCTGGGCGCCGATGAGCTGCACGCCGGTGCGCGCCAGGAGGCCTGTCTCGTGGGCCTCCATGGCCAGGTTGAGGGCCGTCTGGCCACCCACCGTGGGCAGGATGGCGTCGGGCTTCTCCGCCTCCAGCACCTTCTCCAGCACGGACAGCGTGAGGGGCTCGATGTAGGTGGCATCGGCGCGGCCCGGGTCCGTCATGATCGAAGCCGGGTTGGAGTTCAGCAGCACCGTGCGGATGCCCTCCTCCCGCAGCGCCTTCAGCGCCTGCGTCCCCGAGTAGTCAAACTCGCAGGCCTGCCCGATCTGGATCGGCCCCGACCCCAGCACCAGCACACACTTCAGATCCGTTCGCTTGGGCATCACAGAACCTCTTTTTTAACCGCAGAGGACGCAGAGAACGCAGAGGAAATACAGGTGAATTGCTTTTTCTCTGCGCCCTCTGTGTCCTCTGCGGTAAATCATCTTTTGTGCTCTTCCATGAGCTCGACGAAGCGCTGAAAGGCG
>Ga0208613_1000664_pt1 | contig 11447 bp, 13 predicted proteins | sample CryBogmetaGMA6M_FD_184543 | JGI IMG/M metagenome (GOLD analysis project Ga0208613, IMG submission 184543) | Freshwater microbial communities from Crystal Bog, Wisconsin, USA - MA6M (SPAdes) | ecosystem: Environmental > Aquatic > Freshwater > Lake | place: Crystal Bog, Wisconsin, USA | collected... | reverse complement strand
GTTTAGGCACAGTTCAGCGGTCAGGCAATACGCAATACTTCTACGGCCCAACAGGCGAGTCACAAGGCACCGCAACACGCTCAGGTAATACCACTTATGTCTATGGCAATCAAGGTCAAAGCCTAGGTACTGTGATGGCTCCAGTAGCCCCTTTGGTACTGCCATCCTATGCGCCTAACCCATCGTCTATGACGCCTATTTACGACTCAATATTTGGACGTTAATGTTACGCATCTGCAACAACTGTCAACAACGCAAGAACAATACCACTGGCGCTAATGTTAACAACCCTAGCGGTCTAACCTATAAATGGTTTTGCCAGGACTGCATCACGAAAAGGAATGAAAATGAACGTATTAAAAAGATTTTGGATGCTATTAACCAACCCACCATCAGCAAAAAGCATCGCAGCTAAGGAGCTAGAAAGCGCTAAACGTAGCTTTTTGGAGCATAAAACCCACGCTGAGTATTACTCAACGCTATGCTCGTTTGAAACGCAACGGATTACTAGGCTTGAGAAGTACCTTGAAGAACCCGTAAAGCTTGACTAGTACGCGCCATGCGGTCATCTAATCCTAGCGTACCGCCATTGATACGCTTGGTTAGATTGACTACATCGCCGATGTCAGACAGTTGGTTTAAGCCTTTTTTATTAAAAAACCATGCTGCGCTTAGAGCCGCATACGTAGGATCAAGCAACCAATCAGGATTCCCAACAAGATCCAAACCCATACTAGATCCGCAGTTGGCATAGTTGTCTTTACCAGTAAGTTGTATAAGACCACGCCCGTGATAACGCCACCCATCGCCTTCTTCGGTGTTACCCATGCGCCCGGCATAAACTTTGTTGGCTATCTTTTCAGGGTTGTTAGCATACTTTTCAGCCGTATCCATATCTGGGAAACGGCTTGGCCAAGTACGCATAAGCGCTGCTGCGCTGTAATGTAAATTTTCTTCCAAGGTACGGAATGAATTAGATTCATGGCCACATTGACCAATGAAGTTAGCTTGTCTTTTAGGGTTTGAAATATCATATTTTTCAAAAGCCTTATTTAGGGGGTCTAGCCATTTGGCGTCAATGCCAAGCGCGTGTAATTGTTCAAGCGTCATTTACTTACCGCGTCGTATTGGGCATAGCAGGCTTCAAGCCCTGCACGGAGTTCGTCTGCTCTGGCAGCTTCCCGTCTAAGAAAGATTGCATCCTCGGCGAAAAGGCTGGCCCCAGTTCCAATTTGTCCAGGGAGGGGGCTTTCGGGGCGACTGGGACGTTTACGCAACTCGCTAATAGCATCGACAAGCTTAGAGTTAATATCACGGATTTGAGCATCTTTGACCTTTCTTATCTCATCGGTAGCTATTTGGTGTTCTATTTCCTTTTGCCTTGTTTCTTCTGCAATTGCCGCTTTAAAAGCCACGAATCGGCTATGTTCAAAACTATACCCAAGGTAAGCAGAAAAGAGTAGAGCGAGAGCAATAGCTCCAAGTTTGACATAAGTAAGGATTGGTAAAGGAAACATTACTCAATAGGTTTGGAAGTCACAAAGCGAAGTACAGCAACAATAATCCCAACCCCAATAAGGATAAAGCCATAATATTTTGGATCAATACTGTTTTGGACATAAGATAAGTTATCAAATAAAGCACCAAAAATTACAAGCGCCAACGAGAACCACATCGTTTTTGACTTGTGCATTTTCATCTAAAACCGCTTATTCTTGGCGAAAACACGAACGTGGCTTGATACGGATTAGGCTTTGGCTGCACATTATCATCGACCAAACCACGCACATTCCAACCCAAATTGATATAAATACAACGACTATAACCAATAGGGGTAACAGAAATAAATTGAAATAGTCCATTAGCGTGAACCAAGCACCAGCCTGCTTTCGCATTGTCGTTGTCCTTGATAGTCTTATCACCTTTTACAACAGTGTAATAAGGGTTGTTTAGATAGCGGATCGCAAACGCGTAGCATGGGTTACGCCATAACCAATGAACTTGTGACCACCATTGACCAGGGGGAAACATGGTCTGAAAAGTAGCATCGCCATCTAATGAGTTGTCAGGTGTTTGAAACCAAGATAGCCAAGTCGGTAAACGTGGCCCATAGCCCCATTTAGCGTGATTGTCGAGCCATCCTTCTTGATTAGAAGCCAATAAAGGCAATACAGGCGCTAGGATAATAGCAATTAGCGTTAGGATCAGACTGACGGGTACTAACAACAAATATAGCGCGTAGATCATTTGTCTACCTTTCGGTCTAATTTGTCCTCGATCTTATCAAGTTTGGCGAATATAGCCGCGGCGATTTTGTCAAAATCTTGTTTAGACATATAGTTACCGGCAACTAAAATTTCAATAGAATTGACCTTTTCTACCAATACCTTATCTGCTGACTGCAAATCCTTAACAGCATCCCACATCACTTTAAGCCACCAACCGCCTAGAAAACCAGCAACCGTAGCAATAATATTAAAAACAGTCTGATCCATAATTATCTCGCAAGGGCGTTTTTGTTTTCATTATCAGATGCTAACGCATTTCTTTTAGCTTCTTTTGTTTTTGGGCCTTGTGACTTACGGGTATTATCCGGACGTCCTTGACGCATTTTTTCTTCCATTGAATCTGCAAAGTCCATCATGCGCTGGCGTTGCGCCATTGCGGTCATCTTAGCTTGTTCTGATTCGGCTCTAGCAGCAATCTGCTCAAAGGCTATAGCTTGCTGACGTGCCTTTTGGACTGTATCAGCAACCCACTTACGATCCATCATGCGCTCGGTGATCTGTTTATCAGATAACTTAGCGTAGCCTGGCTCAACTTGGGCTAGATCAACTTTGGTTTTATTAAAAGCAATACGTTCTTCAGCGGTTAAATCAAAGGCTTTACCTGCTGATACCTTTTTAACAGCGGATTCTAATGAAGATCCGTAGTTCTGCATAACATCAGGCGTAGCGCCCTTCATGCCTTGGCTTACTTCACGCAACTTGCCTGTTATTGGGTCAAGCTCAAACGCTACGCCACCGCTAGTGGGCGCGCGGGCAGGCGCTTGTTGCGTGGCTTGGACTTCAGCTTGTTGGGCTGCTGCACGTTCAGCGGCTAAATCATAAGCACGGCGTGATTCAACACCCGCCATTGTTGACTCAGGGCTTGGCGGTGGCAGTTGAGGGTTAGCGCCTTGTGGATTGAACTGAGGTCTTTGATTAGGCGTCGTAAAGTTAGGTGTATAACCAGGTTGCTCAACGGCGTTAGCATAGTTGTAAGGCACTGGCAAGTTACGATTCATGTTAGGCTCAACAGGGCGTAAGTTATTAACAGGAGGACGGAAGTCCTCTGGCACAGCGTGAGCAGCTTGATACGCAGGTGTAGCCATACGTTTAGCCGCTACTTTAGACAATACGACACCTGTGCCTGCGCCTAAAGCGCCGCCAACAAGCGCGCCTGGAACGCCAGCTAATGAACCAAGTACGGCGCCTGCGGTTCCTAAAGGGCCGCTACGTGAAAAGCGTTGTAGACCTTCACGTTTTACAGGGGTTAATGATGTAACTTCAGGGTAATTGCCTGCAATTCGTGCAATAGACTCTGCGTCGCCCGATAGGGGAATACCCTTATCTAACATACGATTAAGTTTTTGTGGATCTACGTTACCTGTAGCTATGTCTGTAGCCGCTTCATACGCATAAGAACGAGCCATATCAGCACGGGCTTTTCTAAATGCGGTTAGTTCTTCAGGTTTGTTTACGTTAGCTTCAATTAAATCTTCAATCGTATTGGCAATTGCCATACGAGCGTCTGCTACGTCAATCATTTCAGGCGTAGCAGCATTGGAGTTATAAGTTTTAGTAGCCTTTTTACGAAGATCGCTTAATGCGTCGATAGCTTGGGAGCCACTAATGCCACCTTTAATCTTATCAATTGCTTCAGCTTTTAACGCTTCAATAGCTTTTTCAGATGCTTGACCACCAATTACAACATTGTTGTTGATATCTTCAAGCTTTTGAATAATTGTCTTATTTTCGCCATAAGTAAGCGGTTGATCTGACGACAATGTTTCAATCTTACGAATGTTGTCATAAGGTGCGGCGGCTTTGGTTCTAGCTTCTTCAAAAGGCTTAGTAGAAGTCAACGGCGTTGTTTCAGGTAAGCCCATTTCGGCTTTAGCAATACTGCCCCAACGTGTCTTATTGGCTTGAGATAGTTTGTTATTTTCTTCAATAGGATCTACGGCTAATGCACGTAATTTATTGCTAGTAGTAGGGTTAGCATTGACAGGGTTTAAAGCAACACCTAAACGATTAGCTTCTTTAGCGGCATCAATCTGTGGGCCACGCTCATACGATTGCGCCACTTTATCTGCTAATTTACCTGCTGCACGGGTTTCTAATGCGTTTGTAATTGGTTTCACCGCAGCGCTAATTTGTTCGCCTGCAAGATTCTTAGCATAGCCAACAGCGGGTTTAATTGACCCAGCAGGGATTTGAGTAACGGGTAAACCAATAGCGCCTTGTAATGGGCGTAAAGCTTCACTATTAGCTAATTCCGCAATTGCTTGTACGTTACGACGTCCTTCAGCTGTTCTTGGTGCCAAAGCACCTGAAACCTTTTGCGCTACTTCAGAAGCATATTTATCGCTAATAGGTTGACCATAAGTGCCTTCAGAAATATTTTTATATATACCTGCGGCAGGCCCAGCAACAGCGCCTAATGCACTGCCAGCTAACGCAATCGGTGTTTCAAGCGCGCCAATACCTTCACGAATATAAGTATATGGGTTTAATAAACTTCTATCCGCAAGTGACTTTTCATCGGCCGTAGGCGCTGCTTTAGGTTGCGCTTTTTGAACTTTACGAAGATCAGCCGCAAGTAATGGAACATCGCTTTCAGCGCTTACGTTTTGACGTGTAGTAGGGGAAAGAAACGAAATAATATCAGAAGGCGCATACCCTTCTGATATTGCTGTTTTAACCTTACTACTGTAGTCAGGCATCGAACCAAGGTATTGCGTAATAGCAGCGTCGTCATACCCAGCGCTACGCGCTTCAGAAATCTGCGATTGAATATCAGCCATATAGCCTACTTTTTAGGGTTAAATATACTATCTAATGAACGTCTATTGCCCGTAGATCCTGCGTTACTACTGCTATTTAATACAGGACTTGGTCTATAACCTTGATCTTTTGAATAAGTTTCAGTCAAACCACGTTGTATATCCTCGTACTCAGCTTTAAATTGCTTTAGCTTTGTAGCCGCGGCTTCAGGCGTATCCCAAACAGATGGAATAAAAGGCTTTAAACGCGGGGATTCACTAGCAGTTACAGCCGCGCCGCTTCGGTCATGGATTTTTAACGACCCAATATCCGCAATCATTGCGCGGGTTGCGGTACCACCTGGATCCCAGCGTTGAGCAATGGCATGACCCATCATGCCTGGAACAATACCTGTTGCATCAGCACTACCTTTCATTACAACGCCTTCTGGTGTTGTAACGTCTTTACCTTCAATCAGGTCTAATGTTCGGTTAACTTTCTTAAGCGACGTATCATTATTAATAATTGCTGTATTTATATTAGAAGGAATAGCTTTTAACGGTTTGCCCAAGTTTTCACCGTTGGCGCCTAGTACAGGCACACCTGTAGGCGTTTGCCCTGACTTTAATACATTAGGAACGGCAACCAAACCAGCATCAGTTTGAATGTATTGAGGACGATTTTGTACATCATTATGAAATGAGGCGGCTTGATTTAATTTTGCTTTATCTGTAGCACTAATATTATTCTGTTTATATAGCTCTGCGGAACCTAACATTGCAGATCCCATCAATTGTTGAAACCCGCCTGGCTTTTGCAAAGTATCCATCGTTTGCGCGTTTGACTTTTCACGGGTCATTCCTTGCGAAGCAAAATATGGCCCCAAAACAGGGTCGTCATGGTTACTATTACTCCACGCTAAAAATTGCTCTGGTGTCGATACGTTGCCTAATTTTTCTTGCTGAAGTTTAATGCGCGCAGCGATGTTTTCACTTTCAGCTTTGCCAGCTTGAGCTATATTTTTCTTAACGCCCGCCGTATGTTCTTCAAATTTCATGCCTAAAGCAGGGTCTATTTGATAGACTTTATTAAGATAATTTGGATCTGTACGGTCAAGACCACGCAGCGCATTAGTTCTTGAAATATTTTGTTGATACTCGCCTAATTTAGCCGCAGACTCCATCATCGCTAGTTGATTAGCGGATGAGTCTGTGTTTAGTGGTTTAACCCCTAAAGGAATAGCTGCATTAATTTGTTCCATGATTATTCCTTAAACAATAGGCTGATTTAGTACGGCGTCCGCGCCTGGCGTCGATGTAGGTGTATAAGCGCTAGTATTACCATTACCACGTATGCTACTAATAAGCGCGTTAGTTTGATAAGCGTTAACACCTGTATTAAACGCGCCTGTATACGCATTAGCAGAGCCAACTTGCCCCGCAGCTAGCGCATTACCAGCGCCGATAGTATTAGACGCAGACGAGTTACCAAAGTTACCAATGCTATTAGCTGTTTGATTAGCTGAAGCTTGACCTTGATTTGCTAAGAATTGCTTGTTAGCCGTATTAATCCCGTATGCTTGAGCATTTTGAGAATTATTAGCAAGATAGTTTTGAAACGCTTGCTGGTAGTAAGTAGACCCTAGACCTTGGCCATACTGTTGTCCAGCAGTCAAAGCGTTACCAGAGATCAAACCGCCTCTAGCCGCCGCGCTAGCGTTCATAGATTTTAAACCTTCACCTAGCGTAAACGCATAGCCAGGGTCAGCTTTAAAGTTAAACGCGCTAGGAGTATATGGCGCTTGGGTTGACAAGTCTTTATTAGCCGCAACACCAACATCATAGAACGGTTGATTAAGCGCAATCTGTTTATCTAAAGCCGCTTGTTGTTGCGCGGTTGCATTAGCAGCCGAATCAGCTTGTGTTTGCGCGGCGCTTTTGGACGCTTGTGACCCCATGTATGCGCTGGCTAACCCCGCAACAGCGATACCTCCAGCTACCCATCCCATAGTCATAATAAGTTCCTTTTATCTTCTTTAAGCAAAGATACTTTTGGCTTGTTGTTAAAGTCTAACCGCGCGTTATCGTCTAATTCCACTAAATCCGCTTCTAATTCATCAAAATCACGCTTATCTGTTACATGAAACGTCACGCCAACGGCGTCAGTAAGCGCTAAAGTAGCTCGTTTAGTACCTGCTTTTGATTCTACAATATCTCCAGCCTTTAAAGTACGCATACCATTCTCAGTCCACGCTATTATCTCACCAGATACGCACATAAAGAAATGATCTTTTTTATGCACTTTTCCCACAATAATCGTTCCGGCTGGGCGCCAAACCCTACGACAGTACATACCGCCTGAAAAGTAATGGTCTGTAACCATGTTTTCTACAGGTGGAAGGTTGCACACTGCGTCTTGCAAAGCAAGAATTTTCTCTGTAGAAGGCGTACCTACTTTATCTAAAACGTCTTGTAAAGTAAGCATCGCCACTTCATGCGACGGCGCCTTTTGTTCGGTATAGAGCAGTTGGGTCATTATTTATACTAAAGCAACCGACATAGTTGATGGAATTTGTAGTAAAGGATATGCTCTTGATTCAGTAGGTAACTGCCCTACTACACGAAGGATAAATGCTGCTTCTTGGTCTTCTAATGTAAATGTTTTCATTTTGTTTATCATACTAATGCAGGAACATCTGTTGATGGAATTTCTGATGCTGAATTTATAGGTCTAAAAGTAAGTACTGCAATTCCTGGAATATCAACATTAGCAATATTATTGCTAGAATCAAGAGCATAAAAATGAATCAATGTATTAGGGTCTCCAGAAATAACTGGTATTGAAATTCCTATATTTGTTGAAGGAATCATCTCAGCAGAATTTTCTGTTGTTGTTGTGTTTACAGTTAAAATTGGTGTAGTTGAACTACCCATACAAACTGCAATTTTAGGATATGTAGATGGTATTCCATTCCAATGTAATTTTATGGAAGTAATAACAGAATATCCAGGTATTGAATTATTAAGAGTAGCTACACCTCCACCATTTGTAATAATGTAAGTATTTCCTCCGCCTGCTCTACCAGCAATAATTTGCATTGTAGTTTCGCAGTTTTGAAAACCAAACATAGAAATACCACCAATAAAGTTTGATTGGTTGTAACATCTAACTGCAATAGCTGTAGGGGTTACAAGATTGTTTGTTAAACAATATCTAAATGTTTGAATATTTCCTGAACTATCAATATAAATAGGGGCAAAAAGTCCTTGATAAGAAATACAATCTTCAAATACAACTCCATTTGTAAATCCAGCAGCGCCATACATTGAGTTATGTTCTGCCATTGTGAGTGCTTGCATTACAAACGCATTAGGAATAATACATCGAGTAAATTTAACTTCTGCTGGGCCTCTTAAAACAGCAGATGCTGAAGATACGTTTGCACCTCCACCAGCATAAAAATTCATTCCTACCAAATCATATCTAGTATGAGTAGCATCAACAATAGCAACTGTTTTTCCAACACCAGTTTCCATTCTTGAATTGCAGTAAACATATCCAGCATCTGCACCAGCAGTAATAGGCGTATCATTAGTGGCATTAAAATAAATACCGCTAGTTCTTGAGCCTAATTCACAACCAATAATACGCATACCTCCAGACCAAACATTATGGTGATGAAAGAAAATAAAATTTTCTACATCTGGAAAGCAACGACAATCATAAAAACTCCAATCTACTGCTTCAGGATTTGAAGAATAGTAAAAAGTTTTCCATCCAGTAAATTCACAACTTTGAACTGTTGTTTGGTCTGTTTGCGACCAACCATTAATATTAAATACTGTTTGCAGAGGGAAACCAACAGAACTTACATTTAAACTATTATAGTAATGAAAGCTAAATGCACTAACAGTTGGATATGCAGGGTCATTTGAATTTACAAAATATCCATTAGGGTTTGTTGTTGAAGTATCATTAATAACAACACTTCCATTGACAAAACTAAATCCAGTTAAAGCGGTTGCATAATCAATTAATGCTTGATTAGCCCCTGTTTTAGTCCAGCTAATTGTTGCTCCATTTAAATTAATACCATAAGATTTTGATGTATATCCAAAAGTTGCATAATCATGTCCAAGAGGATTATTACCAACAACTTTATAAGTTTTACCACCTTGAAAATTAACAATTACATAAGTTGGATATTTTGATTGCCCTGTTTGTGTAACAGAGCTTAATGTTTCTGCATAAATAATAGCTGCACGAATAGCTGCTGTATCGTCAGTTACACCATCACCAACAGCACCAAAATCACCAACAGAAATATTTTCTTCTAATTTTTGATTAATTGTCCTATTAATTGCTCCTGCAGGAGTTGAACCGCCATTTTTTAAATCAATTTTAGGAATAAGAGTTGTCATAGTTGAGCCACCATTGTTGATTGTTTAGTCATCTGAGCTTTATAGGCAGATATTACATCAGAAGTCCACGTTAAGTTAGCAATAGCAACCACATTTTCAGGTTGCGTAGAAAGATCATCGCCTGGACATAGACTCGTTCTTGAATAGCTTTGTGCTATTTCAACAGTACCGTCTAATACTTTATTGTTTGTTCTTAGTAAAATTATTCCATTAGCTGTAATGGTAATTTCATCTATAGTTGATTGTGATGTTAATGACATTATTATTCCTTATTGCGATTGATAAACAGCAGTAAATTCAAAATATGTTGTATTTGTAAAATTACTATTTGTTAATTGTGTTGCGCCATCTTGTTGATTTAAATATACTGTGGTTGAATTTGCTCCAACATAACCAATTACGCAAGAAGTGATAGAAGAAAAATTTCCTAATCCAGCTACAATAAAAGAATTATCGCCAAAAGCAGCATTAATAGCAGTATATGGAAGTCCTGTTATGGTAACTCCACCAGTTGCAGAGCCTTTTGATGACAAATAAATACCACATTGAATTGTCACCATTCGCCCAACTTTAGTATAAGTTCCTTGGTGAATGGTATAAGTAATTCCTGTTGTTGCTCCACCAAAATTTAATACAGGTGTCCAAGTGCCAGTTTCATAATCATTTAATTGTGAACTAGAGCCAAAATAAATACCGTTAGAACCTGTAGTATTAAATCTTAAATTTCCTGCCCCTGGGTCTGTAGTGTTACCAATAGAAACACCGCCAGACGGAAAAGTTTGCATTATTTGATTCCATGCAATTGTTCCACCTAAGCTAGTTAACGCAGAGTAAAAAACAAACGCGCCGGTTGATGCGCCCATTTCTAATTTTTGTTGGTACCCACTTACTGTAGAAATATCATTAGTACCATTGCTGTAATAACCTTGATTTAAAAGCAATGTATTAGTCGCAGCAGTAAAGCTAAGACTTCCTTTTGCGCCTACTTGTAATGCTTTATAGTTAGCTCCCCAAGCACTTGGAGCAATACCAATTCCTAAATTAGTTCCATCAAATAGTAATGCTGAACCTGTAGCTAATGCGCTTGTAGAAGAAGCATACACAACGCCATTAGCGGTAAAAGAAGTAAGTCCTGTACCGCCGTAGCCTGTACCAATAGTACCTACATCGCCTGAACCAAGCAAAGACACGCCGCCAACGGTTTTAATGTTAGTACCACTAACTAAAGCCGTTTGTTTACTATTAAAAGTAGACCAATCAGTTGAAGATAACGCACCACGATTAGTTGCCGAAGCAGTTGGTACATTTAAAGTAATAACAGGGGTTGTAGTCCCTGTAGCTACGGTAGAATTAAGGTCAGTACCAGTTGTGCCTAAAGTTAAAGCAGCAACGGAAGTAACGGTACCTGAACCTTTATTATTAAAGGTTGTCCAATCAGTGCTTGTAAGATAGCCATTTACACTACTTGTTGCCGCAGCCATGCTAATAGCTGGCGTAGCACCACCACTAGAAACAACGGGAGCCGTACCTGTAACAGAAGTAACGGTTCCGCTACCTTTATTGTTAAACGTATTCCAATCGGTAGATGTCAAATAACCACTTACGCTAGTTGTAGCGGCTGGCATTGAAATAGCAGGGGTTGTACCACCGCTTGAAACTACAGGGCTTGTGCCAGTAACGCTTGTAACCACACCAGTCAAACTTGAGCCTGATCCAATAAAAGAAGTAGCTGTTACAGTGCTTGCAAAAGTAGCCGATTTATCTTGGTCAAGTGTAAGGGCAACAGCCTGAGTAATCGTAGTATTAGGGGTTACATAAAATAAAGCTTTTGCACCTCTAGCAGTAGCGCCCCAATTTTCTGTAGCTACACCTTCATACGAAGCCTGTGGGTAGCCATTTGCAGAAGTCGTGCCATATCCAGCTAATTCAAATTTACCTAAACTATCTCCACTAAGCGGTGCTTGCGGTGCAGCATAAGTGCCACGAAACTTAGCCACAC
>Ga0208613_1000661_pt1 | contig 11468 bp, 4 predicted proteins | sample CryBogmetaGMA6M_FD_184543 | JGI IMG/M metagenome (GOLD analysis project Ga0208613, IMG submission 184543) | Freshwater microbial communities from Crystal Bog, Wisconsin, USA - MA6M (SPAdes) | ecosystem: Environmental > Aquatic > Freshwater > Lake | place: Crystal Bog, Wisconsin, USA | collected... | reverse complement strand
ATACCACATGCTAGATTATAATTTCCTCCAGCTATTGTTGCTCCCCATCCAGAAGCATTATTTGCACAACCACCAGCAATATTTGAATTGATACCAGATGCAGTGTTACAAAATCCACCCCCTATATTTGATGAACATCCTGATGCTGTATTTCCCCAACCGCCTAAAATACTTGCATATCTTCCAGAAGCTGTATTACTTTGACCTCCTGAAATATTAGATGACCATCCAAAAGTTGTATTAGATTCACCACCTCCAATAAATGATAATGTACCCCATGTTCTGTTGGAAAATCCGCTAAAAATACCGGATGTATCTGCCAATGCACAATTATAATTTCCATTACCTACTATAGCATAATTATTAATTGCACAATTTGCTAACCCTCCACCTACAGATGAATAAATACCCGTTGCAAAATTAATATACCCACCGCCAACATTAGATACTAAACCAGAAGCAATATTTTGAATACCGCCTGAAACATTTGAAGCACTTCCTGAAGCAACATTTGAAAATCCTCCTGTAACACTAGAATATCTTCCTGAAGCAATGCTAGATACACCACCAGTTACCGTTGATCCATAACATGATGCAGTATTTTTATATCCACCTGATACGGTTGTTCCATAATCCATTGCGCAGTTTACTCTACCACCAGCAACAGTAGCAAAATTTTGAACTACTAAATTTTGACCACCACCACCAATCGTAGCGAGATACTGACATGCAATATTACCACAACCACCAGCAATAGTGGTGTATGTTCCTGCAATACCATTTATACTATTACCAACACCACCACCGATAAACGACCAACATCCAGTAATAGCATTATTATTCCCTCCCGCGACATTAGAAGCAAATCCAGATACATTATTACCAACACCACCCCCAATAGACGAGTAATATGCAGAAGCACTATTACTACAACCGCCAGCAATACTGGCATACCTATTTGATGAGTAATTACATTTTCCACCACCAACGTTTGAATAAAACGCAGATGCTGTATTAATCGCCCCGCCACCAACGTTTGAATAATTTCCCCATGCAAGATTGCGACACCCACCAGCGACATCTGAATAATTAGAGCAAGCTATATTACAGCGTCCACCAGCTACGTTTGAATAACTTCCAGAAGCAACAATATTACACTGACCTCCTGCAATAGTTGAAGAGTTTGTAGATGCTATATTACAACTTCCACCTAAAACATTTGAATAGTTTCCAGTAGCACTATTAGAACCAACTATTGTGGTAATAGAACTTGTTGGAGAAACGAATGTAAATGGTTCAGAAGAAAGTTTTACAAAGTTTGCTGAATTGTAAGTGTAGTTATCAGTTGCAGAATTTGCGTTAACATAAGTATAAACTGCATTCCAACTAGTTGAACTTCCTCCTAATGCTTTTATGATACCTGCAAATGTTGTTGCTTTATTATAATCGCTATTAAATGTTGCTACTATTGAATTATTTGCAATTATAGAGGTTGGAACATTTAAATTTGTGCCAATAACAAATTCTGTAGTAACTGATGAATTACTTTGTGCAATTAAGATAGCTTTACCTGCATCTGTTGCTGATCCTATAGCAGTTGGATAATACAAATTTGGAAATGTTGATCCATGAACCATTAATTGAATGAAATTATTCATCCATCCACCATCTCCAGAATTTGATAATATAAATCCCGCACGAGAAGATTGTCCATTCGCATCAAAACGTCCTAAATTAGAAAATTGAACACCAGTATTATCAAATACACCAAATAATTCCGTTTGTGTATTATTAAAATATGATGAATCTCCCAAATTTGCATATACACAAGGTAAATTTGTTGTAGTATTTACGTTTAATGTCTTACTATATAATGATCCTTGAGAACTTAAATTATTAACATATGTATAGTTTATTTGTGATGCACTTAAATTTGAACCTAAAATAAATGTATTACTAAATCCTTTAGTATCATTTGATGAACCTGATGCGATAAATGATGATTGACCAGAAGTAGTATTACTTAATCCACCAGCAATATTGGAAAATTTACCAGATGCATTATTATTATTACCACCAGCAACATTGGAATAACATCCACTAGCTTTATTACTATTACCACCAGCAACATTCGAATAATAACTAGATGCAGTATTGCTATTGCCTCCTGCAACATTTGAATATCTTCCACATGCTTTATTGCCACTACCTCCTGCAACATTTGAATAATTATTAGAAGCTGTATTGCTATTGCCTCCTGCAACATTTGAATAATTACAAGATGCAATATTACTAGCACCACCTGCAACATTTGAATAAATATTTGAAGCAGTGTTGCAACATCCACCCGAAACGTTTGAATAATTGCCTGAAGTTTTATTACTTTTACCACCACCAATAAATGAATATGAACTTAAATTTATATTTAATGTTCCTCCCAAAATATTTGAAAAAGTTCCAATAGCACTATTAGCACCAACTAACGTATTAATAGAAGTTGTAGCATTTATTAATGTAAATGGTTCAGATGAAAGTTTTACAAAGTTTGCAGAATTATAAGTGTAGTTATCAGTTGCTGAATTAGCATTAACATATGTAAAAGCACTATTACCACCAATCCAAGATGCACTATTGGCATTTAAAGTTGTTTGTGTATTATTCCAGTTTGCACTATTAGAATTTACTGTCGTTTGTGAACTACTCCATCCTATAGAACTTCCTTCTAAAGCACTTACAGTTCCTCCAAATGTTGCATTTCCAGAATTATCAACAATAGCAAGATTTCCATCTATTAATGTTTGTCCACTCGTATCACCAAATCTTGCTATTGCATATTGTGTTGAATTTGCAGGACCAACAACTCCTAATGTACCACTGGACCCTGCTGCACCCACTCCACCAAATTTACCCATGTTTGTAATGGTATTATTAACTGTATCACTTAAATTTGAAGTATTGCCTCTAGAATATATGATTGCTAATAATGCACCATCCGTTAAATCAGGATTAATAACGGGCAATTCTCCTGAAGTTGATGCTGCGGGTAAATTAGCATAAACTGCTTGTCCATAAGTTATAATAAATGCATTATTTACATATAAATATACTCTTTGTGCAGTCCATTGATTAGCAGTAACATTATGTAATGTTCCTGATCCATCATCATATTTTGTGGGATCAAATGCTGTAGTTAATGCAGTAGATGTAAAACCTCCACTTCCATTTCTATATTGATGTCTAAATGATATTGGAGTATATGCAGATAATGTTATGTAATTAGGATTAAATGGATCATTATATAAATTTGATCCGTGTTTAAATAATATTCCACCATTGGTATTTAATGCTAAATTAGATCCATTTGCAGTTATAGTATTTCCATTTACATTAATACTTCCAATAGAATTATATAAGTCTTGTAAGGATGAAGATATATCAGATTGATATATTTGATAATTGACAATAGATCCGATTGTTGATAATGTAGAATGCGCAGTTTTACCTATATAAAGATATTGTCTTAATTGATCTGCATTTGGTTGTCCTGGTTGTTGTATTAAATTTCCATTAATATCAAATAATAAATGTGTAGTTGTTGCAGTAGTTCTATATTGATCAAATATTCCTGATGAAGTATTCCAAGTAATTGTGGTTACTGTGGGATTAAATGGTGTTGTATTATTAACTATGCGTCCAATTCCTTGTGTAATATTAAATGATGTAAGATTAGCATTTATACTTAATTGTCCACCAGATAATAAACCAGTTCCTATCACTTGTTCAGCATATAATAAAGCATTATTCCATCCTGAAGATAATGAATTTACTGTTGCTTGTGAATTATTCCATGATGCACTATTAGAATTTAATGTGGTTTTTGTATTATTCCAATCAGGAGTATTTCCACCAGAATAATTACCACCAATAGTTAAATTATTTGCAATATAAGCACTATTAGCAATTGAAAGAGTGGAAGCACTTACTAACGCATTTGATGTAATAATATCCAAAAACCTTGACATATTATTATTTATCTAAATAATAAATTATTTGGCTATATTACCTAGAGCTATCCATGCAAGATATTCTTTATAATCTACATTTTTTAGATCTGGTGGTATTTGTAATCCATCAGATCTCATAATCATACCATTTGGTTGTCCACTAGTATTTAATATTATTGTATATGTCATAATTTATAATTCTATTGTTGCTGTATATGAGAATGTAACCGCAGCAACACCAGCACCAGTAGATGTTACATATACACTTACAGAACTAGCAGTATATTCTTCAGCAGTTAATCCTGAACAGTTATTATATACTAAATTTCCAAAAGCTACTGATGGTAATGCTCTCATAGGTTGCGGCCAATAAATTGTAGTCATTATCATTGCAGTAGATGATGGAAAATAAGACATACATTTTATAGAATTGCTATATACAGAATTGACATAATATCTGTGACAATTATTTAATGTTTCTCTAATAGACATCCTTTCAAATGAAGAAGCGGAAGATCCTGATTCCAATTGCACATCTCCTATCGATAATGTTTGTGATGAAAGTAAAGCACCACCTGTAAATAATATTTCAATTCCTGTAGTTGCTGCTGATGGAATTGTTATCTGTGTTGAATATGTATTTTCTGTAGAATTTATTAGAAAATTACCAGTTGAAATTAAAGTTTTAGTTGGACTTGCTAATGAACCAAATGTATCAGTAGTATTTGCATAATATGCCGCCCATGCAACAGCAGATAATGAACTAGACGCAAGTTTTGCTTGTAAAGTTGCAGTTCCACTCGCTAAATCATAAGAGTTATATGATTCTATTCTTTGTCCAAACCCCACAGTAGATACAGAAGTTGCACCTGTTAAACGATATCTTCTTTGTCCATTAGTAGTAATTTGTTGCCCCGTTATATTAGCACCTGTAGAATATGCATAAAATCTATCAACAGTATATGCCAATGCTGCTCCTGCCGTAATAGTTTGAGCAGCACCCGCATTTCTTTGGTCCACGATCATATTTCCGTTAATAATTCTATTGACATATCCCGTAGCACCACTTCCACTACTTGATGATGAACCGCTATTACTAATACCAGTTCCCATTACTACTATTCTAATGCCAGATAACGCAGGAGCCGACATGAAATTTACCGTAATTTGATTAGTATTTATAATTGTAATTGTAGGATATACAATATCAAATATTTGGGTATCATATGCTTGAGCTATAATATCCTTTGTGCCTAAATTATGAGTTGCGGTAAATGTAGTAGTTACTGTATCTCCAATTGTAGCAGAATATCGTTGAATTATGCCAGTAAGATTACTTCCATTACCATAAAAATTTGTAGCACTAACTGAAATACCACTTAATGATGTAACTACAGGATTAGCAGAATTTAGTGAATATACAGTTCCATAAGTATATCCACTATTCCAGTTAGCGGATAATGAAGAAACTGAATTTTGAGTAGAGTTCCATCCAGTAGATAGTGTATTTACAGTTACAAAAGCACTATTACCACCAATCCATAATGCACTATTTGTATTTAAAGTAGTTTGAGTGTTGTTCCAGTTAGAAGATAATGAAGAAACTGATAATTGGGTAGAGTTCCATCCAGTAGATAGTGTATTTACAGTTACAAAAGCACTATTACCACCAATCCATAATGCTGAATTGCTAGTTAAAGTTGTGTATGCAGCATTCCAGTTAGCGGATAATGCACTTACAGTTACAAAAGCTGATTTACCACCGATCCATGTAGCACTATTAGAATTTACTGTTGTTTGTGTGTTATTCCAATTAGAAGATAATGAAGAAACTGATAATTGGGTAGAGTTCCATCCAGTAGATAGTGTATTTACAGTTACAAAAGCACTATTACCACCAATCCATAATGCTGAATTGCTAGTTAAAGTTGTGTATGCAGCATTCCAGTTAGCGGATAGTGTATTTACAGTTACAAAAGCACTATTACCACCAATCCATGTAGCACTATTAGAATTTACTGTTGTTTGTGTGTTATTCCAGTTAGAAGATAATGAAGAAACTGATAATTGGGCAGAGTTCCATCCAGTAGATAGTGCATTTACAGTTACAAAAGCACTATTACCACCAATCCATAATGCACTATTTGTATTTAAAGTAGTTTGAGTGTTGTTCCAGTTAGAAGATAATGAAGAAACTGATAATTGGGCAGAATTCCATCCTGTGGACAATGCATTTACAGTTACAAAAGCACTATTACCACCAATCCATAATGCACTATTTGTATTTAAAGTAGTTTGAGTGTTGTTCCAGTTAGAAGATAAGGAAGAAACTGATAATTGGGCAGAATTCCATCCTGTGGACAATGCATTTACGGTTACAAAAGCACTATTACCACCAATCCACGATGCACTATTGGTATTTAATGTAGTTTGAGTATTGTTCCAGTTAGCAGAAAGCGAACTTACAGTAATTGATGTATTATTCCAAACAGGAACATTACCACCAACAAAAGCTGAAGCATAAACTGTTGCTGTTGCTGAAACTTCTCCTATAACGGTTAATGTTTTATTAGGAGTTGCAGTTCCAATACCAACATATCCTGGTATATTTGAAGTAGCATCTACAACTAAGGCAGGATATGTACCATCATAAAAACTTGCTATTACATTATTACCACTTTGGGTAACTTTTAATGCAGGACCAGTTCCACTATTTGTAACACTAAATGCGCTTGTAGTTTGAACAGTAGTATTAACATATGTAGCACTTCCTGCTAATGTTAAGTTTCCTTGAACTATTGCATTTCCTACAACTGTTAATGTATTTAATAATGTAGTAGTATTAACATTAAGAGTATTAAATGTTGGATTAGCAGAATTTGCAAGATAGTTTGTAGTAGTATTATATGCAGCATTCCAGTTTGCACTATTAGAATTTACTGTTGTTTGAGTGTTATTCCAGTTAGCGGATAATGCAGAAACTGAACTTTGAGTAGAATTCCACCCTGTGGATAATGCATTTACAGTAACAAAAGCACTATTACCACCAATCCATGTAGCACTATTACTAGTTAAAGTTGTATATGCAGCATTCCAGTTAGCGGATAATGCACTTACAGTTACAAAAGCTGATTTACCACCAATCCATGAAGCGGAATTAGAACTTACGGTAGTTTGTGTATTATACCATCCTGCGGATAATGAAGAAACTGAACTTTGAGTTGAATTCCATCCTGTAGATAACGCATTTACAGTAACAAAAGCACTATTACCACCAATCCATGTAGCACTATTACTAGTTAAAGTTGTATATGCAGCATTCCAGTTAGCGGATAATGCACTTACAGTCACAAAAGCTGATTTACCACCAATCCATGAAGCACTATTGGTATTTAAAGTAGTTTGAGTGTTATTCCAGTTAGCAGATAAAGAAGAAACTGATAATTGAGTTGAATTCCATCCTGCGGATAATGCACTTACAGTTACAAAAGTTGATTTACCACCAATCCATGTAGCACTATTGGTATTTAAAGTTGTTTGAGTGTTATTCCAGTTAGCGGATAATGAAGAAACTGAATTTTGAGTTGAATTCCATCCTGTAGATAACGCATTTACAGTAAGAAATGCACTATTACCACCAATCCATGTAGCACTATTAGTATTTACTGTTGTTTGAGTATTATTCCAATCAGAAGAAACCCCACTTCCATCATATATTAATCCTTGTGAACTTAAATTATTAACATAGGTATAATTTTGTTGTGCTGCACTTAAATTTGATCCCAATATAAATGTATTATTAAATTTTGTAGTATTATAACAACCTCCAATAATAGAAGAATATGTTCCACATACATAGTTATAACATCCACCACCAATATAACTATAGCCCCCACTAGCATAATTACTTGCACCACCTATAATAGTTGATCGTTCTCCTGATGATATATTACAAGTTCCTCCTACAATAGTGGAGTGATCCCCTGATGATACATTTGATTGACCACCAATAACATTTGAAGCATATGATGAAGCAGTATTTTTTCCTCCTCCAGAAATAATAGAATAATTTCCAGAAGCAGTGTTACATTGTCCACCATTAACATTTGAATAATTTCCTGAAGCTGTATTATTGTATCCTACTACAAAAGAATATGCACCAGAAGCATTATTATATCTACCACCACCAACACTAGAGGTATTGCCTGAAGCTGAGTTATTTGCTCCTCCTGCAACATTAGAAAATCCATATGCAGAATTTTGAAACCCACCAGCAACATTTGAATAATTTCCTGATGCAGTATTGCATAAACCACCACCAATATTTGAAAAATATGATGAAGCAGTATTACACATACCACCACCAATATTTGAAACAAATCCTATAGTTTTATTAAAATATCCACCTGCAATACTGGAATAACTTCCTGATGCATTATTTCCCCATCCTCCCCCAACATTTGATACTACACAAGCACTATTACCCCAACCACCAGCAACAAATGAAAAATCACATGCAGTATTTAATGCGCCACCAGCAACAACTGAACAATTACCAGCAGCAGTATTACAACATCCACCTCCTACTATTGAATAACATGCTGAAGCTAAATTTTTACACCCACCAGTAATATTAGAATAACATCCAGAAACTGTATTTTGATATCCACCAGTAATATTTGAAAATAATCCTGAAATATTGTTATTAGCCCCTCCTGCAATGTTTGAATATCCTGAAATAACTTGATTATAAATACCACCAGCAACATTTGATCCACTACTTTGAGCCGAGTTACATGCACCACCAGCAATATTGGAATATTGTGCTGTAGATGAGTTATTTTTACCACCAGCAATATTTGAATAGTAACCAGAAACAGTATTTGAACGACCACCAGCAATATTGGAATAACTTCCATAATAAGTACAATTTTCAGTTCCACCTGCAATATTAGAACTATAACTTGTAGCTGAATTATATTGTCCACCCGCAATATTAGAATTAAATCCATTAGCCTTATTACAATATCCACCAACTACATTTGAATTATCATTATCAACACAATTATTAATACCTCCTAATATGGATGAACTTCCACCAGTTATGTGATTATTATATCCACCAATTACATTTGAATATGTTCCTGTTGTATTATTTGAACCATATACAGTATTGATAGAACTTGTAGCAGTTATTAATGTATATGGAGTAGATGATAATTTAGGATATGTGTTATTATTATAATCAGGGTTATTAAGTGCAGAATTTGCATTTACATAAGTATAAACATTATTCCATTCATTCGAGTTTCCGCTTAATGCATAAACAGTTCCTTGCGCACTTAACATTTGTGCGTTTATAGAACTATCTGAAATAATATCATCTAAAAAATATAACGGCATATATACTATTTAGTGTATTTATTATTAATTTGAATTACCTGTTGCCATTATTACAACTTTATAAGAATTTAATGCAGGAATATTCTTAAAATGCACCTTAATGTTATTACTATCTATATTTTGTACAGAAGTATATACAACATTTTCATTTACATGATCATATATCTGTGTTTTAATGTCTAAAGTATTGTAATTATGATTTATTATATAGTCATTAGAAATCCCATCACCAATTATTACGGTTTTTGACTTTGGAATTATATTAATTATACCACTTCCATCACCAGTAAATAAATGTGCATTAACTTCTACAGCAGAAAGGGTATTGAAATATCCAAAATCAGCCCAAAGAGAATCATCAATTTTTATATCACCATAAACATGGACATTTCCAGCACTTAATGAAGATGCGGATAATGCATCTATAACAATTGCTGAAACTGACTCATTAAGCAGATTATCATAATTTATTATATCATCCGCAGGTTCATAAATGTCAATTTCCATATATTTTAATTAATTAGCAGGAACAATTACAACTTTATAAGCACTAACTGATGGAGGATTTTTAAATGATACTTCAGTAAAGTTAATATCCACATTTTGTATTGATGGATATACATTATTTTCATTTAGTGTATCATATACTTGTGTTATGGTATTATATGTTCCAAAATTATGATTTATAATATAATTATTTGATATTCCATCACCAATTACTAATGTTTGTGACTTCGGAATTACATTAATAATACCGCTTCCATCACCAGTAAATAAATGTGCATTAATTTCTATACCTGAAAGTGTATCAAAATATCCAAAATCAGCCCAAAGAGAATCATCAATTTTTATATCATTAGTTACTCTCATATTTCCAGCACTTAATGATGCTGCTGATAAACTATCAGTAATAATAATTGGAATAACTCTTATAGCACTTAATGTTACAGATTCCCAATACAAAGAATCTTTTGGAACTGTTCCGAAATCATCAGTAGAACATAATGCATAAAAATTTGTGGTAATAGTAAAAATTAACGGATCACCATTATCAATTGAAGGGATTTCTTTAAATAACCATCCTTTAATAGTAAAACTTGTATCTACCACATTTCTAGCAATAGTGCTTGAAGGAACATTTTGTGCTAATGGATAACTTTGAGTTGCAACACCTGACCATTCAACAGTAGATCGAATTTCTTGATCTTGCATATCAGGTATTCTCCATGAGATAATGATATAAGGATCAAAATATGGTATAAAATTACTTAAAATTTGATCAATATCTTTTTGATATCGTGCTAATATAGAAAAGTTAACTGTAATGTTTACAGGAATTGGTTGAGGTAATCTTGGTTTAGTCCTTGATGGTTGTGGTGTTGCATAATTCGATCCTGCAATCTTATTAAAAACTCTTGATGGATCTCTAGCAATAGATGCAATAGAAATTGATATAACTGGCAACTGTATTGTCTGTGCTTTATCTACTAAATCTAATAATACTCGTTCTTTTGGACTATATAACATCCTTACAAGTATTCTATCCTGAACTTCACGATTATTATTGTATCTATTAATAATAATATCATCCATTGCCGCCATAAATTGCGACATTACATTTTCTACTTCAAATTGAAAAGGTGTATCTTTCACAATACTATTTAATGGACAAATGCATAAAATATATTATAATATATTTATGAATAATATACAAACACAATCTATTAAATTATGTAATAAATGCTTACAATATATTTCTATAACAAATTTTAATAAACGAGGAAATAAATTACAATCATATTGTAGAGATTGTAATAAAATATCTGGTAAAATATGGTATAAAAAGGTAACGGAAAATAGAACTATTAAAAATATTAATTTAAAAACATGTTCTATATGTAAAATTGAACAACCAATAAATAATTTCTATAAAAATGGTAAAAAATATTATAGAGCTAATTGTAAAACTTGCGAATGTCTAAAAAAACAAGAATTATATTCTAAATTTACTGATGAAGATAAAGCAAAAAAAAACAAAAATTCAAGATCATGGTATGCTAA
>Ga0208613_1000660_pt1 | contig 11475 bp, 9 predicted proteins | sample CryBogmetaGMA6M_FD_184543 | JGI IMG/M metagenome (GOLD analysis project Ga0208613, IMG submission 184543) | Freshwater microbial communities from Crystal Bog, Wisconsin, USA - MA6M (SPAdes) | ecosystem: Environmental > Aquatic > Freshwater > Lake | place: Crystal Bog, Wisconsin, USA | collected... | reverse complement strand
GAGCTGGTGCGCACCCTGCACGAAAGGCTGTCCTCCCCACCCAAACCTTGACCCCAAGCCATTGCCGTTCTACAGTCAATAGTTCACGGCGCGTGGCGCAGCCTGGTAGCGCACTACCTTGGGGTGGTAGGGGTCGGAGGTTCGAATCCTCTCGCGCCGACCAAAACACACCAAAGGGCCCCTCGGGGCCCTTTGGTGTGTTTTGTGTCGTCGGCGCGAGGGGATTCGGACCTCCGAGTGGGCTGCCAAAGGCGTGCCTCTCCGCCTGATGCGCCCTCCCCCGGAGGGCGCTCCCACTCGCTCCGCTCGCGGAGTCGGAGCCTCTGGCACGCCGACGCAGACCGGCGACTGGCGCAGCCAGGCGCAGTTCGAATCCCGCCCTGATGGGTCGGCGCCAAATACGGGGCACGGCGCGAGGGGATTCGGACCTCCGAGTGGGCTGCCAAAGGCGTGCCTCTCCGCCTGATGCGCCCTCCCCCGGAGGGCGCTCCCACTCGCTCCGCTCGCGGAGTCGGAGCCTCTGGCACGCCGAAGCGAGACCGGCGACTGGCGCAGCCAGGCGCAGTTCGAATCCCGCCCTGATGGGTCGGCGCCAAATACGGGGCACGGCGCGAGAGGATTCGGACCTCCGAGTGGGCTTGCCGAGGCGCGGCTAGATGCCGCGCCGAACAAGACCGGCGGACGGCGCAGCCGGACGCGTTCGAATCCTCGGCCCTGATGGGTCGGCGCCAACTACAGGGCACGGGGCCGTTGGATGACGACCCAGAAAGGCAAGGACCGGCCGTTTTCAAGAGGCCTCACCACCCCCGCCCATCGCTCGAATCGCTGCTGCAAGTTCGACCAGCGGCACGGCCTCCGTCGCTTGGGTCACGGGGAACCGTGTCGTGCCGGGATACACCACGAAGCGCCGATGCGGCTGCAGGTCAGCGCAGGCGGCGTGGAAGCCCCGCTCCAGCTTGGGCGCTAGGCTGCGCTTGATCTCGACGGCCCACAGGGTGCCGTTGGGCCAAGACAGGAGCAGGTCGATCTCAGCCCCGGCGCTGGAGCGATAGAAGTGGGCTGCCACCTGGGAGGGCGCAGCGGCGAGGAGGTTCTCAATGATGAAGCCTTCCCAGCTCTGGCCCAGCACGGGGTGGGACAGCAGGGTTTCCCGGTCCTGGATCCCCAGCAGCGCATGGGTGAGCCCGCTGTCCCGGATGAAGACCTTGGGCGATTTCACCAGGCGCTTGTTCAGGTTGCCGTGCCAGGGTGCGAGGCGGCGCACCAGCAGCAGGTCCACCAACAGGTCGAGGTAGCTGGCGGCCGTCTTCCCATCCACCCCGAGGTTGCGGGCGAGCTGGGCGGTGTTCAGCAGCCCCCCCTGGTGATGGGCCAGCATGGTCCAGAAGCGCCGCAGGGTTTCGGCGGCAATGCGGGGGCCTAGCTGGGGGATGTCGCGCTCCAGGTAGGTGCGGATGAAGTCCTGCCGCCAGCGCAGGCTGCGGGCCTCATTCCGGGCCAGCAGACTGTCCGGGAACCCGCCCCTCGCCCAGAGCTCCTCCAGGGGCCGGGATTGGGTTTCCAGGGCATTCAGGGGCCCCAGCTCCAGGTAGGCGATACGACCCGCCAGGGTCTCGCCCGATTGCTTCAGGAGCTCCAGGGCAGCCGAACCCAGCAGCAGGAACTGGCCCGCCGGCCGCCCGGCCCGCCGGCGCCGATCAATGAGGCCGCGCAGCACCGGGAACAGGCCCGGGGCCCGGTGCACTTCGTCCAGAATGACCAGCCTGTCGGCATGCTCTGCGAGGTACAACTCGGGCATGGCCAGCTTGGCGCGATCGCCCTCAGACTCCAGATCCAGGTAGAGGGCACCCAGCTTGGCGCCCACCTCCAAAGCCAGAGTGGTCTTCCCCGACTGGCGGGGCCCCAGCAACGCCACCGCCGGGCTGTCGCCCAGGGCTTCCAGCAGGCGAGGGGTGAGGAGGCGTTCAATCATCCTTGCAATCATGGAGTTGTATTGGACGATTTGCAAGTTTATTTGGTTGGATTCAAGACAAAAAGGGAGGCTCCCCTACTGCGCCGTCCACCCGCCATCAATGGGGAGCGCTGTCCCCGTAATCTGTCCGGCGGCTTCGGAGCAGAGGAATACGGCCAGCTGACCCAGGTGCTCGATGGCCACGAACTGGCCGGAGGGCTGCTTCCCCGCCAGCAGGGCCCGACCCCCCTCCTCCACATCCACGCCGAGCCTTTCTGCCAGGGCCACGATCTGGGGCTCGATGAGCTCTGTGCGGGTCCAGCCGGGGCAGATGGCATTGCAGGTGATGCCCTGCCCTGCGGTCTCCAGGGCCACCACCTTGGTGAGCCCCACCAGGCCGTGCTTGGCGGTGACGTAGGCGGCCTTGCGCACGGAGGCCACCAGGCCGTGCACGGAAGACACATTGATGATGCGGCCCCACCCGGCAGCCTTCATGAACGGCAGGGCATGGTGGATGGTGTGGAAGGCCGAGGACAGGTTGAGCGCGATGATCGTGTCCCACTTCTCCGGCGGGAAGTCCTCCACAGGGGCCGTGTACTGGATGCCAGCGTTGTTCACCAGGATGTCCAGGCCCCCCAGCCGAGCCATGGTCTGGGCCACCAGGGGGCCGATCTCCTCGGCCCGGGTGAGGTCAGCCCGACCATAGGCCACAGGAACCCCAGCCTGCTCCGCCAGCTGCCGGCGAACCGGCTCCACGACCTCAGCGTCCCGGGAGCCGTTGAGCATGATGGCGCAGCCCTGGGCAGCCAGGGCCCGGGCGATGCCCAGGCCGATGCCGCTGGTGGACCCGGTGATCAGCGCCTTCTTCCCCTTCAGCACGGTGGCTCCTTGGCAAGGATGAGGGATGGGCCTAGAGCGGGCGCCGGAGCAGCCGCCCCAGCTCGCCGATGAACCCGCGGCGGAAGAGCAGGACGCAGACCACAAAGATGCCGCCGATGATCACCGTGATCCAGGGCCCCACCATGGTCAGCTTGGACTGGAGGGTCACCACGGTGAAGGCGCCCGCCGGGGGCCCCAGCACGGTGCCAACCCCGCCCAGGAGGGTCATGAGCACCACCTCGCCGGAGGTGTGCCAGTTCACGTCAGTCAGGGACGCCAGCTGGAAGACCAGGCACTTCATGGACCCCGCCAGGCCCGCCAGGGCCGAGGACAGGACGAAGGCCATGAGCTTGAAGCGCTCCACCTTGTAGCCCAGGGAGATGGCCCGGGCCTCGTTCTCCCGGATCGCCTTCAGGACCTGCCCGAAGGGCGAGTGGATGGCCCGGTGGATGACCCAGAAGCCCAGGCAGAAGAGGGCGAAGATGAAGTAATAGAGGCTGAGCGGCAGGGGATTGCCCCCCACCATGGCGACGCGGTTCAGGTCGATGAAGCCGAAGAGCAGTCCCCGGGGGATGCCCTGCAGGCCATCCTCGCCGCCGGTGAAGGGCAGCTTGAGGGCCACGAAGTAGACGATCTGGGCCAGGGCCAGGGTGACCATGGCGAAGTAGATGCCCTGGCGCCGGATGGCCAGGCTGCCCACAGCCCAGCCCAGTAGCCCGGCGAACACCGTCCCCGCCAGCACCCCCACCTCGGGGGTCAGGCCGACATTCTTCACCAGATGCCCAGTGACGTAGGCGGCCCCCCCGAAGAAGGCGGCGTGCCCGAAGGAGAGCAGGCCCGTGTAGCCCAGCAGCAGGTTGAAGGCTGCGGCAAACAGGCCAAAGCAGAGGAGCTTCATCATGAAGACCGGGTAGACGACGAAGGGCGCCAGCAGGCCGAGCAGGGCAAGGGCGATCCAGGCGTACCGGTTCACCTAGGCTTCCTTCCCGAACAGCCCCGCCGGCTTTACCAGCAGGACCACGACCATGATGAGGAAGATGACGGTGCTGGAAGCCGGGGCGTAGACCACCTTGGTGAAGCCCTCCACCATGCCCAGCAGCAGGCCCGTGAGGATGGAGCCCATGATCGACCCCATGCCGCCGATGACCACCACCGCAAACACCGTGATGATCATCTCCGAGCCCATGACGGGGCTGACGGAGTAGATGGGCGCCGCCAGCACGCCGGCGAAGGCCGCCAGGCCCACGCCGAAGCCGTAGGTGAGGGTGATCATGAGGGGCACGTTGATGCCGAAGGCCTTTACCAGCTCAGGGTTCTCGGTGCCCGCCCGCAGGTAGGAGCCCAGCTTGGTGCGCTCGATGACGAACCAGGTGCCGAAGCAGACGGCCAGGGAGCTGCCGATGACCCACACGCGGTACTTGGGGAACAGCATGAAGCCCAGGTCCACCACACCGCTCAGGGACTCGGGCTTGCCATCGTAGGCATCGCCGGAGACGTTGAAGTAGTTGGTGAAGACCCCCTGGATGATGAGGGCCAGGCCAAAGGTGAGCAGCAGGCCATAGAGGTGGTCGAACTTGCGCAGGCGGCGGAGCATGGTCTTCTCGATGAGGACGCCCAGCGCCCCCACCACCAGCGGCGCCACGATGAGCGCCGCCCAGTAGTTCAGGTGGAAGTCCGGCTTGCCGAGCAGCGGGCCCAGCATCGTGAAGCCCAGCAGGGCCACATAGGCGCCCAGCATGTAGAGGGCGCCGTGGACAAAGTTGACGATGTTCAGCAGGCCGAAGATCACCGCCAGGCCGAGGCTCAGGATGGCGTAGAAGACACCATTGTTGAGCCCCAGCATGACCTGTGACAGGACGGTCTGGACTGACATTCCCATGGGGCAGTGCCTCCGGGTCCCAGGGGGACTACTTCTTCACCGCCGGGCAGGTGCTCTCGGAGAGGGGCATGAAGGCCTCGTCGCCGGGGACCGTCTTGACGATCTTCAGCAGGTCCCACTCACCCTTGGAGTCGGAGGGCTTCTTGACCTCCATGAGGTACATGTCGTGGACCATGCGACCGTCGATGCGGATCTTGCCGTTGACCGCGAAGAAGTCACTGATGTCCATGGACTTCAGCTTGGCCATGACGGCATCCGGGTCGTCGGTGCCCGCAGCCTTGATGGCCTTCAGGTAGTTCATGGTGGCGGAGTAGGCCCCGGCCTGGTCCATGGTGGGCATGGCCTTGTGGATGTCGAAGAAGCGCTTGGAGAAGGCGCGGGTGGCATTGTCCCGATCCCAGTAGAAGCCGGAGGTGAACTGCATCCCCTGGGCGACATTCAGGCCCAGGCTCTTGATGTCCGTGTCGAAGATCAGGAGGCCCACCAGCTTCTGGCCCTTCTGGCCGATGCCGAACTCCCGGGCCTGCTTGATGGCGTTGATGGTGTCCCCGCCAGCGTTGGCCAGACCGATGATCTGAGCGCCCGAGGCCTGGGCCTGGAGCAGGTAGGACGAGAAGTCCGCCGAGGACAGGGGGTGGCGCACGGAGCCCACCACCTTGCCGCCCAGCTTCTTCACGAAGAGGCTGGTGTTCCCCTCCAGGGACTGGCCGAAGGCGTAGTCGGCGGTGATGAAGAACCAGCTCTTGCCGCCGGTCTGCACCACGGCCTGGCCCGTCACCTTGCCCAGGGCGTAGGTGTCGTAGACGTAGTGGATGCTGTACGGCGTCCAGGCCCCGTTGGTGAGGTCCGTGCTGGCGGCGCCGGTGTTCATGGTGATGCGGTGCTTGTCCCCACCCAGCTTCTGCACCGCCAGGGCGCAGCCCGAGTTGAGCAGGCCGGTGATCATGTCCACCTTCTCGTTGTCGAACCACTCCCGGGCCTTGGCGGAGGCGATGTCAGCCTTGTTCTGGTGGTCCGCACCGATGACCACGATGGGCTTGCCCAGCACCTTGCCGCCGAAGTCCTTCACGGCCATCTCCACGCCCACCTGGGTGCCCTTGCCCCCGAGGGTGGAGTAGACACCGGACATGTCCGTGAGGACGCCGATCTTCACGACGCCGTCGGAGACCACCTCCTTGGGGGGCGCGGCCATGAGGGGCGGGACAGCCACCAGGGAGACGGCCAGGGCGGCGAGGGTGATGAGGCTCTTCATGGGAGATCCTTTCCATGCAACGGCCGGGGGAGCCCAGGCGCAGGTGGGAAATGACGGGTTGAGGTTGGAAGGTTGGCCAAGCATACAGACATTCCCTGGGGTCCGGTATGAGGATCAGACGCCCAGGTACTGGTTGAGCTTCCCGGTGCTGGCAGACAGCTGGTCCCAGGTGATCATGTCGGCGATGGTGCCGCGGTCGATGACGTAGTGGCGGTCTGCCAGATCCGCAGCAAAGTGGAAGTTCTGCTCCACCAGGATGATGGTGAAGCCCCGCTCCTTCAGCTGGCCCATGAGCTGGCGCAGGGTCTGTACGATGACCGGGGCCAGGCCCTCGGTGATCTCGTCCAGCAGCAGGAGGTTGGCCCCCGTGCGCAGGATGCGGGCCATGGCCAGCATCTGCTGCTCCCCACCGGACAGGCGGGTGCCCATGCTGGTGCGTCGCTCCAGCAGGTTGGGGAACATGTCGTAGATCTCCGGCAGGGACAGGCCCCCCTTGCGGACCACCACCGGCAGCATCAGGTTCTCTTCCACCGTCAGGCTGGAGAAGATGCCCCGCTCCTCGGGGCAGTAGCCGATCCCCAGGTGGGCGATCTTGTGGGTGGGCATGGCGATGGTCTCGGTGCCGTGCACCGTGATGGAGCCGCTGCGGCTGCCCACCAGCCCGATGATGGACTTCAGGATGGTGGTGCGGCCGGCACCATTGCGTCCCAGCAGGGTGACCAGCTCCCCCTCGCCCACCACCAGGTCGATGCCGTGGAGGATGTGGGACTCACCATAGAAGGCATGGAGCCCGCTGATGCGGAGCATTTCCCTGGGTGCGGCCTCAGGCATGGGCGCTCCCCATGTAGGCTTCGAGCACCTGGGGATCCTGGGACACCTCGGCGTAGGTGCCCTCGGCGAGGATGGAGCCCCGCTGCAGCACCGTGATGCGGTCGGCCAGGGTCTCCACCACCTTCAGGTTGTGCTCGACCATGAGGATCGTGCGCCTAGCGGAGGCCTGCTTCACCAGGGCGGTGATCTTCTCCACATCCTCGGCTCCCATGCCCTGGGTGGGCTCATCCAGCAGCATCAGCTCCGGCTCCAGGGCCAGGGTGGTGGCGATCTCCAAGGCGCGCTTGCGACCGTAGGCCAGCTCGCTGGTGAGGCCCCCGCTGTGCTCCGCCAAGCCGACAGCGTCCAGCAGCTCCATGGCGCGGGCATCCAGCCGATCCAGGCAGCGGTCGCTCTTCCAGAAGTGGTAGGAGGTCTTCGTCGCCCGCTGCAGGGCCAGCCGGACATTCTCCAGCGGCGTTAGGCCGGGGAACACCGCCGAGATCTGGAAGGACCGGATGACGCCGCGCAGGGCGATGTCCGCAGGCTGCTCCCGGGTGATGTCCGTGCCATTGAACAGGATGGTGCCCGTGGTGGGCGTGAGGAACTTCGTGAGCAGGTTGAAGACGGTGGTCTTCCCGGCGCCGTTGGGCCCGATCAGGGCGTGGATGTGGCCCCGCTCGACCTTGAGGTTCAGGTCGCTGACCGCCGCAAAGCCCTTGAACTCCTTGGAGAGCCGCTTCGTCTCCAGGATGGGGTCCGCCAGGGCATGTTCGCTGGGCACGGGGTTATGGGTGGACACCTTGAAGGACTCCCGGGCAGGGCCTCTGACGGCATGAGTTGGCTGGGTTGGAAGGGAGTCTAGCACTCCGGGCTGGGCAGCAGCGACAGCAGGCCCATGGGCTCCGGGCGGAAGATGCAGTCGGGCATGAGGCGCAGGTCGGCGGCGATGGCGGGGCGGAAGGCCATGTGGGCGAGGATGTCCCGCTCCAGGTCCACGCCGGGGGCAATCTCGATGAGCTCAAGGCCCTGGCCCGTGAGGCGGAACACGCAGCGCTCGGTGATGTAGAGCACGCGCTGGCCCTTGCGGAAGGACACCTCGCCACTGAAGGTGCGGTGCTCCACCTGCGCCACGAACTTCGGGGTGGCGCCCTCCTGGACGATCCGCAGGCGACCCTCCTCCGTGGCCACCACCAGACCACCGGCGGTGAAGGTGCCCACGAACACCACGGTCTTGGCGGACTGGGAGATGTTGATGAAGCCACCGGCCCCCGCCAGCCGGGTGCCGAACTTGCTGACATTGAGGTTGCCCTCCCGATCCGCCTGGGCCAGCCCCAGGAAGGCCAGGTCCAGGCCGCCACCATCATAGAGGTCGAACATGGCGGGCTGGTCGATGATGGCGGAGGTGTTGGACCCGGCGCCGAAGCTGAGGCCCCCAGCGGGGACGCCACCGAACACCCCGGGCTCCGTGGAGAGGGTCATGAGGTCCGAGGCCCCCTCTTCCACCGCCACCTGAGCAATGCCCTCGGGCATGCCGATGCCCAGGTTCACCAGCACCCCCGGCCGCAGCTCCAGGGCCGCGCGGCGGCAGATGATCTTCCGCTCATCGAAGGCCGCCGGCGCCATGCCCGACAGCAGGATGCGGATCTCTCCGCTGTAGGCCGGGTTGTACTGCTCCCGAAAGGTCTGCATGTGGTGGCCCGCCTCCTCGGCCACCACGATGGCGTCCACCAGGATCCCCGGGATCTTTACTTGCCGGGTGTTGAGGGAGCCCCGCTCGGCCAGGCGCTCCACCTGCACGATGACGGTGCCCCCGCTGTTGTGGACGGCCATGGCGATGGCCTGGGCCTCCAGGGTCAGGGCCTCCTTCTCCATGGTCACGTTGCCCTCGGCGTCCGCGGTGGTGCCCCGGATGAGGCCCACCTGGATGGGGAAGGCCCGGTAGAACAGGAAGTCCTCCCCATGGATGGCCATATGTTCCACCAGGTCCTCGGTGGTGCGGTCGTTGAGCTTGCCACCGCCGTGGACCGGGTCCACGAAGGTGCCCAACCCGATGCGGGTGAGGGTCCCGGGCTTGCCTGCCGCGATGTCCCGGAAGAGGTGCGTGATCACCCCCTGGGGCAGGTTGTAGGCCTCGATCTGGCCGCTGAGGGCCAGGGCCTGCAGCCGAGGCGCCAGGCCCCAGTGGCCGCCGATGACCCGCTTCACCAGGCCCGGATGGCCCAGGTGGTTGAGGCCCCGCTCCTTGCCATCCCCCTGCCCGGCGGCGTAAACCAGGGTCAGGTCCCGGGGGGCCGCCGTGGCCAGGAAGCGGCGCTCCAGGGCGATGGCCAGGTTCTCGGCGAAGCCGATGCCCACAAAGCCCCCGGTGGCCACCGTGTCCCCATCTCGGATCAGGGCCACCGCGTCAGCGGCGGACAGGACCTTGGTGCCGGCGACGGCGGTCCTCCTGCGGTGCGGCCCCCCCGGCGTGATCGGCATGGTCCCTCCCATAGCTCGGCGGGGCGCTGCCCAGCCGCAAAACAACCCAAGAACAATCGTGGAATGGTGGGTCCGAGTGTTTCATGGCCGGGGCAGGGGCCACAACCGGGGCAGGACAGAGCGCCCAGTCCGTGCCCACAAATTAGACAGAACCTGCGAATACTGCGGCTACCATCGGCTTTTCCTCAATCCAATCCCTTGACCCCCGCCGCTGCAGGGAAGGCTCCATGGCGCGATGCATCCGATCGATGGTGGCGGCTCTCGTCCTGCTGGTGGGCCCCCTCCTGTGGGCCCAGCGCCTCCCCATCACCTCCTTCTCCGCCGCCGATGGCCTGCCGGGGGGCGGGGTCAGCCGCATCATCCGTGACGCCCATGGGTTCATGTGGTTCGGCAGCACCGAGGGCCTGGCCCGCTTTGATGGCCACGCCTTTGTCCGCTTCGGCACCGAGCTGGGCCTGCCCTCGCCGCTGGTCTATGACCTCCTCCAGACCCGGGATGGCTGCTACTGGTTTGCCACCAGCCAGGGGCTGTGCCGCCTGGATGCCGCCGCCACCGGGAGCCAGGGGGGCTCCAGCAAGCTCAAGATCCTGGCGGTGCCCGGCGGGCAGGCAGCGCCCAGCCGCCTCCTGGAGGATCCCGGGGGTGTGCTGTGGTGCGGAACCAGCACCGGCCTGTTCCGGGTAGACCGCAACCCGGGCCACGAGGCCCTCCAGCCGGTGGACCTGGGCCTACCCACCCGCCTGTGGGACGATGCCATCGTCTCGGCCCTGGCGATGCGAGCGGAGGGCGGCCTCTGGATCGGCACCGGCAGCGGCCTGTACGCCCTGGAACCCGGGGGCCGGGTGCAGCGCTTCACGGAAACCGACGGCCTGCCGAGCCGGATGATTCGCTCTCTGGCCATCGAACCCGACGGAACCCTCTGGCTCGCCACCTCCAAGGGCCTCGCCAGGCTTCGGCTCCCCGCTGGCACCAACCGACTCCAGGACCTCCGCAGCTTCACCACTGCCGACGGTCTCGCCAGCGCCGACGTCCAGGTGCTCCTGATGTCCGGCGCCGGCCGGGTGCTGGCGGGAACGGCCCTTGGCCTGAGCATCCTGGAGCGCGGCAGGATCAAGAACCTGGGTCCCGACCAGGGCATCAAGGGCCCCGTCTTCGTCCTGGCTGAGAATACCAACGGCGACCTCTGGCTGGGCAATGACGGCGGGGTCCAGCGCTGGACCCGAGACGGGCTCACCACCTACACCCAGCGGGAGGGCCTGGCTCAGGCCCGAGTGGATGCCATCCTCGAGGACAGCCTCGGCAACCTGGTCGTCGGCCGGGCCAACAACCCGACCTACTGGCTCCACAGCCTACGGGGGGACCACTTCACCAAGGCCAGCCTGCCGCGAAGCCCGATCACACCAGGCTGGGGGTGGAACCAGGCCCTGCTGCAGGACCACCTCGGCGCCTGGTGGATGGCCACCAGCCAGGGCCTCGCCCAGTTCCCCCCTGCGCCCGGCCCCGCCGAGGCCGCCCTCGCTCGCCCACCCAGCCTCCACACGGTGGCAGGTGCCGTCGGCGCCGACAGCGTCTTTGCCCTCTTCGAGGACAGCCGGGGGGACATCTGGTTCTCCGTGGCCTCCCCCATTACCAACGGCCTGGGCCGCTGGCGCCGGGCCCAGAACCGGGTGGAGGGCTTCCGCGAGCAGGATGGCCTGCCCCGCCTCTTCAACTCGCTGCCCACGGCCTTCGCCGAGGACCAGGCAGGCCAGGTCTGGGTCGCCTTCAATGGGGCGGGCTTGGCCCGGTTCCGGGAGGGGCGCTTCGAGCGCTTCGGCGCGGCCCAGGGCGTGCCCGAGGGCTGGGTCCGCTCCCTGCTCAAGGACGCCTCTGGCCGCCTCTGGGTGGCCACCTCCGAGGGCGGCCTGGGGCTGGTGGAGGACCCTACCTCAGCGCAGCCCCGCATCCGCGCCCTCACCACCGCCCAGGGCCTGGCCAGTAACTCCGTTTGGAGCGTGACCGAGGACCGGTGGGGGCGGATCTACGCAGGGACTGGCGCGGGGATTGACCGCCTGGACCTGGCGCATGGGCGGGTGTTCCACCTGTCCGCAGCCCAGGGCCTGGCGGCGGGTCTGCCGCGAGCAGCCTTCCGGGATCGGGAGGGCAACCTCTGGTTCGGGATGAGTGATACCAATTAGCCGTCAAACATAGAGTAATCAGGCCACAGATTCGATGATCCACGGA
>Ga0208613_1000658_pt1 | contig 11483 bp, 15 predicted proteins | sample CryBogmetaGMA6M_FD_184543 | JGI IMG/M metagenome (GOLD analysis project Ga0208613, IMG submission 184543) | Freshwater microbial communities from Crystal Bog, Wisconsin, USA - MA6M (SPAdes) | ecosystem: Environmental > Aquatic > Freshwater > Lake | place: Crystal Bog, Wisconsin, USA | collected... | reverse complement strand
ACTCGGCACCGGTGATGTCGCCCGCCGCAATCAGGCTTTGGGTTTTTTCGATCAAGGCCAGGTAGTTGGTGCTCATGAGCGGTCTTTGCGGTCAAAGCCTTGCTCAACCATCCAGTCAGCGCCTGCTTCTTCGCGCACCCGGGCTTCTTCCTCATCTTCATCGTCCTGCTCGTTGCGCTCGCCGTCGCTGTCTTCTTCACCGTCGTTCTCGCCATCGGTGTCTTCATCGTGGGCTGCGGCGGTGACCGGGCGGGCACCGGGCTTGGCGTACATGTATTCCAGCGCGGCCGCCACGGTTAAAAACCAGGCGCCCATGGGGGCTTTCAGAATCTCCTGGGCCAGCGTTTGCGCCCACGGGGCCAGTTGCACGGCATCGGCCAGGCTGTCCCATTCCGGCAGTTCATCGGACTCGGACAGCAGCAGGTGGTCCATCACGGCGGGCAGCTTGAAGCTGAAACCCCGGTGAAAAATCACCGCCACCATTTCGGGGCTGAGTTCGATCATCTGGATCAGGAATTTGAGTTCCTTGCGCTTTTCGGCCAAGCGCTTGCTCAACACATCACGGCCTTCGGAGTCGGACGTCAAATCGTCCAGTTCGGCCTCGTAAGCTGAGCGCAACTGAATAAAGTAGGGTGAGAGTTTCATGGCAGTGGTTTTACAGTAAAGGGTTGAAGTAGTTTTGCCAAATGTCGCGCGCCGTCTCGATCGGGCTGTCCAACAGGCTGCGCCGGCGGTTGTCGTCATAAGCCTGACGTTTGTCGGGGTCAGAAAGCACTTCGTAGGCTTCTTGCACCGCCCGAAAGCGGGCAGGGGCCTCCGCTGCCGCGTTTCTGTCAGGGTGGTGCTGAGACGCCTTTTGGCGAAAAGCTTTTTTAATGTCGGCCAGCGTCGCGGCGCTGCCTAAGCCGAGGGTTGCGTAGTGGTCTTTCATGGGGGCGTTGATTATCGCCCGGCGTTGCACATTGGGGTGATTGTGAAATACACTGTACGGATGATCAGTATTATTTCGCCACAAGCCCCGGTGCTGCTGTCTGACGCACCGCTGTTGGCGCTGCTGCTCAAAAACCGGGTCTGCGCGGGCTTTCCGTCACCCGCTGAAGACCTCGGCGCGCAGCGCATCGACCTGACCCAGATGCTGGTGGTGCACGCGCAGGCCACCTATTTTTTGCGCGCCAGTGGCCAGTCGATGGTCGAAGCCGGTATTTTTGACAACGACATTCTGGTGGTCGACCGCGCCATCAAGCCGCGCCACAACCACATCGTGGTCGCGGTGGTGGATGGCGACTTTACGGTCAAGTTGCTGTACCAGCGGGCCGGGCGCATCAAGCTCAAGGCTGCCAACCCGACTTTTCCCGACATCGTGCCCAAAGACGGCCAGACGATTGAGGTTTGGGGCGTGGTCACCAGCTGCATCAAGCAGTTTGTCGTGTGATGGCGAGATCTAAATAGAGGCACGCTATGTACGCGCTGGTCGATGGCAATAATTTTTATGTGAGTTGCGAGCGGGTATTCCGGCCCAGCCTGAACCATTGCCCGGTGGTGGTGCTGAGCAACAACGACGGCTGTGCCATTGCCCGCTCCAATGAGGCCAAGGCGCTGGGCATTGCCATGGGCGCGCCGTGGTTCAAGATTCGCCACCTGGCCGAGTCGGACGGTCTGGTGGCTTTGTCGGCTAACTTTGCGTTGTATGGCGACCTGAGCGACCGCATGATGAGCCTGGCGGCGGGCTTGGGGCCGCGCCAGGAGGTTTACTCGATTGATGAGTCGTTCATTGATATGCGCGGGGTGCGTGGCAATCTGGTGGAGCGCAGCCACAAGATTCGCTCGCGCATTTTGCAGTGGGTCGGCATTCCGTGTGGCATTGGCATTGGGGCCACCAAGACCCTGGCCAAGCTGGCCAACCACATCGCCAAAACCGCCGAGCGCAAACCTGGCAGCTACCCTGACCATCTGGCGCAGGTCTGCAATCTGGCGGCTTTGATGCCCGCCGAGTTGGAGGCGGTACTGGCCGCCACCGCCGTCAATGAAGTCTGGGGCGTGGGCCGGCGCATCAGCAAGCAACTGGGCGAAGGCGGTATCACCACCGCGCTGGATCTGGCCCGACTGGACCCGGCGATGGTGCGCAGCCGCTGGTCGGTGGTGCTGGAGCGCACGGTGCGTGAGTTACAGGGCACACCGTGCATTGAGCTGGACCACGCGCCCCAGCCCAAGCAGGAGATCGCCTGCACGCGCTCATTTGGGCATCCGGTGACGGCACTGGCGGACATGAGCGAGGCCGTGACCGAGTTCGCCAGCCGGGCGGCCGTGAAGCTGCGACAGCAACACAGCCTGGCCGGGCAGGTGCTGTGTTTTATTCGCACCAGTCCGTTTCGGCCTGAGGCGCAATACAGCCGCTCCCTGATCGTGCCGCTGCGCCGTCCTAGTGCCGACACGGCCGCGATCGTGGGCGCTGCGTTGGCGGGCTTGCGGGCGATCTACCGGCCGGGTTTTAAACTGGCCAAAGCGGGCGTGATGCTGCTGGACCTGCAATCGGACGCCATCGTTCAGGGCGAGCTGGCGCTGGAGGACGACGAGGCGCCCACTCGCAGCAACCTGATGGCCACGCTGGATGAGCTGAATTTGCGCTATGGCCGAGGCACGGTGCTGATGGCCAGCGCGGGTTTGGCCGGTGAGCGCCGGGCCTGGTCCATGAAGCAGGAACGCCGCACGCCGGGTTACACCACTTGCTGGAGTGATTTGGCGGTAGCGCGTGCCTAAGCCCCATTTTTTCAAGCAGATTGGCCTTGGGTGCTTTAGACTTGAATCACCTTCATCTTAGTAATCGTTGACAAATCGCAAGTCGATGCAGCCAGGATGTGTATGTTTATGCTTAATTAAACAGCAGCTTCAGGAAAAGAAATGTCTCTTGAGTGGAATGAAAGTTTCAGAGTCGGTGATCCCGAGATTGATCGCCAGCACCAGTATTTGTTTGCGTTGGCAAATAAGTTTCTGCTTGCCCAAGACAAGCTGACGCTGGTGTCCTGTGCCCGTGATTTGTTTCAGTACACGCGTGACCATTTTGCGTATGAAGAGGACTTGATGCTACGGGCTGGCTTCCCCAGCTACGAGTCGCATGTCAAGTCGCACCAACTGCTCATCAGTCGCTTGAATGTGTTGAGCCAGCAGATTTCAGACGATAAGCTCGACAGAAATGAGATGGGGGGTTTCATCCAGCATTGGGCCCTTTTTCACATCCCCAAGGCCGACGTCCAGCTCGCGGATTACCTGAGTTACGGCGATACCAAGAAGGCCAGCCTGTTTGGCGAATTGCCACGCTGATGCGGTGTCTCTACAGGCTCCGCTAGCGAGAGATGGAGTGAATTCTCAAGCAGTTGTTGTGGAAAAAATTTCAAATTCCGGCGCAAGGCATCCGACCCAAATTGCCCGGCTCCTGTGCCAAAATGAAAAGTTAAGACGAACAACCAAATGCGTTGACGTACTTATATAACGTCTGTTCGGCGGGTCGTTCAACTAAATTTGATACAAAAAAGGAGAAACCGATGACCATACTCGTAGCCTATGCGCCACGTCCCGAAGGACAGGCCGCGCTTGACAAAGGCCTTGAAATAGCCAAACGCCGGCAGGAGCGTTTGGTGGTGGTCAATGCCAGCCCCGGCGGACAACAAGATGATCCGTCCAAATCGGATGTTCAGGATGTAGAACGTGTTGAAAAGTTGCTGGCTGAGTCGGGTCTCAATGCTGAATTCAAACAGTTTGTGCGCGGTAAAAGTGCGCTCGCCGAGATTGAAGAGCTGGTCGACTCGCTTCAGGTGTCGTTGCTGATCATCGGACTCCGGAAACGCTCGGCGGTCGGAAAACTCATTTTGGGCAGTGTCGCCCAAGACATCCTGCTCTCGGTTCCTTGCCCGGTATTGGCCGTCAAGGCCGCTTGATTTAAAAACGGCGATGTAAATTCTGAGATCGGTTGCTGAGAAATTCGAACGCCAAGCTTTTTGGCAGCATGGGTTGGAATTTTCCTCCCATCCTCAGAATATCGAAACTGCAAATGGTTGGCGTTGAGTGGTAGTTTCATGTCGGCCATAGACCCTTATGTAATGCTCTCATAGCGCATTTTAAGAATGATGTTTGACCGGAAATCTGTCCATGGAGTGAAGTTCGCGCCCTTGCAATTACTCCCATTTATCGTGAAACCGACGATCAGCGTCATCAGGCACGAAGACGTTTGGTTCGGTAAGTACCCCAACCGCTCTTCACTATCGACGCCAGAAACGCCCACAAACCGCTTTCGCTGGTACGGGGTTCGCCCCCTTCTGCAATTCGTTTCAACTGACGCGAATACCAAAGTATCTCCATGACCCCCATGCCGTCAATAGCCTTGATGCCCGTCGCGATGGGACGGACGATTTGTTCACATGCGAGACCTTGCAGCAAAGCTTTTGGCGCATCGGGATCAATCGCCAGAAGCCGTGCCAAGCCGACAATATCAAATGCCCCGGTTTTTAGCCCTGCATTCATGCCGCTTAAAGTACGAAAACCACCGGTCAACATCAAAGGCACTTCGACTGAGGATCGCAACTTTTCTGCAAACGCCAGGAAGTAAGCCTCACGCGCAGCCGTGGAGGATCGTTGTGGCTGTTGCACTGCGCCACTCATCGCAGGTGCTTCATACGTGCCGCCGGAAATCTCGATCAGGTCGATTCCTGCAGCGGCCAAAGCATGAATAGTCGCCATGGATTCATCTTCGGTGAATCCGCCCTTCTGGAAGTCTGCTGAGTTGAGTTTGATACCTACTGGGAAATCGATTCCAACTTGCTTTCGGATCTCCGCATACACAGCTAAAACGAAACGGCGCCGCTTTTCCGGGCTTCCGCCCCATTCGTCAGTGCGCTGGTTGTGGTGCGGAGATAGAAACTGGCTGATCAAATAGCCGTGGGCTCCGTGAATCTGGACGCCACTAAATCCAGCTTTCTTGCAGATGGCAGCACTTCGTCCAAAGCGTTGGATGATTTCGTAGATCTCTACGGTGCTTGCCTCGCGGGGCGTATCAAAAAAGGCCGCCATATCGGCACGAAATGGAATAGCAGACGGCGAAAGATTGCTGCTGTTCAGTCCTTTGGGAGATTGCTTGCCAGGATGGTTCAACTGTACCCACAGCGCCGCCCCTTGTTCAGTAGCCGCTTTTGCCCACTGCTGCAAGATGACCAAATCTGACTCATCCTCAATCACCACATTGCCGGGCTCGCCCAGTGCGCGACGATCAATCATCACATTGCCGGTAATCAGCATTCCTATGCCTGATTTCGCCCATCGCCGATAGAGCTCGACCAGTTTAGGTGTGGCATGGTTATCGTAAGTTGCAAGCACTTCACTCATCGATGCTTTGGCCAGACGGTTACGTATTACGCTGCCGTTCGGCAGTCGCAGCGGTTGGTTCAACAGATTCGTTTCAGTTGAAATGGACTTTGTCATGGTGGCGTTCGTATAGGTTGATGATGTTGCGTCTGTGCTGATGGGGTGACTACGCGAGGAGCACTAGACTGGAATGACCCCGTGTCAATCGAGTCGCAGATGCTTTCGGATTCCTGCGTTAAGGAGGCTGTCCGGTAGCAGGGTGTGCATCCATCGCAAGCGGGTGGCCTCAGTTCCAGATGTGTAGCGAGGTTTCGGGCTGGAAGCGCTTGCGGCTTTCAAGACGGTGATGGCAACCACATCTGGGTCTTCAGCCGCGTCCAGCATTTCAGTGAGGCGCTTTTCCATGGCAATACGAACTTCGCGGTACTCGTCGAGTTTGACATCCACGTCCCGAGCGTTGGCATCAATGGCGGTCTTCATAAATGCGGGCTCAATCACCGAAACACGAATGCCCATACTCCGAAGTTCATGGTCGAGCGATTCAGAGTAGCCCTCGATCGCATGTTTGGTCGCGGCATAGAGTGCCATATAGGGCATTGGCATAAAGCCCAGGACAGATCCCATATTGATGATGCGTCCACTCCCTTGGTGGCGCATGTGTGGAATGACAGCCCGGGACATCCGTACCATCCCGAAAAAGTTTGTGTCGAAGATGTCCTTGGCCTGATCAATGGAACTTTCCTCTGCACCACCGACAGAAACGTTAAAACCGGCGTTATTCACCAACAAATCCAGGCGCCCTTCGCGCTGAATAATTTCAGCGACCGCTACCTTGACGGATGCATCATCGGTGACGTCCAGAGACAACATCTGGAACGTAGATGGCGACGCTGACACCCTCTGCCGACTGGTCCCAAAGACTTGGTAACCCGCCTCAGCCAGCCGCAACGCAGTGGCTCTTCCAATGCCCGAGGATGCCCCGGTCACCAAGGCTATTGCCTTTTCATTTTTCTTCATCATTTAAAGTCCGTTCAAAATAGTCAGTATCGATTCGGTAGTAACTTGAAGAATGATACTATCAAAACGAAAGTAAGTAACTATCTAATTGATATGAACAGCGAAAATAATTGCGATGAACCTTGCCCGATAGCGCGCAGCCTGGCATTTGCGGGCGATGCTTGGAGTCTGTTGATCCTACGGGATGCTCATGCTGGCCTGACGCGCTTCGACCAATTCAGGAAAAGCCTGGGAATTGCACCGACGATCCTGACCCGGCGTCTGGCGGTATTGACGGAAGAAGGATTGTTAGAGAAGCGGCGCTACTTGGAGCATCCACCGCGTGAGGAGTACCTACTGACGCAGGCAGGACAGGATTTTCTGCCGGTACTTTTTATGATTGGCGCCTGGGGGCGCCGTTACCGAAGTGGCGGCAAGTTGGTTCGTTTTTTCGATGCTGAAAATGACACTGAAATTCAAGCCGTGGCGATCGATGAAATCACAGGAGCCAAGATCGGAACTCGCGCTATTCGTATCGTCATCCCGGATGAACGCTGACGGGTTCTAGTGACAGCCTTAAGGACTTGTCGCCAGACAATCCGTACGTTGAATGACGGCAATGGGCCCGCCCGTCATATCGGAAACCTGAAAGTCTGCAATGGCCTTTTGCTGACCGAATCAAGTCAGCCCATACAGTTGAAATCGTGCTCATAAATGGTCTATTGTTGACACCCCGAAATCAGGCGCACAACGCTGCCTTTTTGGGGTGTTTCGTGTCAATCAACTGATTCATAAATCAAAGTTCAGCAATCGCATGGGTCAGTAACGTGAGGGCCGCCGCTGAACTGGACTTCCCGTAACCAACCGCAAAAAGCACATAGCTTTAAAACCTATCCCGAATAGTCAAAATTGACATTTCCGCGCAGGGTGTGCGCGGAAATCGGGACGTTTTTGCCCGCAAACACAATCACATTCCCGTCCTTGTTGGCGGCCACCTCGGCGGTGTTGCACTCAAAGCAGCGGTTGATCCGGTCGACCAGCAAACCATACTGCGGATGAAACCCATGCAGATTGACCGCCATGACGCCTGGCGTCATCAGCAGGGCGTTGCAATTTTCATAAAACTGCTGGGAGCCCAATTGCGGCGGCTGGCCAGCGAGGTCATAACCGTCCACCAGCAGCACATCAAACTCCGGTTCGGCATCGCGCACAAAATCAGCACCATCGGCTTCGATCACCTTGAAACGTTCGTCGTCATCGGGCACCAGAAATTCTTTGCGCAGCGCGATGACGTGGGGGTTGATCTCGATCACCGTGATGCGTGTCTGGGTTAGCTTGCGGTAGCAATACTTGGCCAGACTGCCGCCGCCCAACCCGATCATGGCAATGTGCCGGGGGCGCCGTACCACGCGCAGAAAACCCATCATCGTCTTGGTGTAGTCGAGCTCCAGCACATCGGGCTGGCTATTGCGCATCTTGCTCTGCGTTTGGTCCTTGGAGAAGTGCAGCGACTTGCTGTTGTTCTCCACTGTGATGAACGGGACCACATGCTGGGCGCTGCCGGGGTCAAGCGGGTTTGACATGCGTTATACGTCAAATATGCCTACAGCCCCCGTCCTGCGTGCGCTACCAGCTCACTTTTCAATAGCAAGTAATTCAACTTCAAAAGTCAGGGTGGCATTGGGTGGCACCAAGCCACCGGCTGCACCTCGTTCACCGTAGGCGGTGGCGGGTGGGCAGGTCAGGGTGGCTTTGCCGCCGACCTTGATTTTTTGCATGCCTTGCGTCCAGCACGGCACGACCCGGTTCAGCGGAAAAGTGGCCGGCGCATTGCGCTTGTAGGAACTGTCGAATTCCTTGCCATCGGCCAGCGTGCCACGGTAATGCACCTTGACGGAGTCAGTGGCTGTCGGGTTGGCACCCGTGCCCACTTTGGTGTGAGTAATTTTCACGCCGGAGGGCAGCGTTTCGGTGGTGGCATCAGCTGCCATAGCGCTGGTTGCCAGGGCAGAGATCGCAGCAACAGCGGAAATAGTGAGGAATTTGTAAAGAGATTTCATGCGGATAAATAGTGGTTGGTGGCTTGGGCTAAATCGGGACGACAGCGTGAATCGCCTAGTTTACGGCAGGGGCTGGGGTGCCCCTGTCAGGGTTTCGTAGTAATGAAAGGCATGGCAACTTCGGGCCCAGTGGACGTTGGTGGACTTGCGGTCGCCCACACCAACGAGGGTGCGGCCTGCGGCCTTGATTTTTTGGGCGAGCGGCATGAAGTCGCTGTCGCCGCCCACGATCACGATAGTGTCAATGTGCTCAAACCGCCCCATGTCCTCCAACGCATCCAGGCACAGCCGGATGTCGGCACCGTTCTTGGCCGAAGCACCCGGGGGAAAGAGTTGAACGAGTTCAACTGAGCCTTGCAACAAAGCCTCCCGGTAGCGACCAAAAAACTGCCAGTTGCAATACGCGCGGTTGATGGCAAGTGGCCCCAAGGAGGCCGCCAGATTCATGATGGCCTGCACGTCAATGAGCGGCTCTTGCAATTTGAAACGGCCATCCGGTTTGTTGTACGAGCCTTCGCCCAGGCGCTCTTCCGACAGACTGGCGTGCAGGTTCTCAAAGTCCCAGTAGAGGGCGACGCAGGTAGGGGGCTGGTTTTTGTGGTTCAACATGGGCTTTCAGGGCGCGAAGGGCTCGCAAGCGTGTCCCTGCGATCAAAACCCCTATTTTCAGTCAAACAACTCTTTCCAGATTGATTTTTTGCCACGGTAGTTTTGGTGCTCGTCGTGGTGGTCGCCGCGGTAGCCGTGGCCGCTGTTGTAGGGTTGCGGGTAAGGCTGCTGATAGGGCTGCTGAATTTGAGGCGGTGCTTGTGGCACGGGGGCTGCGGCCTGTTGTGCCGGGTCGCGCAGACTGCGCTCAATGATTTTGTCCAGTTCGCCCCGGTCTAGCCAGACGCCGCGGCATTGCGGGCAGTAGTCGATTTCAATACCCAGGCGCTCGGTCATGAGCAAGTCTGGCGTGGTGCAGGTCGGGCATTTCATAGGTTTCCTTGGGTCAAAAGTTAAAGCGTAAGCACCCTTTCTTAGGTGCTACTTAAATCCGCTGCGGGTTGTTGGAATGGCTGATGCGGGCTAATCGTGGTCTTTTTTTCCTTGGCGCTTGCCTTGATCCCGGCCTTCACCGCCACCTTTGATGTCGTGCTTGTTCCCACTCCGGTGGCATTCCACGCAGTTGTCAAACTTGCTGATGCCTTCCTCGATGTGCTTGCGCCGAATGTTGTCAAGCGTGTGTTCGTGACAGCTGTAACAGGTGTAGCGGCTGTAGTCGTTGCGGATGTGGCAGGTCTCACACCGTGCGTTGTGGTCGCGGTCAAGCACAAAGAACTTGTTGTGCTCAAAGGTGGCCGGCGTCCATTTATCCTGGGTGTGGCACTGGAGGCAATTGCCGGTGATCTGCTGGTGCAGGGAATCGGTCGGTGCTTTATGGCACGCCTGGCACTGGTCGCGGGTTTCCTTTTTGAGCAGCGCATGGTTAAAGCCACCCTTCACCACATAGCGTTTCACCCCCGCGTGGTCGCTATGGCAAGCCACGCAGTCCTCGCTGATCAGCTTCTGGTGAAACGGGGTTGAGGTGAGGGGTGTTTTGACCGCTGCTCCGGTTGTGGTCAGTCGACCAATGTCGACCGGTTTGTGGCAACTCACACATTTGGCAGAGGTGGCGCCGCGCAGCGATGTGTGGCAAGCAAAGCAATCGCCTTCGAGTGGCTTGTGGCCGGGAATCAGCTTGCCGGGGCCGACCATCAGGTTGGGGTAGATAAAGGCCAGTGCGCCCAATGCCAGCAGGTTGACGATCAGAATTATTTTGAGAATTCGGCTCATACCCAACCCCAGAACAGGAAGATGCTGACGATGTGGCCCAGCGCCAGGACGGCGAAGACGACAAAAATAGGGATGTGCACTTTGCGCCAATGCGTCATGGCGTCGAGCGTGACGGCGTCCCAGAACAGGGCTTGTTCTACCTCTGGCTTGGACAGGCCACGCAGCTGAAAATGCTCGCGCTCACCCTGTACATATTGCCGTGAACGCTGGAGCAGCAGCTTGCCCACCATGCCGCTCACCACATTCACGCTCATGGCCACCGTGGCGAGCCACGGCAAGATGGCATTGAAGTGAACGCCAGCATGAATCAGCACCATCAGCGAACCCAGCCAGGCGCTGAACTCGTGCATTTTGAGCAAGGTTTTGGGGTCGCCCGAGGTGACGTATTTGCGCTTGCGCAGCGAATAGTAAAACGAGCCGATGATCAGGAGTGTGCCCAAAATACCCAGGTAGCGGCCGACCCATACCAGGTTGAGCCGGTGCAGGAAGTAGTCACCGGCCAGCGTAGCGGCGGCGAGCAGCCCGAGCACCAGGGTGAAGGGTAAAACATGCTGGCGCCAAAGTGATATTTTCATTTATATCTCCAGAGTGACACTGGTCTTGGGGGTGCAGACGCAGAGCAGGCAGGAACCCGGCTCCGGGTCGAATTCAGGGGGTTGGCGGTACGCCACTTCGCCCGTCAGAATGGTTGTTTGACAACTGCCGCAGCCACCCGCACGGCAACCGGTGTTGACGCTGATGCCATGGGTCTCGGCCAAATCGAGCAAGGTGCCTGTGGTTGGACTCCAGGGTAACTGCTTGCCCGACTTCGCAAAGGTGACCAATATGTCGGATTCGGTGGCGTTGCTGGTTGGCGTGGCTGGAGAATTCGATTTTTTGCGCTGAATCGATGCAGGGCCAAACGCCTCGAAGTGAATGCGAGTCTCGGGCACGCCCCAATCTTCCAGCGCGGGCACCAGACTTTGCAGCAGGGGCGTTGGGCCGCAAATATAAAAATGATACGGTTTGAGCGGCAACTGACGGCGCAATAAATCCACATCAACGCGACCTGCGTGCTGGTAGTCTTGCCCCGCTACATCCTGCGGCAGGGGCTGGCTGAAACACAGGTGCAAATGAAAGTTCGAATGGGCTGCGGCCAGCGCTTCAAGGTGCTGCTTCATCACCTGCTCCTGGCTGTTGCGCACGCCGTAAAACAGCCACACTTCGCGCCCGGGTTGCACGGCCAGACACCAGTTCAGCATGCTCAGCATTGGCATC
>Ga0208613_1000657_pt1 | contig 11491 bp, 10 predicted proteins | sample CryBogmetaGMA6M_FD_184543 | JGI IMG/M metagenome (GOLD analysis project Ga0208613, IMG submission 184543) | Freshwater microbial communities from Crystal Bog, Wisconsin, USA - MA6M (SPAdes) | ecosystem: Environmental > Aquatic > Freshwater > Lake | place: Crystal Bog, Wisconsin, USA | collected... | reverse complement strand
GAAAAAACAGACAATGATACAAAAAAAGAGTCATTCCATACAGCTCGAACCCCTGCGGAATCGCCGTCCGGTCGTTTTTCAAGCAAAGGACAAATTAACCACCGATGAACACCGATGAACACCGATAAATGCATGATAAAAGCGAAAGCAATTGCCTAACTAGCTCTTTCTTTATCAGCTTTTAATCGGTGTTCATCGGTGGCTAAAAAAGCTTCCTGATTACCAACCATTCTCAGCCTCAACCTTCAAGGTAGGTGTGAGCGCAACCAGCCATTCGACAGTGTGTTGGGGGGATTGGACAGGATATGTCGGTCTTCTAGACCGAGCCTTGGGTGCCTTTCGGGGTGACCAAGGAGATGGATATGACCCGCAATGCCATTCAGTTCCAGCCGGGGCTTTCTCTTGTCGAGTTCCAGGCGCGCTTCGGCAGGGATGAGCAATGTGTCCAGGCCCTTTCACGTAGCCGCTGGCCTCTGGGCTTTGAGTGCCCTGAGTGCGGAAGCCGCCGTGGTCATGCCCTGAAGGCCCGGCCCCTCATGCAATGCGCGGCCTGCCGCCATCAGGTCAGCGTCACAGCAGGGACCATCTTCCACAGCACCAAACTCCCGCTCAGGGTATGGTTCCTGGCCATGCATCTGCTTTCCCAGGCCAAGCACTCCGTGTCGGGGCTGGAACTGTCCCGCCAACTGGGCGTTTCCCAGACCACGGCCTGGTCGCTCAAGCACAAGCTCATGCAGGTGATGATGGAACGCGAACATGGGCGGCGCCTTCACGGCCGCATCGAGGCCGATGACGCCTACATGGGGGGCGAATGCCACGAGGGGAAACGAGGCCGCGGACCCCAGGCAAGCGGCCCTTCATCCTGGCCGTCCAGACAACACCGGACGGCCGGCCAGGACTCCTGCAAGCCCAAGCCGTCAACAACCTCGGTAGCACCACGATGAGCCGATGGGCGAAGAAGGCCATCAGCCCTGCCGCGACTCTGCTGACTGACGAATGGGCCGCCTACGGCATCACCCAGGCCATCGGGCTGAGACATCACGCTCAGAAAAGTCCTGGTGGTTGGAGGAACAGCAAGGTCCCGGCTTTCAAATGGGTCAACACCGCCCTCGGCAACCTGAAAGGAAACATTCGCGGGGTCTGCCGCTGGATCGGCAACCAGCACCTCCCCCGCTACCTTGCCGAATACCAGTGGCGCTACAACCGGCGCTTCGACCTAGCCAGCCTCCTGCCACGCCTACTTCACGCCGCCGCCAGAACTCCGCCCATGCCCATCAAGCTCCTCTATTTGGCTGAGAATGCTTGGTAATCAGGAAGCTTTTTTTGACGGGGATAACTGCGGATGAAGGGGATAAGGCGAGAGCTCTGTTACCGCCTGCCTTGAGAACGCTTACTTGGGCTCCAGTGTCTTGTAGACCTCGGGTCGCCGGTCCTTCAGGGCGGGGAAGCGCTGGCGCCAGGTACGGAGCTGAGTGAGGTCGATGTCACCCACCACCAAGCCCTCGGTGGCATCGCCCCTTGCAATCACCTCACCGAAGCAGTCGTGGATGGCCGAAGCGCCGGGGTAGTCCAGGCCAGCCCCATCCCGGCCCACACGGTTGACGCCGCAGAGGGCCGCCTGGTTTTCGATGGCCCGGGCGGCCAGCAGGGTGGACCAGGCTGAGCTGCGCCGCACGGGCCAGTTGGCGGGCACGAAGATGACCTCGGCTCCCATCGCTGCCAGGGCGCGGAAGGGCTCGGGAAAGCGCAGGTCGTAGCAGATCTGCAGGCCGCAGGGGATGCCGTCGATGCTGAACAGAGGGCAGTCGTCACCACCGGTGTAGTGCTCGTGCTCCTCGCCGTAGGTGAAGGGGTGCAGCTTCCGGTAGACGGCCACCAGCGCCCCGTCTGGCGCCATGACGAAGGCCGCGTTGCGCGGGTGCGGGGCGTGGGCCTCCACTGCCGAGCCGATGACATAGAGGTTGAACTCCCGCGCCAGCGCCCCCAGGGCCTCGGTGGTGGGGCCGGCCAGGGCCTCTGCGAAGGGCTCCGGCGCCATGGTGAAGCCCAGCGTGAACAGCTCTGGAAACACCACCACCCGCGCCCCAGCCTGGGCTGCCTGCTCGACGAAGCCTCTGGCTCGAGCCAGATTGGCCGGAGGGTCCTGCCAGACCGTGTCCTGCTGGACGAGCGCGATGCGAAGGGAAGCGGGCATGGAGTGATAGTAGAAGAAAAGGAAAGGGTTAACCACGAAGACCACGAAGACCACGGAGACCACGAAGAAGACCACGAAGAAAAGCTGGAAGCCCTTGGAACACCTTGTCTTTCTCCGCGGTCTTCCCGTCTCCCCTGCAATGGCCAATCGAGGTGTCGCGAAGCTGCGACCAGAGGCTGTTCTCAGCTCTCCTCAGCGTTTCTAATTATTTCAAGAAATGCATCTTGAAACCGGAGGGAAGCTGAGGAGCGGAGGAAAGCGGAGAGGGAAGCACCCTCTGGCCTCTCCTTTTCATTCCAACCCGCGCACCGGCGCCCGGCATGGGATCTTCGTGGTTGAGCTCTTTCCCTCAGACCCTGAACCGCCCGGGATCCAGCACGCCAGTCTCGGCTTTGCGCTGGTAGGCCTTGGCGGCCAGGGCGCCCACGGCGAGGCCGGTGGTCATGCCGTGGCCGCCGAGGCCGGCGGACCAGAAGAGGCGGGGGTTCCAGGGGTCCCAGCCCAGTACGAAGCGGCGGTCCGGGGCAAAGGTGCGGAGGCCCGTCCAGTACCGCGTGATGGGCCGCTCCAGCAGGTCGGGCGCCAGCTCCCGCAGGCTGGCGGAGAGGCCTTCCAGGACGGCGGGGTCCGCGTCCGGCTGGCGACCCCGGGAGGGCAGGGGCACCGCCACCTCCTCGCAGGGACACATGAGCAGGCCGCCGCTCTCCGGGCGCAGGTAGAAGGGCCGGTCCACCCACCAGGCCCAGGGCTCGTCCTGGGGGTGCGTCGCACCGCTCCACACCAGGCTGCGGCGCAGGGCCGTGAGGGCGAGCTGGGACCCGGCCTGGGCGCCCAGCTCGCCGGCCCAGGCGCCGGCGGCGAGGGCCACCCTGCTTGCCTGCAGGGGGCCTTGGTCCGTCTGAAGAAGAAAGCCAGCGGCCGTGGGACGCAGGTCGGTGACGCCGCAGCCGAAGCGCAGGTCGACCCCGCCCGCACGGGCACCCTCGGCGCAGGTGCTCAGGAGCCGGGCGATGTCGATGACGCCGTCCTCGGGGATGTGCAGGTGCTCGGCGGCCCGCAGGCCGGGGAGAGGACAGCCGGGGCCAAGCTGGACCGTCACGCCATGGCGGCGGGCTTCGGCCTCGTGGTCCGCCAGGGCGCCCACGGTGGTGCCCAGCAGGAGGCCACCACAGGGGTCCAGCAGGCCCGCCTCGGCCAGTCGACGGCGACCCTCCACTGCCAGGGCCGTGTGCTCGTCCCGGCCCGTGAGGCAGCGGGCGATGGCCGCATTGTGGCCGCTGGCGTAGGTGCCGGACTGGTCCTCCCGGTCCAGGAGGACGATGCCCTGTTGGCCTGACTGCGCCAGGTGGTAGGCGAGGCTCAGCCCGGCCACGCCGCCGCCGATGATCGCCAGTTCCACCGCTTCCGTCATGTCTCCATCGTACGCTGGGCCCCACTGAGACTGCCTCTGCGTCATCTGCGGTTCCGTTTTTTTCCTGACCGGATGCCTCCGGTGCAGGTCCTTTGTTGTCGCCACAGGGTGGTGGCTCTATGCTGGAACCTTCGGAGGTCCTTCCTTGAAGCCCATCCTGCGAGCCATTCTGGCCTTCGCGCTGCTCCTGGGCGGCGGGGCGGCGGACTGGGCTCCGGGGACGGCGGCGGCGACCCACGCCTGCTGCTGCGGCGAGGCTGCTGGGGTTGAGGACACCTGCCCCTGCCCCAAGCCCGAGAGCAACAGGGGCCCCCAGCGGGGCACCTGTGACGCTCGGTCGGGCGCTGTGGTCGCCCTGCAGGCCTCCCGCCGGAGTGAGCAGGCCCAGCGCCGGGTGGAAGCCAGCCCCACACCTGCGGGCTGGGACCGGGCCGCTGTCGAGGCTGGCACCGAAGCCCTTGGTCAGCACACTTCCCGGGGCCGCGACCCTGACCTGGGTCGGCACCTGGCCCTGCTGGACACCTTCCGGATCTGAGGGCGGACCGAGCGTAGCCCCGCCTGCTCTGCGGAGCGGGCCCGTTCCCCTTTCCGTTCGGAGTCCCCATGCGCATCTCGCTGCGCCTGCTCCCGGCCCTGGTGCTCCTGGCACCGGCGTCGGCCCAGGTCCCCCCTCCCGATTACTTCCCTGCTGATCAGGTCCTGGCGGACCTCCTCCGCGAGGCCCTGGCTGAGCATCCGGACCTGCGCCGGGCCGATGCGGCGGTGCGCATGGACGAGGAGCGTGTGCCCCAGGCGGGGGTGCTGCCGGATCCGACCCTCTCCCTGGGCTTGCAGAACGACGGCTTCCAGCGGCTGCAGATCGGCCGCATGGAGACCAGCTTCTACAGCGTGGCCTTCACCCAGCCGCTGCCCTGGCCCGGCAAGCGCGCCCTCCGCCAGCAGGTGGCGGCCCTGGCCGTGGACCTCTCGGACGCCACCCGGGTGCGGGTGCAGCTGGGCCTGGAGGCCGAGGTGCGCCGGGGCTATGCGGCCCTCCTGCTGGTGCGGGAGCAGCGCCGCCTGCAGGCCCAGCAGGCCCTCGTCCTGGAGCAGGCCGAGGCCCTGGCCCGCACCCGCTACGAGGTGGGGCAGGGCAGCCAGGGCGACCTCCTGCGGGCCCAGCTGGAGCGCACCCGCCTGCAGCAGGCGGTGTGGTCCCTGGAGGCCGAGGAGAAGGCCGCTGTCGCAGTGCTGAATCGCCTGCGCCAGCGGGATCTTGCAGAGCCCCTGGCCACCACCGCCAGCCTGGCGGACCTGCCGGAGCCCATGACCCTGAGCCCCGAGGCCGTGGAGGCCCGCAGCCCCGAGCTGGCCTCGGCCCGCGCCACCGTGAAGCAGACCGAGCGGCAGCTGGAGCTGGCCAAGCTGGATCGCCGGCCGGACTTCGCCATCACCGCCGGCCTCATGCCCCGGGGCGGCTTCGACCCCATGTGGCAGGTGGGCATCAGCATCTCCCTGCCCATCTACGGTCGGAGCAAGCAGCAGCGCGCCGTGGCCGAGCACGAGCACCACCGCCAGGGGCAGGGCTCCGAGGTGGACTCGGTGCGCACCCTGCTGCGCCAGCGCACCGAGGAGCGCACCCTGCAGGTGGGTGCCCTGCGGAAGATCCGGGACCTCTACCGCGAGGGCCTGCTGGTGCAGAGCGAGGCCAGCTTCAAAGCCGCCCTGGCCCAGTACGAGACCGGCCGCAGCTCCTTCCCCGCCGCTCTGGAGGCCCTCAATGGCTGGGTGGGCGATCAGGCTGCCTTCCTGCAGACCCTGGCGCAGCTCCAGGCCCAGCACATCGCCCTGGCGGAGTGCGCCCTCGGACCCACGCCCCCCGTGTCTGGCGGCACCCTCGGCGCTGCCAGCATCGCTGCCGGGGGCGCTGCTGCCACTGCCCCTCGCGCCACTGCCAAGGTCCCGGGCAAAGCCCAGGACAGTGGTCCCGCCTCGATGAAAATGTAGGAGAGCCCCATGGTCCAGCTGCAGTCTTCCCCTGATGTTTCACCCCGCTCCCGCTCTGCCTTCCGCACCTTCGGCCTCGTGGCCCTGGGCGTGGCGGCCGGTGTGAGTGCGACCCTCCTCCTGCGCCGCCCTGCGCCCGCTGCCGCCGCACCGGCGGCCAAAAAGCAGATGTTCCAGTGCCCCATGCACCTGCAGATCCTGCAGGACCACTTCGGCACTTGTCCCATCTGCGCCATGGACCTGGTGCCCATCGAGGACATCCAGGGCGGTGCCTCCAATGTGGAGGGCCTGGCCGCCATCACCATCGACCCCGCCCGCCAGCAGCTCATCGGCCTTCGCACGGCCAAGGTGGTGGCTGGTGCCGCCGGCGGCGAGGTCCGCGCCGTGGTCCGGCTGGCGCCGGACGAGACCCGCATCCGCAAGATCAACGTCAAGGTCGAGGGCTTCGTGGAGAAGCTCTACGCCGACTTCGTGGGCAAGCCCGTGGCGAAGGGCCAGCCCCTCTTTAGCCTCTACAGCCCCGAGTTCGTGAGTGCCCAGCGGGAGTTCCTGCTGGCCCTGCGCACCCAGAAGGCCCTGAGCGGCGGCGCCCTGAAGCAGTCCGGCGGCGACCTGCTGGACTCGGCCCGCCGGCGCCTGCAGCTGTGGGACATCCCTGCGGAGGCCCTGGAGCAGCTGGAGAAGACGGGGGAGGTGCAGAAGACCCTCACCCTGCGCTCGCCCATCAGCGGCATCATCACGGCCAAGACCGTGGTGGAAGGCTCGCGGGTCTCGCCGGGCGAGGCCCCCCTGGAGATCACGGACCTGGGCCACCTCTGGGCCCAGGCCGAAGTCACCGAGTCGGAGCTGAGCCGGGTGAAGGTGGGCATGAGTGCCGAGCTGAAGATCAACGGTGTGGATGGCCGCGCCTTCCAGGGCCGGGTGGCCTTCGTGGATGCGGTGCTGGATCCCAAGACCCGCTCGGCCAAGGTGCGCATCGAGGTGGCCAACCCCCGGGCTGAGCTGAAGCCCGAGATGTTCGGTGAGGCCGTGCTCAAGACCGGCACCCGCAAGGGCCTGCTGGCGCCCCTGGATGCGGTGCTGGACAGCGGCACCCGCAAGGTGGTCTTCGTGGCGCTGGGGGACGGCAAGTTCGAGCCCCGGGAGGTGGAGACGGGCCCGGCCGCCGGCGACCTGGTGGAGATCCGCAAGGGCCTCGAGGCCGGTGACGAAGTGGTCACCGGCGCCGCCTTCCTGGTGGACTCCGAGTCCCGCCTGCGCGCCGCCCTGGCTCAGCTGGGCGCCAAGGCCGACGCCGCGCACAAGCATGAGGCCAAGCCATGATCCAGAAGATCATCCGCTTCTCTGCCCAGAACCGCTTCCTGGTGCTGGCGGTCACGGCCCTCCTGCTGGCCCTGTCCGTGTGGTCCATGCGGCGCATCCCCCTGGATGCCCTGCCGGACCTCAGCGACACCCAGGTCATCGTCTACTCCAAGTGGGACCGCAGTCCGGACCTGGTGGAGGACCAGGTCACCTACCCCATCGTCACCAGCCTACTGGGGGCGCCCAAGGTGAAGGCCGTGCGCGGCCTCTCGGACTTCGGCTACTCCTACGTCTACGTGATCTTCGAGGATGGCACCGACATCTACTGGGCCCGCAGCCGGGTGCTGGAGTACCTCAGCAAGATCACCTCGAACCTGCCCGCTGGCGTTAAGACGGAGCTGGGCCCGGACGCAACTTCGGTGGGCTGGGTCTTCCAGTACGCCCTGGTGGACCGCACCGGCCAGCACCGCAGCGATGAGCTGCGCAGCCACCAGGACTGGTTCCTGCGCTACGCCCTGCAGAGCGTGCCCGGCGTGGCCGAGGTGGCCACCGTGGGGGGGCAGGCCCGGCAGTTCCAGGTGGCGGTGAACCCCAACAAGCTGTCCGCCTACCGCCTGCCTCTGGAGTCCGTGATCTCCGCAGTGAAAGCCGCCAACAGCGAGGCCGGCGGCCGCCTCATCGAGGTCTCGGGCCGCGAGTACATGGTGCGGGGCCGGGGCTACGTGAAGACGCTCAAGGACCTCGAGGAGGCGGTGCTGAAGGCTGAGAATGGCACCCCCATCCGCCTGGGCGATGTGGCCACGGTGACCCTGGGGCCGGATCTGCGCCGGGGTCTGGCGGACCTGGACGGGCAGGGCGATGCCGTGGGTGGCATCGTCATCATGCGCCAGGGCGAGAACGCCCTGAACGTCATCACCGCCGTAAAGGAGAAGCTGAAGGAGCTGAAGCCCTCCCTGCCCGCCGGGGTCGAGGTGATCACCACCTACGACCGGTCCGAGCTCATCGAGAAGGCCATCAGCACCGTGTCCTGGAAGCTGCTGGAGGAGATGCTCATCGTCTCCCTGGTGATCCTGGTCTTCCTCTGGCACATCCCCTCGGCCATCGTGCCCATCGTCACCATCCCCGTGAGCGTGGCCCTGGCCTTCATCCCCATGCAGGCCATGGGTCTCAACGCGAACCTCATGAGTCTGGCGGGCATCGCCATCTCCATCGGCGTGCTGGTGGACGGCGCCATCGTGGAGGTGGAGAACGCCTACAAGAAGCTCGAAGAGTGGAACAGCGCCGGCCGGCCCGGCGACTTCCACAAGGTGCGCCTGGATGCCCTGCTGGAGGTGGGCCCCTCGGTCTTCTTCAGCCTGCTGGTGGTGGCCGTGGCCTTCATGCCCGTCTTCACCCTGGTGGACCAGGAGGGGCGCCTCTTCAAGCCCCTGGCCTACTCCAAGAACCTGGCCATGGCCCTGGCGGCGCTGCTCGCCATCACGCTGGATCCAGCCCTGCGCATGCTGTTTGCGCGCATGGATCCCTTCACCTTCAAGCCCGCCTGGCTGGCCAAGCTCGGCACCCACGCCCTGGTGGGCACCTACCACCCGGAGGAGAAGCACCCCATCTCGGTGTTCCTCCATCGCATCTACGAGGGGCCCTGCCGCTTTGTCCTCAAGCACGCCAAGGCGACTCTGGTGGTGGCCTTCCTGCTGGTGCTGGTGACGGTGCCGGTGTTCTTGAAGCTGGGCAGCGAGTTCATGCCACCCCTCAACGAGGGCACGCTGCTCTACATGCCCTCGACGCTGCCGGGCCTCAGCCAGACCGAGGCCCAGCGGATCCTCCAGGTGCAGGACCGCCTCATCCGCACCGTGCCCGAGGTGGCCCGGGTCTATGGCAAGGCGGGCCGCGCCGACACGGCCACGGATCCCGCGCCCTTCTCCATGATGGAGACGGTCATCGTGCTCAAGCCCGAGGACCAGTGGCGGGAGAAGCCCCGGTGGTTCTCTTCGTGGGCGCCGGAGGTGCTGAAGGGGCTCCTGCGGCCCTTCTGGCGGGACCGCATCACCCAGGAGGACATCGTCCGGGACCTGGACCACGCCGTGCGCCTGCCGGCCATCCCCAATGCCTGGACCATGCCCATCAAGGCTCGCCTGGACATGCTCAGCACCGGCATCCGCACCCCCGTGGGCCTCAAGGTCAACGGTCCGGACCTGGCGGTGGTCGAGCGCATCTCCGTGGAGGCCGAGGCCCTGCTGACCCAGGTGCCGGGCACCCGGAGCGCCTTCGCCGAGCGCACCAACCAGGGCTACTTCCTGGACTTCGTGCTGAAGCGCGACCGCCTGGCCCGCTATGGGCTCAGCGTGGAGCAGGCCAACATGATGGTGATGACGGCCATCGGTGGCGACACCCAGGCCACGGTCTTCGATGGCCGGGCGCGCTATCCCGTAAACGTCCGCTACCAGCGGGACTACCGGGAGTCCACCGCCGCCCTGGGCCGGGTGCTGGTGTCCCTGCCCGGTGGTGGCACCGTGGCCATGGAGGAGCTGGCGGACCTGAAGTGGACCACGGGCCCCGCCATGATCCGCGATGAGAACGGCCTCATGAACGGCTATGTGCTGCTGGACTTCGACACCTCCCTGGTGGACGTGGGCACCTACGTCCAGCGGGCCAAGGCCGCCGTCACTGCCCTGAAGCTGCCCCCGGGCTACAGCCTCACCTGGAGCGGTCAGTACGAGAACATGCTCCGCGTGAAGGAGCGCCTGAAGATCATCCTGCCCATCACGCTGGTGCTGATCTTCGGCCTGCTCTACGCCAACACCCGCTCGGCCTTCAAGGCGGGCTTGGTAATGCTGGCCGTCCCCTTCAGTGCCATCGGCGCCTTCTGGCTGCTCTGGGGGCTGGACTACAACATGAGCATCGCCGTGTGGGTGGGTCTCATCGCCCTCATGGGCCTGGATGCGGAGACCGGCGTGTTCATGCTGCTCTTCCTGGACCTCAGCCATGACGAGGCCCAGCGCAAGGGAAAGCTGAACACCGACGGCGACCTCATCGAGGCCATCATCCACGGTGCGGTGAAGCGCGTGCGCCCCAAGGCCATGACCGTGGCCGCAGCCTTCATGGGCCTGCTGCCCATCATGTGGAGCACGGGCTCGGGCGCCGACCTCATGAAGCGCATCGCCGCACCCATGGTGGGCGGCCTGGCCACCAGCTTCCTCCTGGAGTTGCTGGTCTATCCGGCGATTTATTATTTGTGGAAGAAGCGCTCTCTGCCTGCTCAGGCTTCTTGCGAAGCCTGAGATATGAACTGCTAACCACTACCTACAAAGGAGTCTCCATGCTTGCCCCCCTGCTTTCTTTCTTCATCTTGGCCGCGCCAGCGGCCAAGCCCGCCACCAACACCATCTGCCCGGTCCTGGGTGGCAAGGTCTCCGAGAAGTCCAAGACCGTCGTGGTCCGGGGCGAGACCTACCGCATCTGCTGCGGCGGCTGCGACACCCGCATGCTCAAGGATCCGGACAAGTTCCTGGAGAAGGACGGCACTCCCAAGAACGCCAAGAAGTAGGCCCAGCCGAGGTCGCCATGCCCTGCGACGCTCGGTCGCAGGGCAATCGGCTACACTGGGGCCTCTCTGGAGGTCCTATGCTCTACGCAGCCCTGTTCAGCCTCGCCGTCCTCGTCGCCCCTGCGGCAGACAAGGCCAAGCCCGCCACCAACACCATCGACCCCATCTGCCGCATGAAGACCTCCCCCAAGGATCAGGTGGTCGTCGTCCGGGGCCAGGAGTACCGCGTCTGCAGCAAGCACTGCGCCGGCACCCTGCAGAAGGACCCCGACAAGTACCTCGAGAAAGACGGCAGCGTCAAAGGCGCGAAGTAGGTCCGGCCAGAGCGGAACTGATCACCGCCAAGGCGCCAAGAGCGCCAAGAAGTGCATGGCCCCTCGGGCGGGGCCACCGATCGCCCTTTGAAAGAGGGCAGGCACACCGGTTGCACGGGATGCAACCAGTGCTTGCGGGGCAGCCCTCCCCGTCTGGCCTCCGTGGCCGTTCTCCGTGTTCACTGTGCCTTCGTGGTGATTTCTTTCGGTGAAGCTCAGCCGCAGTCAGCCAGCAGGTCCAGCCAGGCTTTGAGGATGAAGGCGGTGGCGCCCCAGAGGGGGGCTTCGGGGAGCTCCAGGCGGGGGACGTCCAGGGCGTGGCCGTAGCGGTCGAGGCGCTGGAGGGTCCAGGGGGCGGTCAACAGGGGCAGCAGCGGCAGCAGGAGCACCTGCTCCACCTCGTGGTCGGTGCGGAAGGCCGGGGTGGGCGCTTCCCAGCGGAAGAACACCGGCGTGAAGCGGGTGCGGGCCTTGGCCACGCCGTCCGGGAAGCAGCCGAGCTCCCACAGGCCCTCGGAGATGCCGATCTCCTCGGCCACTTCCCGGCGGGCAGTGGCGGGGAGGTCCCGGTCGGTCGCTTCCACCATGCCACCGGGGAAGGCGATCTCGCCGGCGTGGTGGGGCGCACCGTGGCCCCGCTGCACCAGCACCACCTTGCGGGCACCGGTGGCGTCGCCCCAGAGCAGCACGCCCACGGCGGCGCGGCGGGGGTCCTGGGGCATGCGGACGCTGAGCTTGTG
>Ga0208613_1000651_pt1 | contig 11565 bp, 9 predicted proteins | sample CryBogmetaGMA6M_FD_184543 | JGI IMG/M metagenome (GOLD analysis project Ga0208613, IMG submission 184543) | Freshwater microbial communities from Crystal Bog, Wisconsin, USA - MA6M (SPAdes) | ecosystem: Environmental > Aquatic > Freshwater > Lake | place: Crystal Bog, Wisconsin, USA | collected... | reverse complement strand
TCGGGCCATTAGTGGCGGGTTGGCTGATGCTGGCAATTGCCGTTTATTTTGTTTACCAACAGGTTAATAAGGTTTAACGGATTAAAAGATTATCACCACGAAGACACGAAGAAAATACCCAATGCCCTTAAGTTAAGTGCCTCTTGGCAAGATAAACCGTTGGCTGAGCGGAGCCGGAGCCGGCAAAATCGCTTCGACTCCGCTCAGCGAACGGCTTAACTTAATGACATTGATGAAATACCCTTTGCAAAAGTAGCCACAGATTACAAATAGAGTGAATCTCTGGCATTTATTTCTTAAGATCTAATCCCTAAAATTATCGTATTGTAAGGGCATTTCCAGCTTTTCGTCTTTTAGCATTTGAATAACTTCTTGCAGGTCATCGCGTTTTTTACCGGTGACTCTGACTTTGTCGCCTTGAATAGCTGCTTGCACTTTAAGTTTTTTATCTTTAATTAATTTAACGATTTTTTTTGCCAGCGTGATTTCCAGACCTTGCTTTAAGGTGATTTCCTGGCGCATTAATTTGCCGCTGCCTTTGGCATCGCCCACATCCATACAGCCAACGTCAACGCCGCGTCGACTGAGTTTTGTACAGACCACACTGAATATTTGTTGTAACTGAAAAGTGGATTCAGAAATCATAATCAGCTTGTCATCAGTCAGTTCAACGGATGAATCCGTGCCTTTAAAATCAAAACGGGTGGCAATTTCTTTATTCGCCTGATCGATAGCGTTTTTAACTTCGTGGGTATCAAATTCGGAAATAATGTCAAAGGTAGGCATGGCGATAAGTTAAAAGTTAGTTAATGGATAGGATTATTTTACAACGGTTTGCAGGCATTGATAACCTCGGCAACGGCTTTAATGCGTAAGCGACGAATGGCTGCACCAATTTCCGCACCTTGCAGGTCGCTGTTTATAATCGCCGCCGTGTCCACAGATGCCGCCGCTTTAGCCGCTCGCTCCAGCATTTTTGCCTGAGGGTAGGGCGCGTGTTCCAAGCCGGTTCGGCCTTTGGCATCCGCTTCACAAGCCAATAAAAAATCAGCCAGCGTATTGTTGGGTTTAAACGCGCCCAAGGCCATTAAAACATCCGTTAAGGTTGACGCACGTAAGTCAAAAACTTTATGGCTATGGGTATGATATTGCATGACATGCATCGCTAATGCTCTAAATGCGTTAGGCACACGCAAACGGACACATAATTTTTCCAGAATGGGCAGGCCGATTTTTTCATGACCATAATGATGCGGCCAATTTTCTTTTGGCGTTATGCCTTTGCCCAGATCGTGAACCAATGCCGCAAATCTGACTTCAGGACTGGACGATAAAAGAACCGCCTGTTCCAGACATAGCATACTGTGTAGGCCGGTATCAATTTCCGGGTGGTATTGTTCCGGTTGCGGAACGCCAAACAGGGCATTTATTTCCGGGAATATTTTTTCCAGTGCGGTACAGCTTTTTAAGGTGTAAAAAAATGCCGAGGGCGATGGTTCTTTAAGTACCTTAAATAACTCGGCCCATACGCGTTCAGGCACCAGGTAATCCACTTCTCCGTCTACAACCATAGATTGCATCAGTTCCCTGGTTTCTTCTGCCAGGGTAAAACCAAGATGTTGGTAGCGTGCGGCAAAACGTGCAACACGCAAGATGCGCACAGGATCTTCAGCAAAGGCCGGTGAAATATGCCGAAAAATTTTATTTTCCAGATCCCGTTGTCCGCCATAAGGATCAATAAGCACTCCTTTTGGTGTCATTGCTATGGCATTGATAGTCAGGTCGCGGCGTATTAAGTCCTGTTCAAGACTGACATCAGGCGCGGCATGCACGATAAAACCTTTATAGCCGGGTGCGGTTTTTCGTTCTGTTCTGGCCAGTGCGTATTCATCATGACTTTGTGGATGCAAAAATACCGGAAAATCTTTGCCAACGGGTTTAAATCCCTGCTTTACCATGGATTCAGGCGTTTCACCCAGCACTACCCAGTCTTTTTCTATGACAGGAAGCCCAAGCAATTTATCGCGCACCGCACCGCCAACCAGGTATATTTCCATTAATTTACTATCAGTTATTTGTAGGTTGCGCCTAGAATAGCACAAGCTTAAACAAAACAGTGGCATAAGTCAGTGCGAATGGCAGATGTCCACCGTATGATGCTAATGTCGGTTGTTAATAATCAAGGGTTGTTGTGATAGAAATATTTTTGATAAGTATTTTGTTGGGTATCGTCACCGGGCTATTGGCCGGACTATTCGGGATCGGGGGTGGGCTGGTTATTGTACCGGTTCTGGTCATGTTGTTTACGGCGCAAGGATTCCCTACGGAACTGGTGATGCTGATGGCAGTGGCAACCTCTTTGGCAGCGATTATTCTGACAGCGATTGCTTCGGTGTCAGCGCATCACCGATTGGGTGCCGTCGTGTGGGCCAAAGTATTCTCCTTAAGCCCGGGGATTATGATCGGTGCAGCACTGGGTGCAGTGGTTGCCAAGCACATAAGTGGCGATACGTTGCGCTACATTCTGGTGGTTTTTTTATTATACGTCGGGTTACAAATGGCTTTTCAGGTAAAGCCAAAACCTGGCAAGGTAAAACAATCCAGGGTTTTGGATTTTTTGGTAGCCAACTTTATTGGTTTGCTGTCGTCTATTGTTGGCATAGGTGGCGGTACGCTCACGGTACCTTATTTGGTCAGTGGTCAAATGCTGATGCGAAATGCGGTGGCAGTAGCAAGTGCTTGTGGTTTACCGATAGCGGTTGCAGGCACCGTCACTTATGCACTGTTGGGCTGGAATGCCACGCACTTGCCTGAATGGAGTTTGGGTTATGTCTATCTACCCGTATTTATAGGGACAGGTTTGAGCAGTATTATGACTGCACCGATAGGCGCAAAATTGGCTCACAACCTGCCGGCTGCAAAATTAAAACGTTACTTTTCGTTGTTGCTTTTTGTTATGGCAGCCAAGTTGATGTGGTATTAAAACTATGAAATTTTTTAAATTTGATAAACGGGATTATGAAACTTTATTGCCGTTCGGTATTTTTTTGGTTTTAATTGTCGTGGTGGCACTCTTGGTACATTATGATGTGCTTGAGCCCCAAGAAGTGCTTATCAATGATCAATTGATAACTCACTCCAAGCCTGCGCCCTCTGATAATCTGATTGAGGTTGGTACCTATATTGAAAATATTTACCTTTTTTCATCCAACGACAAGACTTTCGATGTTGCAGGAAGAATCTGGGTTAATTGGCCCCAAGAAGCGGAGGATTTTTTTCAAGTTAGAAAAATAACGCCTGATAAATGGCTTGGTTTTGTCAATCAGGTTCATGGCTGGGATTACAAGTTGGAACAAATTTATGACGCGCCCATTAAACTTAAAGAGGGGCATTATTACCAAAGTTACAAGTTTTCAGGCCACTTTTACGTTAATGATATCCAGTTTCAGAAGTTTCCCTTTCAGACCTTAAAGCTGCCACTGGTTTTTGAACTCGCCGACTTTGCAGAAACAGACTCAATAGTCAGCCTACACGATCTGCAATTGGTACCGGACGAGTCTTCATCCGGCGTGGGAGACTATATTGGTATCACAGGTTACAAGATGACGGCCTTTAATATTTTTTCCAATACCCATCAATATGCCAGTGATTTCGGTCTGCAACGGGTAAATGCCAAGCCGATGCGCACCAGTCAGGTTGTTTTTGAGACAACTTATAAACCGTCTGTGAATGCCGCTTTACTCACTCTTTTTTTACCACTACTTATTGTCATGACCTTGGCGCTTTTCTCGCCGATGTTATCAGCATCACTTTGGGATGTCCGGTTAAGCGTACCACCGACCGTATTACTGACTTTGATTTTTTTGCAACAAGGTTATAAGGACAAGTTACCGGAGCTTCCTTATATAACCTATATGGACATGATTTATAATATTTGTTATTTCATTATTTTGATTCTATTTGTACTTTTTCTCTGGGGCTCCAATCGACTTGTACGCGCGTCCGAAACCCGGAAATCGGTCGTTATCGAACATATCGATGCGATTGATAGTCGATTTCAGATCGTGTTGACTGTTTCCTTATTTGTCTTGGGTGGAATTGTCTGGTTTGTGGTGTAGACTTTCAAAATAAATTCAGGAAATAGAGCATATATTTCTGCATTGACTTCAGAGGGCGAAACATCTAACTTCTTGAGTTATCTATGTAATGCATCTTTTTTACTGATCACAATTTTTCATAGGTATCAGTTTATATCTGATGCGCTATAATCACCTTTGAGATTATATGATGGCCGAAATAGAGGTAACTTTAGTTTTTGGCAATGTCATACTATTGAGTACAATAATTATCATTAAATAATAGGGAAATAAATAATTATGACAGAAAAAAACCACACCAATGATGAGCAGTGGCAGGATAAACTAACGCCTGAACAATTTAGTGTTTGCCGCTTAAAAGGCACCGAAGCACCTTTTACAGGAAAATATAACGATTGTAAAAAGGCGGGTATTTATCATTGTATTTGTTGCGGTACGCCTTTATTTGATTCTGATACCAAGTACGATTCCGGTTCAGGTTGGCCCAGTTTTTGGGCTGATTTGCCGGAAGGCAGTGTCACTGAACATGTTGATACCAGCCATGGGATGCGTCGGGTTGAAGTGACCTGTCGCGTTTGTAATGCACATTTGGGTCATGTATTTGAAGATGGCCCGCAACCTACCGGTCTGCGGTATTGCATTAACTCCGCTGCACTGGATTTAAAAGAAAAATCATGAGCGCCCGGCAACAAGTTCAAAACTTGCTGGATTTTATTGATGCCAGCCCCAGTCCATGGCATGCCGTTAACAGTGTTGAAACGCGGTTGGCGGCTTTTCAGTTTGTAAAACTGGATGAAACAGTCCAATGGGACTTACAGCCAGGTGGACGTTATTATGTTATCCGTGATGATTCCTCCATAGTTATTTTTGTGCAGGGGCAAAAACCGTTAGTTGAAACGGGCTTTAAAATCATCGGCGCACATACCGATTCCCCCGGCTTAAGAATAAAACCCAATGCCGGTACGGGATCGGATGGTTTGCTAAGACTCGGCGTAGAGATTTATGGTGGGCCCATTCTGGCAACCTTTACTGATCGGGATTTGAGTCTGGCCGGAAGGATCAGTTATAAAGACGATAAAAATGCCATGGTTAGTCGGCTGGTTAACTTTGACCGGCCTTTATTACGGTTACCCAATCTGGCTATTCACATGAATAGAGCCGTTAATGAAGACGGTCTAAAACTTCACAAGCAAAATGAATTACCCTTGATTTTATCGGTATTGGCTGAAGAATGTTTGCCGCAAACTTTTTTTTCACAACTCCTCCAGCAGCAAGCCGCGTGTGAAGCAGAGCGTATTTTATCGTGGGACATGGCCGTGTATGATACGCAAAAAGGTGCTTTTTGGGGAGCGGAAAACGAGTTTTATGCGGATAGCCAACTTGATAATTTAGCCTCTTGCCACGCCGCGTTACAAGCTTTGCTGGATGATGCCGTGTTGGAAAATGATCATACGTTGGTTTGCGCCTTTTTTGACCATGAAGAAATTGGCAGTGAAAGCAATAAAGGTGCAGATGGCAGCTTTTTGAGTGATGTGCTGCAACGTATTGCTTTAGCAACTGAAAAAAATAAAGACGATTTTGCCAGAGCCTTGGCGAAAAGTTTTATGATTAGTGCTGACATGGCGCATGCCTATCAACCCAATTTTCCGTTAGCTTACGATGCAGAACATAAAGTGGCAGTGAACAAAGGCCCGGTGATCAAAGTTAACGCCAATCATCGCTACAGTACAGAAAGTATTTCACAAGCCTTGTTTGTTGACTGGTGCGAGCAGGCGGGCGTACCTTATCAAAAATACTCGCATCGTACTGACCTGGCTTGCGGCAGTACCATTGGGCCGATAACCTCAGCCAGACTGGGGATTCGTTCGGTTGATGTCGGCAATCCACTATGGGCCATGCACAGTATCAGGGAAAGTGCAGGGGTATTGGATCATGGCTATATGATAAGAGTGTTGAAAAAGTTTTTGTCAGTGTTGGTTTAGCCGTTATAGAATAACCAAGTACTAATCGTAACTACTCAGCATATTCCGACTTTGATCATAGAACACGGATGACACTGATTCGACGGGTTTTAACGGATTTTTTCTTTTTAGTCCTAAAAACAACTTACGTTTTATAGGCATTATTTGGTATCCTTGATAGAAACCCAAAAGTAGTTGACACTTTGTTTATCACAAAAAATGCTAATAATCTTTGTAGGTCGGGTTAGGCGTTAGCCGTAACCCGACACATATACGTTGATTTGTCGGGTTACGCTTTCGCTAACCCGACCTACGCGATGGTTATTGCAAAAAAGTGTAAACCGGGGAATGAAGGATGCCCGTTATTTTTATGATAAAAAAATATCTTTATCGGTATCTATCAGTAAAATCCGTCTCATCTGTGTTCTATTTTTTAACAACTGAGCCGTTACGACTAATCAATAATAAAAATACACAAAGGTGCAGCATTGCTCTATTACATTCTGTTATTACAAGCTACGTAAAATGAAGAAATGAAACTCATCAGCGTGTTATGGATGTTAGGTGGTTTATTGTTTTCGCAGTTGCTTTGCGCAGATGATTCCTCGGTCGAATACAAGATTAAGGCGGGGTATTTGTATAACTTCACCAAATTTATTAACTGGTCTGCAGATAATGATGAAACCTTTAATCTTTGTATTGCTGGTGATGATCCATTTGGTGAATTAATTGATCCCATAGAAAAGCTCTCAGTCATAGGGCGACCTATCAAAGTATTCAGATTTGACAGTCTAAAAAAAATGGATAAAGAACCCCACTGCCATATCCTCTTTGTAAGTCCCTCTATTAAAGATAAGCTGGCTGTCCGATCTTTTGATGACACATTACTCGTGGGTGAAAGCGGAGATTTTATAGAGCAAGGCGGAATGATTGGTTTCGTCAACAAACAAGACAAAATAAAATTACAAATTAATCTAAAAACGATAACTCAAAGCGGCTTGAAAGTCAGTGCAAAATTACTTGAAGTCGCTGATGTCGTTAAGGGGATTAACAATGATTAAATTAATTGGTAATCTGTCAATAAATCGCAAGCTATTGCTGACTTTAATTTTATCCAGTGTTTTATCGTTATTATTTGCCGGCTTGTTTTTGATAGTGCTTGAAATTACAGAGTTTCAGAAAAATACCCGTGATGATTTGTCAGCGCTGGCAACAATTATTGGTAATCGTAGTACGGCTGCATTGGCGTTTCAAGATATGGATTTAGCCAATGAGAATCTTGGCGTGCTTGAAACGCTTCCGGAAGTGCAAGCGGCCTGTCTTTATGATGCACAGGGCGCTGTTTTTGCTGAATTATCCAAAAATACCCAAGAAAAAGTTTCTTGTCCTCAAGTTATTGGAGATGCAAAGACCCGATTTGAATCGGTTAATTTATATGTAGTCCAGCCGATTGTAGTTGATGCAGACAGGCTGGGTAGTGTTTATATTCATGCTGATTTGACTCAGTTAGTTTGGCGAAAAATAGAATTTATCGGACTGCTGTTTTTAGTGTTCTTAGCTGTAACAACAATGACCTTCTTTTTAACAAAACCTCTCTTAAGGCTTATTACCTCACCCGTTAAAAAACTGGTGAATACTGTTAAAGCGATCATCGACACGAAAGATTATTCATTGCGAGCTATTAAAGTCAATAATGATGAATTGGGTGTCCTGGTTGATGCCTTTAATGGGCTGATTGGTACTGTTGAGACCCAAAATGGGTCTTTGATGCGGGCAAAAGATCGTTATCGGGCTCTTTTTGATGATAACCCTACCATGATATTTAATCTCTCCGAAGGTGGGGTTATATTGTCGGTTAATCGTACCGGTGCCATACAGTTGGGTTTGGCTGTTGAAGCATTACAGGGGCGCTCGGTCTTTCATTTCATGCAACCCAATGATTTACCAATAATGCAGGCTTTGGTTAAGCATTGCTTGGCTAATCCCTTGTCTATCCATAAAGAGGGATTTAAGTTGGTTTGCCATGATGAACGGATTATTTGGGTTAGGGCAGCCGCAAAATTAGTTGAAAATGAAAATCAGCAAAGCAGTTTATTGCTGGTTTGTGAGGATGTAACAGAGGCTCACGATTTGACTGAGCAAATTGTTTTTCAAGCCAGTCATGATACCTTGACGGGGCTTGCAAATCGCAGTGAATTTGATAGACATATTAATCAATTGGTGGCATTGGTTCGTACGGATAACTCTGAGCATGCCTTGTGTTATATGGATCTTGATCAATTTAAAGTGATTAACGATACTTGTGGGCATCTTGCCGGGGATGAATTGCTTAGACAATTGGGTGATTTGTTAAGAAAAAATTTACGGAAGCATGATTTTGTGGCTCGTTTGGGCGGTGACGAGTTTGGTATATTGATGTATAAGTGTTCGTTGGGTGAGGCGTTTAAAGCCTGCGAAAAATTACGTGATGTAATCAGCGGCTTTCATTTTGGCTGGGAAGACCGGAGTTTTAGTATTGGTGTAAGTATCGGGGTTTCATCTGTCAATGCAAAAAGCGGTAATGCCGTCGATCTGCTTAAAGAGGCTGATGCGGCTTGTTATGCAGCAAAAGATCAGGGTCGAAATCGGGTGCATGTGTTTTTGCCTGATGATGAAGGCCTCGCGCTAAGACAAGGAGAAATGCAATGGGTATCAAAAATACAGCGAGGCTTGGAACAAAATCGTTTTTGTCTTTTCGGGCAACCGATAGTTCCAATCTCCGGCAATCATGAGAAGCTTCATTTTGAAACCTTGGTACGTTATCGGGATGACAATGACCTTATTATCCCGCCTGGCGCATTTTTGCCGGCTGCGGAACGTTATAACCTGGCCTCTGCACTGGATCGATGGGTCATCAGTCATCTATTCGAGTGGCTTGCCAATAAACCGAATTTTCTGGATAACCTGTCGGTTTGTTCCGTTAATTTGTCAGGTGTCTCTCTGTCGGAAGCGTCCATGCTGAAATTTATTACCGAACAATTTAGTTTGTGGGCCATTCCAACGCATAAAATCTGTTTTGAGATAACGGAAACGGCTGCCATTGCCAACTTGTCAGCGGCAATTAAATTTATTAATTATTTAAGGGAGCGTGGTTCTCTATTCTCACTGGATGATTTTGGTAGCGGCTTGTCTTCTTTTGCATATTTAAAAAACCTGCAAGTAGATTATCTTAAAATTGACGGTTTTTTTGTTAAGGATATTGTCGATGATGAAGTTGATCTTGCCATGGTCAGAGCGATTAACGAAGTCGGACATATTATGGCTAAAAAGACGATTGCTGAATTTGTTGAAAATGAAGACATCTTCAACTTGCTACGTGAGCTGGGTGTAGATTATGCACAAGGGTATGGTATTAGCAAGCCGGTTCCCCTGGATGAACTTACACTAATAAAACCCTTTACACCGGCATCAAAATGAACGGTAAATTGGCTATAACGTTGAACGGGTTAGTGGCTATAGGCTGCCTTGGTTCATGTATCGCCATTGCTGAAAACAAGGTGGAGGATTATTTTGCCATGTCACCGGCTGAACTAGCCGAGACGCCTGTAACTATTGCCACCGGAACGCCAAAACCGGTTTTTCAAGCTGCCGCAGTGACCAGTGTCGTGACTGCCGAGCAAATTAAATCCATGGGCGCGACTGAACTGCATGAGGTTCTGGAAACAGTGCCGGGGGTTCATGCCACGCTTCAGCCAAATACCTATGACTATAGTTACAGCATACGTGGTATCCGTAATGCGCAAAACGCTCAAGTGTTGATACTACTAAACGGCACCCGTATTACCACGCCTTTCAATGGCACATTACCAACCGGTACAGAGTTACCTATCGAGGCTATCCAGCAAGTGGAGGTTATCAGAGGGCCAGGCTCGGCCTTGTATGGCGCGGATGCATTTGCGGGCGTTATTAATATCATTACCAAAAAAGCCAAGGATATCAATGGGAAAGTCCTGGGGGTTCGGGCAGGTGATCATGGTACCCAGAGTGGATGGGGGCAGTATGGTGCTGAGTGGGCTGGCTGGGATGTTGCGACCAGTCTGCAATATCAGCATACCGATGGCGATGGCGGGCGTATCGTTAATGCCGATGCTCAAACTGTCAATGATAGTTTGTTTGGAACACATGCCTCTCTGGCGCCAGGCCCAATGAATACAAACTATGAAACTTACAACGGACATCTTAATCTGCAGCGTAAGCATTGGGATATGGGTTTCTGGGCATATAATGGCAGCATAGGATCCCGTGCGGGCGCTGCTGGAGCGTTGGTTTCAAATGGTACTCCCAACCTCGAACAATATTTAGGCGATGTACGGTTTTCCACGGAAGACTGGCTAAATAATTGGGAACTGACGGCTCATGCCAGTTATCTGCAGGCTGATTTTCAGGCACAAGGCAGCCTTTTTCCAAATAACGCTTTTTTGCCCACAGGTTCTGACGGGAATTTGATTCAAAGCTTCGTCCCAACTACTCGTTTCCCGGTAGGGGTTAATGAAAATTTAGGGCGAATGGAGAAAATTCCCGCAATTGAATTGAGCTCAATATACAAGGGACTTGAGAAGCATATCATGCGCTTTAGCACCGGTTTTCGCTACGAAGGAATTACGACCAGTGATAGTCGTAATTATGGCTACGGTGTGCCGCTGCCTCCTGTGGTTAATGGTGCATTAACAGATGTTACGGGTACATCTTTTGCCTATTTACCGAGTGTTCACCGGACAATCGCGTCTTGGGTAGCCCAGGATGAATGGCAAATTGCTCAAGATTGGCAGTTCACTGCCGGTGTGCGTTATGACCATTATTCCGATTTTGGCGGAACCTTCAATCCGCGTCTTGCCCTGGTGTGGGATATTAATGAACAACTCACCAGCAAGCTTTTGTATGGAAAGGCTTTTAGAGCGCCCAATTTTGCAGAGCAGTTTACCCAGAATAATCCGGTAATACTGGGTAATAAAAGTTTACAGCCTGAAACCATCAATACCTATGAATGGGCTTTTAGTTACCGGCCAATTTCATCGCTGAGCACCGCTGTCAATGTGTTTTATTATCAAATTGAAAAGCTTATAGCGGCAGTGCGTGATCCAGGAACGGGTGCAAACATGTATCAGAATAGTGGAAATCAAAACGGCTATGGAACAGAATTTGAATCTAACTGGCAAATCACTGAACGATGGAGTGTAAAAGGCAATTATGCGTGGCAACATTCAATCAACGAGGCAACCAACAGCAGTGTGACCGGGGTGCCGGAGCACCATGTTTTTGTGGCACTCGACTGGCAATTTTTGCCTCAGTGGCAATTACAACCCCAGCTTAACTGGATAGGCGGGAGAACCCCTGTATTAAACGAAAATATTATATCGGGCGATAACTGGAAGTTGAGAAATTATGAAACAATCGACTTAACGTTACGAGGTAAAAAACTGTTCAAACATCTCAATCTCGCGGCCTCCTTACGCAACGCATTCGATACG
>Ga0208613_1000647_pt1 | contig 11590 bp, 15 predicted proteins | sample CryBogmetaGMA6M_FD_184543 | JGI IMG/M metagenome (GOLD analysis project Ga0208613, IMG submission 184543) | Freshwater microbial communities from Crystal Bog, Wisconsin, USA - MA6M (SPAdes) | ecosystem: Environmental > Aquatic > Freshwater > Lake | place: Crystal Bog, Wisconsin, USA | collected... | reverse complement strand
TCTATCTGATAATGCTTTAAGACTTGTAGCAAGTTATCTTAATATTAAGTCTAATGATGCAGATGTTATTCGTGAAGAGATTGGTAAAGTTGTAAAAGTTGATGATGGTTTTATACCAATAGGAAAAATCATAAGAAATAGTGTTGCTAATGAAGTTATTGAACAGAGTTCTACTAACATTCCTAGAACACTTGTGGCATATGCTCATTTAGCTGCTGAATATAATGCTAGACAAGAGGTGAAGCCTATTATTGATTCTTTATTGAGTTACTATAAAGACATTAAAAATCTTAAAACTAATAATGTTAATAACCCTTTAAAGAAAGATGCTCTACCTATATATGATGATGATAGAATTAATGCTAATAAACAAATAGATAGTTGGTACAATAGAAATGTGCTTGCTAATCATGATGAAAAAAAGTTTGGTAACATTGGAAAAGTATATACAGAAGACGATAAGCAAATGAATAGAGAACTATCTAATTTACTTATAGGTGCTAGTGAAGGAGATACAGAGAGATTGTTAAAAATGAAGAGTGAACTTGGTAGAGATTGGTATGCTTCACAATCAGTTCTTGCTTTGTTTAGAGCAATAAGACTTAAAACTTTAGGATGGAATTTATCATCTGCTGTAAGCAACTTAATGGATGGTTGGATATCTAATGAGTTATTTGCTTCACAAACTGACTTGTTTACTCATGCTGAATGGTATAGAGCTAGTGGAGGTATTGTTCAGAAGGCTATGGTTGCATGGAACTCTAAAGAAGCTACTCAATTAAAAGCTTTGATGGAGAGATATGATATTGAGTTTAACTCTAGAAATGAGTTTCAGAAACAAGAAGATAAGATGCCATTATCTAAATTAAACTTGTTGACACCATATAACTTATCTAATACTAGAGTAGAATATTACAATCAGTCACCCTTAATGGTGTCTATTTTATTACACACCAAAATCAAAAGTGATACAGGTGAAGAGTCTTCTGTGTGGGATGCTATGGATGCTAATGGTATGTTGAAAGAAGGTTTTAGATCACAGGAGAATGTTGACAACTGGGAGAATATGGATGGTGATGCTTATAGTAAATTTAAAGCTAGTGTATCAAAAGCTATTGTTCTAGCACATGGAGATTATGCTCCACGTAGAGGTAATGTAGCAAAAGAACATATAGTAGGTAAAGGTTTTCTTATGTTTAAGACTTGGTTACCTAGAGCAGTATATACAAGATTTGCTACAGAACAAGACGACATTGAATTAGGTACTGAAGGATATAAAGGTAGGTACAGAAGTATGACTAAGGCTTCTGCTGGTATGCATGGTGCTGTTATAGGAGGCATGGTTGCAGGGCCTTGGGGAGCTATAGCTGGTTATGGTTTAGGTGTAGGTTTAGGAGGTATTAACAAGTCTAAACATTCATTCGCAGGTATCAACAATGTTAACAACTCCGTAACACAGCATCTTCAGGAGACAAGTCTCTATCTGACTATCATGGCTAAAAAAATGGTGGGTCTTCCTATCAATAAACTTGCAGCTAGACAGATCGTAGACTTTGATGGCATGCAGAAACAGCTTACTGATAGAGGCTTTTCTGAAATAGATGCCAGAAACATGCAAGCTAACTTAACAGAGTTAACGATTACATTATCGTTTGTTGCTATGGCTATGTTGGCTAAAGGTATATTGTATGATGATGACGATAAAAAGAATAGTGCTAAACGACAGATACACAACTTGATTGTAAACAAACTGATGAGTCTTGCTCAACAGTCCAACATGTATGCAAATATGCCAGAATTATTTAATTCTACTGTAGGTAAACCTGCCATTATTAAGTTTGGTGTAGATGTCGGTAAGACTGCTATGGCAGCAGAACAGTTCTTTCAAGGTGAAGACATTCTTATATCTGGTGATGATAAAGGTAAATCTAGATTAGCTACTACTATTAAAAAGTCATTTTTACCTTCACCTATAAGAAACCCGTTCCAATCAGAGATGAGAACGGAGTTTCCTACGGCTTTTGCATTATTTAAGCAGACTTTTGGAACAGCTCGTGAAGATCATGATATAAAAGTACAGAGAGCTATAGAAGAACAAGAAGCAGTAGATGCTGGTGTAGATGAGAAACAAGCTAGAAAAGATGCTGTCAGACATCATCCTATGATACATCGTGCTAAACCTGTTTAATATTTGTATCAATAAATTCTTGTATTATACGATTTAAACATTCTTGTGAGTGATGTAGTTTTTCAGCTTCTGCAAAAAACTGCTTATCTGTATAGGCATCACTCAAATTTTGCTTATGTCTTGATTGATTAAGTGCTATCATACCTATAACGTTGCATTTTATTTCTGAAAACTGCATGTCTAATGATAGTACTTTAGCATTAAACAAAGCTAAGTCTGTTTCTTTGTCTAATGGGTCTATATGTTTAACTATGATAGTATCCATTCGATAAAATAATTTTTCATTAACCAACTATAATGTTGATATATAATTCTCTTTTCTAATTCTTTAAAATCTATTATATATTCTTTAGGTATCGTATCATGTTCTATGTTCCATAACTTTTTTAGTTGGTCTAGGTATTCTTGGGATAACCCCATTAGTTGTTTCCTCCTTTATCTGTTTAATCACTTCTTCAAGATAAGATACCTGAGCTTCATACCCAGGTATCTTACGTGCTTTATCTATATATCTCAGTAAAAATCTAGGTAATAGTAGATCATCACCTTTGAATGTTACTGAGATATTTGATTGTTTAGGATTTTGGTTTTGGTGTATTACCAACATGATTGAGAAAGTTTGTAATTACTGTCCGTATGATATCACTTGTAATTTTTGTATTTGGTGGTATTGGAAAACTTTTACCACTAATATATAATTCGCTTGTTGTACAAAAACCTTCTTTATTAAAGCTGATGCTATTATAGTAAGGTAGTGTTATAGACGTAAGACCTAAAGAGTCTTTAATTTTGCAGAGATTAACTTCTCTAGGTTCAGATGTAAGAAGTTGACATATCTTAAGCTTTGCATAATTATAAACATCTATTATGTCTGGTAATATTTCTAATGATACTTTAGTAAACATTAAGTTCTCCTAAATTTTAAAGATATACTTGTTTCACGACTCTCTAACAACTTTCTTTCTTTTATGACATCTCTATTCAACGCTGCTTCCTCAGTAAACTTCTCAGGATATCTTACATAGAGCTTTTCGATATTAACATCAAAAACTTGTTCAAAACTGGTCTGCAACCTTCTTATCATTAAAGCTATGTACCACGCTGCGTCACCAAGCTCTTCTTTGAGATTAACTTTATCAAGAGGTTTGCCGTAGATAAGATGTTTTTTAAGTACGTCAGCAATCTCACCCGCTTCTGTAACTATACCTAATGTTCCGTGAAGTATTTCAGCCTGTTCTGCTGATAAATGTATACCATCAGGAAACTTATTCTCAGTTCTTTCTGATGCTTGTAAATATTGATCTGGTGTCATTTGTTGTATTATTATACTATTTAATTTATGAACATTTAGAAAAACCACAATTAGGACAACTTGTACATCCATCAATGAAGATTAACTTCTCTCCACATTCAGGACATGTTTGATATTCTTCTTTGATATATTTTTTAAGAACTCTTACAATAGCAGATGCAAAGTCGGTAACATTATCACTAGCTTTAGTAATAGTTTTTATAACACTTATAATAGGTACACCATGTCTTAATGACATAGAAGCCATAAGCGTTATAGCTTTTTCTTCTGGTTGAGTTACATTGATATTTTCTATAGTAAGTGTATCAGCAATAAAATCATATCTTGTTTTTGATACTTTTACAAGTTTACCTTTTCTATCTTTATGCTTGATAGTCATTTTTAGTGCAAATACTTCGTATGGTTGTCCGTTATATAAACCAACTACGATTGCAAACTTTTGGCCATGTATTGTTGTAGAATGAAAATCAGCATCTAAAGAAGGAGGTCTTGTCAACTTTACTTCTTCTGGTATAGTTTCTTTTCCTGCTGTAAGTATTTGATCTCTACAGCGATCCCTGTAGACGGTAACCCCTATGATTCCTAATTCATGAGCTCTTAGATAAACATCACTTATTTGTTTTCTTGTAGCACTGTTAGGAAGATTGATAGTTTTAGATACTGATAAAGAGGTGTTTCTAGCTATTACACCTAACATTTCAAGATGTTCATTTGGTGTAAGGTCTTGTGCAGTAACAAATATCTTTTGCCATTCTAAAGGAATCTCATCTATTCCTTGACATGAACCTTTATTTTTTGATACTTTTTCAAGTATTATAGGTATTTCTATAGAATCAAAGTTTGTTTCATACCATAGATAATTTTCAAACACAGGGTCTATCATATATACAGTCTCATATTCTCCACCTAATTTTTCAATCTTTCTTGAACTAACAAGACCGTATACAGGTTCAATACCTCCAGAAGTACCACTTTCAAGATCGAGAACAGTACCTGCTACAAATGATATGGTTCCTGTAGGTGCTATAGAAGTTTGACAAGAATTCATAATACCAAACACATTAAGATAACATGCTATATCAGCCATTCTGTTATGTTCTTCTTGTGTCCACCAATCTTTAGGTGTAAAGAATCTTTCATTAGCTTTCATGTATTCTTCATAAACAAATACTGGATATGGATGTTTTACTTCTATTGCCATATTAATAGATTCTTCCATACTTATAGTTGTTATCCTATGCATCAATTGTTCACCTAACAGCAAAGCTTCTGGAGAATTATAAGGAATCTGTAACAAATAAAGCATGTGAGCAAAACCCATAATACCAAGTCCTATAGGTCTAATTTTAACTGCCATATCTTTAATCTTCTCAAGTGGAAAATCATTGACATCAATAATAGCATTTAAGAAACGTGTAGCAATTCTTACTGTTCTATCAAGTTTTTCAAAATCAATAATCCAATTACCAGTTATTACATCTTTTTTTAACATCATGGCAAAATTGATAGAACCTAGATTACAGCTACTATCAGGTATACCTACAAATTCTGCGCATGGATTAGATGCCACATAAGCACCAATGCTAACAACAGTACATTGTCTAGTTGCTATATCACTGTTGAAAATACCAGGGTCTCCATTTAACCAAGCATACTCAATGATTTCATTCCATACATCTGTTATCGTAAGAGTTTTACCTTTTGAATCACTTAAATAGGTAGCAGTTCCTTGTTTATCATACACTTCAAAAGTACTATTAGGAGCTTCTTTTAATTGTTTGTAAAAAGCATCAGTCAGTCTAATACTTATGTTCAATCTTTGAAGTACTTTTTTATCATGTTTTTCTTTTATAACATCTAAAATCTGAGGATGAGTAACATCAAACTGAGCCATACCAGCACCCCTTCTTACGCCTCCCTGTTGAATTCCATCAAGCATTGAGTCAAATATATGCATAAAAGGAATCGGCCCGCTAGACGGCCTTCCTAAGCTTTTTATAATTTCACCTGTACTTCTTAGTCTACTGAACACATATCCTACTCCGCCACTTGCTTTAGTAACTAGAGCAGCTTCTTTAAGAGCATCAAATATTTCAGCTATGCTATCTTCAATACCCATAATGAAACATGAAGATAATGTTCCTTTTCTCAAACCTCTTGTATTAGCATTCATGAGTGTAGGAGAAGATGGAATAAATTCCTTCCGCCTTATACTTTCCTTTATTGGTGGATATATAACAGACACACGATCTGCCATATGATTCCATTTATTTTCATGAGGTAAGTAATATCGTTCTCCAAGTAACTTTTGTATTGCTTGTTTCATAAGTTCTTTATTTAATAAGTGTCTGACAATTTAACATATTTTTCATATTTACAAGGTTGACCTTTATCATGTTCATTTTTACATATCAATAGGCCATCAGCATCTTCTTCAATATTCCAACGATGATGTTCTGCTTGTTTAATTAAAAAATTGTTAAGTTTTTCTAAATGTTCTGCTTCTTCATCTCTATGTTTTAAACCAATAGCTGCACAATAAGGACATACTAGTTTGTTTTTATATATAGGATGATCTGAAAACCTTGGAAACTTATGACCTACATCACAAGTCTCAGTTATGGTTGTTGTAACTACAGTATTCATATATAACCTTGTTTCTTAAATTCTTCTTGCAATGGTATCATAAGCTCACGCATTTGAGGATGAGCTGCTTTGTCACATCTTAATTCAAATATATGTTTCCATTCTTGTAAACTAGCTTTGACCACTAATTCAGTTGATAAAGTGTTTGGAAGTATGGCTCTTGCTTGTTCAGGTTTCCATCCATAAGCTCTTAATTCTTTATACAATATTTCCAAATAAATTAAACCTTGAGCAAACTTATTAAAAGTTGTAGCATCATGTATATTTTTAAAATATTGAGGAATCCAACAAGGTTCTATATATTCTATAGCACCTTTCTCATCGCAATAACGTGTTGATTTCTGAGCATAACTATCTTCATTAATCATACTTGTATCAAATCTCATACGAATAAGTTCATGACTTATACCACGATCACAGATAAATCTTACTGTTTTAAATACATGTATTAATTTATCATTTTCTATAAACTCTGGTACAGTACCTTCAGATAAAGTATATACATTTTCTTCAAATAAACATATCGGACTAGCAACACTAAACGTTAGTTCGCGTGGTAATTCTGTGTATACTGAACAAAATAGTTTTAATAACTTATTGCTAATTATATGTGTTCTTTTTACATAACTTTTCAAAAACTCAATAGCTGTTCTTGGATTCATTGACAACCACGCACTATAACTATCTTTGAAAGTTACATTGAAGTGTTTAAAAAATGGTTCGTTACTAAAGACCCATAAGTCGTTAAGGACTTGTCTATGTACATTTAATACTATGTTTTCACCAAATTCTAACATAGCATAATGCTCTCTTTTGATAAGATTAGCCACTAATATTTTAGCTGAACTATCATCTTCTGATATTTTATCTTGTGATTGATAACATACTCTAGCAGCTCTCTCAATATCTTTGAGAGAGCTTTGTGATTCCCATATAGAGAATGATGGTTTAATAAATTTCATTTAGCTCCTTTGTTGTTCCATATGTTCCAAAAAGTTTTACTATTCATTTCAGGTCTTGGACAATTACGCTTACCAATACCTACACCCGCACACATTATATGACTACCTATCCATTGTAAAAATTTATCCATTACTTTAATCCTCCCATGATTAAAATATTATTTATTTCAGTTCTTAGTCTTTCTATAGTGCTATGATTAAAGACATAATAATCACCTTCTAAACTATCAATCTGTGTTTCAGAAGAATGTGTATCAGTACTTACTATATTCTGTCTGATAACTTTAATGATTATACCATTTAATGACTTTATTCTTTTGTATTCTTTTTCGTGTCTAACATCAGATATTACTATATCAGTATCTAAATATTCGTAATTTTTTGCAAAATTAGGACGTATGCTTGGAGGTAATATGCCATCTATCCAAACATCATCATTAACTATATCTCTTATCGCATCTGTACCAACAGTCTGCATTAATGTTCTATATGTATACAACTGACCCTTTTTATCAGGCCAGAAGTTAGGAAGTACAAATTCTTTAAGGTCTTGATTATACCAATTCTCAAGAGGTATACCTGTAATAATAGAACACACCTTCTTGATGTTATCAGCAAATGCTTTTTTCTTATATTGAGGTAATAACTCAATTATAATATCCGCTACGGTATCTTTACCACTTCCCTTTTTCCCTAAGATTCCTATTATCATTTGCTATTAAATATTTCCTCTTTATGTTCTGGTGGAAAATCAAATTCATACCAATCAACTTGTGGACTATCATCCATAAAAAAATTCTTCTTCACTTCTTCGGTAAACTGAGACTTCATACTTATGTCTTTTTTAAGTACAGATTTTGTATGAGCATCTTTATCTCTAGTAAATATACGTTCTATTTCTTCTTCTGATAGCATTTTTGAATAACTACCTTTTAGAAATTCTTCTATTACTTCACTATATTTTTCTGGTAGTTTAAGAATTATCATCTGCATATCTTGTTCATAACAATAATCGTATTCATATGCTTCATGTGATCTAATAACTTTCATAAAGCTAGCGAAGTCTTTATATAATTGAGTTTGTGCGATCTTCACTTTTGTTGCTTTAACATCTATAAGAATAAATAGGTGTCTATAATATGTAATACCAAGGTTGGCAGCAGTTTGGTCATTAACTCCTACTGCTGCCTTACACATGGTGTTATATAGTAACGTCATAGACTTACCATAACTTCTTATGAGAATTGGTAAAACAAACTTGTGTGATCTGTTTTTATAAAAGTTTCCTTTTATAATAGCAAGTTTGTTATTACCATAGATCATAATAGTTCTGTAGGAATATGATTTGGAATATCTAGTATATTATTCTTATATTTATCTATTAACTGTTTAACACCTAAGAATGGTGACTTGGGTAACGTTTTTACAAAGTTACCATCTGTTGTTACTTGAACAGGATAACTTACAATACTACCTCCAACAGCTCTATCAAGAAATTCACCACTACATGTAAACACTTCTGTTACATGTGGAGCATAAAGTTTAGATGCTACAATAAACTTTGCGCTATAGTCACAACACTTTAAAAACAATGATGAAGACTGTACTGCTTTTTTATACCAAGCATGTTGAATATCATATCGGTAGATCATTACAGTTTTATAGAAATTACTGAGGTAATCACTTGTTGTTTTGAAATCGTATACTGTAATGACTGGTTGATTATTAGCTTTCTTTTTTACTACAATCATATCAGGAAGAGCTTTACAATCAATATCAAAATAATTAAAATATAGTGGTTTTTGAAAATAAACATCAACATCTTCACTATTCTGACTAATGTCGAAAAACATAGAATACTTGTTTTTTATACCATCGACTATAGCCTCTACTATCTGCACATCATCGGCAGAAAGTATCTTCTTACCATAAGACAACTTTAATTCTTCAAAATATTCTGCACCTAATTCAACGATTTTGTTGATCTTTGTCTCATCTTTGTAATTAGGCTGGTAGTTGTGTAACAAACATGCCTGTAGAATCTCTTCTCTATAAGAATCAATAGAGTCTGTAACTTCAGCAATACCTTCGATTGCAGTATTAATAATATTAATGATTGCATCAGAAGGTCTTTTTGTGAGAGTACTTATATGATAAGTTTTTTCAAAGTCTCCTTCGAAACCTGTAAGTAGCATATCAACTGCTCCACCAATAGTGAAGTATACAGGGTCTTCTTTGAATATTTTATCTTCACCCTTTTCAATCTTATGTTCTCTTTGGTCATCCGGTAGGAGGAATGATTTCAGTGTGCTCTGGTTCAATGCTGGATTGTCCATATATTGCTGAATCTCCTCCTGTGTGCTCCTGTAAATCATATGTTTTAACGTAAAAATGTTCAAAAGTTTTTAATGACATTACCACTAAGGTATCATTATGAGTTCTTTTATTACCTGGCCCTACAGTCTTTTTATGTACTATAATTACAGGCTTGTTATGTTCTGGTGCATCTGGAGGAAGTAGTTCTTTAACCTTATCTTCAGTATATTTTAGTACACTAGAATAGGCTAGTTGACCTTTGATAGCTTTACTTTGTACAAGGATTGGTATACCATAAAGGTCGATACCACAACTATCAAGTAATCTACTAGCCTCTCTTGTTGTTTTACAATGAGGATGCCATCTTCTAAAAAACTTTGCTAACTCTCTTTCCGCAAGATGACCTTTCGCTCTACTTGCACTACTCATATTACAGGTTCTTCAGTTTGTAAAATCTTTTTCAATATGCTTAAACAGTCAACATCTAATGGTATATTATGCATGTTTGCATATATCAGAGCGTCTATATTTTTAACTTTTATTACAGGATAATCTTTTTCATACTTCTTCAACAACTTACTTATAAATAAAGGTTGATCAGAAAGGTCTTTTTTTACCAATAGTACAAAATCAGAGTCTTCAATAGCATCTTTATCGTATGTAGCAAGAGTCATTAATAATCTTGGTTTGTTCATATGCATATCATAACTATTTTCTATCATAAACAAACTGTGATGATGTATGACATAAACTTTAGAATCGTGTGCTCTTACACGAACTACATGTACGTTTTGAGATGATGATAGGTTCATTAAAGCATATAAAAGATTGATGTTTTTAACTTTAACATCAATCATATGTTTAGGAAATTGTAACCATGATATAAAACTACCATTTTTTAATGGTTTGTTGTTGTATAATGAAAACAATGGTAAATAAGTACTTAACTCACTTACTATAAATGAATCCTTATATTTGACAACTTCCAACTTGTTGTCTTTTGCTAAATTATTATGATAATCATTTCTATAAAGCATTATGCGATAATGTTTTCCATTAATGTTGGAGATGGAAATGTTTGATCAAGATTTCGACTAATTGCAGGCATGGGTGTTGTGTATGCAGAAGCTATCTGATTTTGCATAATTTCAATAACTTGATCTCTCATTGGAATAGGTATACTTTCTATAACATCTGTCATAGAATTTGAATCTGCTTCAACAATTATGGGTGTTGGTGAAGGTATGACTATAGGGGGTTCTATATACTCAGCAGCTATCATAGTTACTCTATTTATAGGAAGTATATACTCATAATGAAAAGGTACTTCCATATAGTCTACCCATTCTTCAGAATCTTTATTTAATTCAATATTTGACAGGTGATTTGTTAGAAAACCTGTCATTAGACTGGCTATCATCATAGCCATATGACTAGTCTGCTTGAACGTACATGTTAATTCTTCAACCTGACTATCATCAAACAAATACTTTTCACGATATTTAACAGCATCAGCAGTTTTATTACTACCAATGCAGAATATCTGTAATTGTTCTGCTGTAAGTCTACCGTCAATAAATAAGCCGTCATTACCTCTTTTGTTGTGAAACCATTTCTCAAAGAAGATTTTTCTTGCTTCCATGTTATCAAATCCACACATCATTATTTGAGTTGTTAATGATGTGTTTGAAGTATATCGAGATGTTCTTGTTTGAACAAGCCCTTTATTAACAAAAGGTTCTACATTATTAAACAAAGCTTCTGTTTTATACTCTCCTATATTTTTTACAGTATAGAACTGTCCTGCAAGGTTATGTGCTTCTACAACATCATCATCATATACGACAGTTTTAACACCTGCTCTCGCTGTTGCTAATGTTAACCATGATGATATACCGCCTGCACCTCCTACAAGAACTTGTGTTTGTAGTGCTCTGTTAAACCATATAGCACCTGAAAACCGATCTGTTGTTTCTCTCATAATTAAGGGATTAATGTGTGTTTACTATATCGTTTACAAGATTTCTTTCAACACTTATTACTATTGTTTCGAACAAGTTTATGAGTCTTGTTCTTAGTTTTGATACTGGTAAAGGTTGAATAAGTTTGATAAACATTTTAAGTAACTCAATAGCTTCTATATCATCATACTCTTTATTCAAGAAG
>Ga0208613_1000640_pt1 | contig 11653 bp, 12 predicted proteins | sample CryBogmetaGMA6M_FD_184543 | JGI IMG/M metagenome (GOLD analysis project Ga0208613, IMG submission 184543) | Freshwater microbial communities from Crystal Bog, Wisconsin, USA - MA6M (SPAdes) | ecosystem: Environmental > Aquatic > Freshwater > Lake | place: Crystal Bog, Wisconsin, USA | collected... | reverse complement strand
GTCCATGACGGATAACTTTTTGCCAAGCTTTTTTTATGCTTTTTACGGCCACACTCCTGGTGGAAAGGAAGGCCTTTGGTATTTGTTCTGTTTCACGATGGGACGGACGGTCGAGATACGCTCCCCACTGTACAAGAAATGACTTATAGGAAACGGATGAAAGATAGCGGGAAAATTGTCTGTGCAGCATTTTTCGGGATGCGGCAATGCTATCAAAAAATATCTTCAGTGATGGCTGAAGGGTAGGGGGGAGATAGTGGAAATAGGTTGCTCGCTGGAGCAGATAGACATCCCTGTCGCGTAATTCATTGGTTCGTTTGCCGAGGTTCCTGAACAGAGTAAGGTAATATGCCGTTTCACCTGCGTCAAAAACACCATTGAGCTGCTTGAGAATCGAACGGGTTCGGCGGATGGCGACCCGATAGTCATGCAGAAACTCGGAATCTATATTTTTTTTGATACCGACTTCATTCAGACGCATGACAGAAAAAGTGAATTGCAGTAGATGTCGGGCGCTCTCATGAATGGGAGCATGAGGATCAAGCGTGAGACTGATTTTCGAAGAGTAGTTTTGAACAGTATGTCCGGCGGCCTCCATCATTACCTTGAAAAGCTCCCTGAATTCCAAAGTACTGTCAATATCGTTGTTATTCATTAAGGCCTTTTCAACATCTGCTATCTCATCTTCATATCCCCTGCAGGGAGAGAGAGCAAATAAATGTATGAAAGGCTCTCGGACATGATTATCAACAATACGTAAGGATTCCGACGTCAGAATAGCAATAGTTTTTTTGTTTTCGTCAAGAATTCGGTACGAACGCATAAGTGCATCTACTGAGCAAAGCTTCATGAATGCCCTGATCGTGCTGCATGAGCATAGCTTTTCTTTCAGTTTGCAAGGGTTAAGCGTGTCTGAGAAAAAAAAGGAAGGGTTTCCGGGGAATGGGAGAGAGGTTGTTTCCATGCCGGTATCAAGGTCAGCAAGAAAAAGAGTTCTCTTTTTTTTAACAATGATAATCCCTTTTTCGAAAGCTTGCCACTCGAACGTATCGTAGAAATCACGCCGCTCTTTCGATGAAACAAGGGCTTTAAGCCTCCACCCTGAGGAAAGGAAATTCAGGATGTTTTCGGGCAACGACTCAATAGATGCGGCTCGACCTAATTTGAGATATACTGTTTTCGGGATGAAGCGCATTCGTTGCTTGCGTTAAATGGAACAGTCCATATTCCGGGCATTCCAGCTTTATATGCCAAAATACTGAGAAATATCATAATATTGCACTTGACAATCGAAGAATATCGTATCAGCGAACAATTCGTACCCCCTTCGGGGTGAAATAGTTGTCGATAATTTCTTCAGGGTTTTGAACCAGGGCTTTTGCTCCGAACTCGACGAGTTCGCTTTCTGGCCGGAACCCCCACAGTACTCCAAGCGGGAACATTCCAGCTCTTGTTGCAGTCTGCATGTCAATGCCGCTGTCTCCTACATAGAGAATTGATGAAGGTTCTTCTCCCAGCATCCTGGCGACAAGGAGTGCGCCTTCAGGGTCGGGTTTATGGGCAATGCCGTTATGGTGTCCCATGACTACCTCAAATTTCCACTCTTTCAGCAGAAATTCTGCACAGAGACGGGTGAAGTGATCCGCTTTGTTTGAAAGAATAGCCATTTTTATCCCCTGTTCTGCAAGGGTGTCGAGCATGGCGCCGACCCCTGGATAGGGGCGTGAGTTCATGTTCCAGTTGTCAGCATAGTGAGACATAAATTCCGGAAGAAGAAGGTCAATAGTTTCCGGGGTACCCACTCCTTCTGGAAGTGCTTTTCTGACCAGCTCTCTCATGCCGTGTCCGACAAGAAAACGGCACTCATCGATGGTATGGACGGGATAATCGTGAAAGGCAAGTACTGTATTGAGGGTGTTGACAAGATCCTGAAGGGTATCAAGAAGGGTTCCGTCCAGGTCAAAGATAACAGCATTGCAGGTCATGAGGAGAATCCTTGTTAAACTTAAAGGGTTGTCGTGGTCTAAATTTGTGGTATAAAAAAAGCACCCTGCACGACATGCACAGGGTGCTCTTTGAAATCTTCAACTGCAGCAGCTTACTTTTTAGGAGCAATTGCCGATGAGATGCCCTGCAATGCCTGTCCAACAGTGTTCGAGGCACTTCCGACAAGATCAATTGCCGTTTTAGCAAGGGGCTCCACAATCTGGGTAGCTGCTTTGACTCCGCTGCTCAAGAGATCAATCTGCTGCTGGGCAAGTTTACCTACGGTATCCAGAAGATTGCTGAGCGCGACCGAGAAATCATTTGTTTCGTTTGCCATGGATGTTATTATTTAGGGTTATGAATGAAGAAGGTGTTGGTACAAATTTTTCTTGTCCGGAACAAAATAACGATAACGATGAGAACAGCCAACTCACCAAATTTAAAGTAACTTACAAAATTAAAGTAATAGATACCAATAGAAAACTTTGCGCTCAACGTTGTTAATCCGATTCTATTTCAAAGTTAACCCGCTGGTGATTATCTTTACCCAAATTAAACAATATCCTGATATGATAAATAAACTTCTGCTGCTTGTTGTTCTTCTTGCTTTTTCCGTCACAGGAACTGCCGATGCTGCAGTGAAGACTCTTGTTTTGGACGGTTCAACTACTGTTGGTCCTGTAGCGAAATCTTTCGCGACCTTTTTCACTAAAAAATATGGTATTCGTGTCACGGTGAGCGAGTCGGGAAGTGGTAATGGCGCTAAAAGCCTCATTAACGGTTCGTGCACGATTGCTGCAATGTCGCGTCCCATGAAAGATGCAGAGATTGCTGCGGCCAGGAAAAAAGGAGTTAATCCTGTTGCGCATGTTATTGCCCTTGATGGTCTTGCTATGGTGGTCCATCCGGCAAATCCTGTACGTTCACTTTCAAAAGCTCAGATTAGCAGCATTTACCATGGTACCGTCACCAACTGGAAGGATGTTGGAGGAGCCAATGCCCGTGTTGTTGTTATACAGCGTGAATCCAACAGCGGAACTCAGGATTCCTTTAAAGAACTGGTGACCGGCAAGAGTATGCAGATCACAGGAAGTGCTGAAACCCAGTCAAGTAACGGTGCAGTAAAAACCAGAGTAAGCACAACTCCTTCCGCTATCGGTTTTCTTGGGTTGGGGTTTGTAGACAGATCGGTAAAGGTAATTGCTGTGAATGGCGTTTTGCCAAGTGTTAAGACGGTAAAAAACGGTTCCTATCCGGTAACAAGGCCTCTTTACCTTTATACAAACGGCCAGCCATCGGGACCTGAAAAGCAATTTATTGATTTACCGAACACTGTTGAAGGAAAAGCGATAATCAGTGAACTTGGTTTTGTTAACCGCTAAGGTTTTCCCGTTACAGATGCTCTTATTTACAAAACCGGTTGCCCAATGAACCGGTTTTTGTTTTTTCTCTTGTATGCAAATTTTTCATACTTGTAACATAACCGGTGTTGGTTTCTATCCTGAAAGCCTATAGATTAGCGTCATCAAAATTAAGTCACGGTGATGCTGAAGGTAACTGGTAATTGATTAAAGAAATCATTCAAGACTATGGCTGAAGAGAGTGTAGGGGAGCGTAACCGTTCGAATGCCTTTGTGGTAAGCGCTCGCAAACGCACCTTGCAGAAGGTTGCAAAAACAGCCGGAGAAGGGGTGCTCTTTTCGGTAGCCTTTTTTGTGGCAGTTATTGTCCTTTTTATTTTCTATTTCGTGGCACGCGACGCCATTCCTTTTTTTCAGATCAGGGGATTCAGCGAATTTTTTACCAGCACGAACTGGTATCCGGCCGATGAACCTGGTGAGTTTGGCGCTCTTGCCATTATCTACGGTAGTTTTATGGTGACTCTCGGTTCCGCCATGATTGCTGTCCCAATGGGTGTTGCCGCAGCAATATGCCTAAGTGATATTCTTCCTTTTTCGATTCGACAGTACGCCAAACCGGTTATTGAAATGCTTGCCGCAATTCCTTCGGTGGCCTTCGGTTTTTTTGCCCTCGTTGTTCTGGCTCCGCTTATGCAGGATCATGGTGGCCCCATGCTGATGTGGGCCTGGTGGATTCTTGTTTCCCCGTTTCTGCTGCTTTCTGTGATTGTTGTTTCCGATCTTTTGACTACCAATATCAAGGATGAGAAGCGTCGTCAGCAGCGGCAAAGGTTTTTGATGATTGTTCTGTGCCTCTTCTCAATTTTTCTCTTGTTCAAGGTTGGTTCTGTGCTGAATGGCATTCAGATTCTGACCGGTACCAACGCGCTGAATGTCTCTATTATACTGAGCTTTATGGCATTGCCGACTATAGTCAGTGTTTCAGAAGATGCTCTTCAGGCAGTTGGACGTGACATTCGTGAGGGCAGTTATGCGCTTGGAGCTACAAGAGCTGAAACGATTATAAAAACTATTCTTCCTGCTGCAAGCAGCGGCATTCTTGCGGCAGTTATTCTTGGTATTATGCGGGCTCTCGGTGAAACCATGGTGGTGTGGATGGCTTCGGGCAACTCCTCTCATATTCCTGAGCCATGGTTCAACTACCTCGAAGCTATCCGTACGTTGACCGCTACCATTGCTGGCGATATGGGCGAAGCCGATCAGGTTACAGGATCTGCCCGTTTTCATGTACTGTTTGCCATGGGTCTGCTGCTTCTCATTATTAGTTTTGTCAGCAATCTTGTCAGTGAAAGAATTGTCGTTCGTCAGCGTAAAATTCTGTCCGGGCAGTAATATTTTCCCCTCAAACACTTTGTTATGAATATCGGAACCAGAAAGATACTTGATCGGTCGTTTACCGCTGTTGGCATCGGCTCCATCGTTGTTATGGCTTTGGCCCTGATGATTGTTGTGGTACCGATAGTCTACAATGGTATTGGCGCAGTATTTTTTACCGGTACAGTTGAACATCGCAAGATGTTACACGCTGAATTCAAAAGGGGCGACAGTCAGGAGCTTTCGACTGAGGTTGCCTCATCAAATCGATACCGGGCTAAAGTATACGAGATGCTTACCGGTTTTGAGGCGGAACTTGAAACGATGGCGCCCGAAAAAAAGGCAGAATACAAGTCAAAATATTCCAAGGTACGGACGGCTTTGCAGGCTCTGCTTGGTCCGCTTCCGGGTGATCCTGAGCCGATGCTGACAAGGTTTAAATACGGGCAGACCCGATGGGAGAAAGCGGAGGAAAAGTTGCATGACCTGCTCTATGAGTCAAAGTGGGATAATTCCAATTCCAGTGTGATGAGCAAGGAGTTCTTTGTAAGCCGTGCCATTAGCTTTGAGGGCACCTCTCTTGCCAGGCTTTTTCCTTATGTCAAGGAAAATCTTGAGAACATGCTCCATCCCGAGTTTACCTTCTATTGGGGCTTTATAACTGACAGCTCTGTTGACTCGCACTTTTTTGGCGGGATCTGGCCTGAAATTCAGGGCACATTTTTTCTTGCTGTCGGCGCCATGCTTTTTGCTTTTCCTCTCGGTGTTGTTGCTGCGGTTTATTTTACAGAATATGCCAAGCCGGGGTTTTTAAACAGTATGCTGCGCAGTGCCAACAGCACTCTTGCTGGTGTTCCGAGTATTGTTTTTGGTATGTTCGGTCTTGCTTTTTTTATCAATACCATGAAGGTTTCTGAATCTAAAAGTGTGATTGCCGGTGCGCTTACGCTGGCTATTATGATTCTGCCGACCATTATTCGCGCAGCCGAAGAAGCCATTCTTGCGGTTCCTAAAACGTACAGAGAGGCTTCGCTCAGTCTTGGTTCAACGAAATGGAATACTATTGCGACCGTTATTCTTCCTGCAGCGCTTCCCGGGATCCTGACAGGAGGAGTTATAAGTCTTGGCAGGGCTGCAGGCGAAACAGCTCCGATTATCTTCACAGCGGCGGTCAGCGTCGGTTCAGCTATAGGTCTTGCTGATGTTTTTTCCTCTCCGACGCCAGCTCTTTCATGGAACATTTATAATCTTGCCAGCGAACATGAAGCGGCAGCTCAACTTCGCCATGTTCAATATGGTATGGTGCTTGCTCTTGTCACGATTGTGCTGTTGCTGAACTTGTCAGCAATTGTTCTGCGGGCTCGTATTTCGAAAAAATTAAAATGCTAACAATCAATGCTCATGACAACTGATATGAGAAAAACTTCAGAGAGTGTGCAAGGACAGAAATCAACACGTGAGATCTATCTGCCGCCTCAACGCAGCACAATAACCGGAGGAGGAGCCGCTCATATCGCTGCCAAGGAGTTTTCCATCTACTATGGTGAATTCGAAGCTGTAAAGAAGGTTAGTGTCGACATTCTCTCAAAATATGTTACCGCAATTATTGGTCCGAGCGGCTGTGGCAAGAGTACTTTTTTACGGGCTATAAATCGTATGAATGACCTTATTCCAAGTTGTCATACGACCGGTGCCCTGCTTTTTGATGGCGAGGATGTCTATGGAAAATTCACCGACGAAGTGCTGCTTCGCAAGAAAGTCGGTATGGTCTTTCAGAAACCAAACCCTTTTCCGAAATCCATTTTTGACAATATTGCCTACGGACCCCGTCTGCACGGGGTGAACGACAAGAAAACGTTGATGGAAATTGTTGAACGCAGCCTGAAAAAAGCGGCAATATGGGATGAAGTCTGCGATCGTCTCGACAAGAATGCTCTCGGGTTGAGCGGTGGCCAGCAGCAGCGGCTCTGTGTTGCCCGCACCCTTGCCGTTGAACCAGAGGTGCTCCTCCTTGACGAGCCGACCTCTGCGCTTGATCCCAAAGCCACCGCAAAAATAGAAGATCTTATTCAGGAGTTGCGCGGAAGTTATACTATCATGATTGTTACGCACAATATGCAGCAGGCATCACGGGTGTCAGACTCTACCATGTTTTTTTATGAAGGAATTCTGGTTGAACAGGCTCCGACCGCGCAGCTTTTCACCAATCCTAAAGACTCGATAACAGAAGATTATATCACCGGAAGATTCAGCTAACGAAACCATAGTAGATATATGTCGTCACGTCCAGTTCATGTGCTTATAAACGAACTTTCGCAGGTTCTAGTCCAACTCTCTGATAAAGTAGTGGAGAATTTGTTTAACGCCCTTCATGCGGTGAAGTTTCAGGATGAGCAAAGTGCTCGCCAGATCAGGTTTGTCGATCATGAAATCGATGTGGCTGAAGTTAATCTTGAAGAGCGCTGTCTGGCATTTCTTGCTCTTCAGCAACCGGTAGCAAGGGATCTGCGAACAATTGTCACGATTATCAAGATCAATGATGACCTGGAGCGTATTGGCGATTTGGTGGTTCATATTATCGATCGTATGCCGGATATTAGTTCAGAGACTCTCGACTCTTTTGACTTTGAGAATATGGGTATGCATGCTGCCGAGATGGTTAAAAAGTCGATTGAGGCATTTATCTCAAAAGACCGTATGCTCGCCGATCAGGTTTGTGCCCTTGATGAAGAGATTGATGTAATGCATCGTTTGGTCTTTAAAAAGGTGACCACGTTAATGAATAAACAGGATTCGGATGTTGACCAGCTCATAGCGGCCTTGAGCATATCGAGATATATCGAACGTATGGCTGACCATGCGTCAAGAATTGCCCATGAAGTCATTTATCTCGTGACTGGTGAAATTGTCCGTCATAAGGGGGGCTTTTATGAAAAGCTTATAGAATCGATTAAAGAGTGATTGTGTCCCTCATCGCCTTCAAACCTGTTACTCCGTACACGATCCAGGACACCGGTGAAATGCTGCGCATAGTCGTGTTGCATACTGTAACTCTCCCCTGATGCTGCAGTTAATCAGAATCTTTTGTCTGATCGATGTAACGAAATAAATTTACTCTTATGCCAAATCGACCGATTCATGTGCAAATACAAGAGCTTTCGCAGGTTCTTGTTGACCTTTCTTCCAGAGTAGTTGAGAATTTGTCCGACGTATTATATGCCGTTAAATTCCAGAACTATGATAGCGTTCCGCGTATTAAAAATGTTGAAAATGAGCTGGAAATGGGGGAGATTGACATTGAAGAGCGATGTATTCAGTTTATAGCACTTCAGCATCCGGTTGCAAAGGACCTGCGCACTATTCTTGCTGTCATGATGATGAGTGATGAACTTGAACGTATAGGTGAAATATCGCTTTACATCGTTGATTCTATGCTTGCATTAACCCCTGCCATGCTGGAGTTGCTGGAGTTTGAGCTGATGTTTACGCTGGCCGGTGTTATGGTTAAAAAGTCGATTGATGCTTTTGTTTTACATGATCGTAATCTTGCTGATCAGGTTTGTGCTCAGGATGATGAGGTTGATGCGATGCATCATAGGGCATATAATAAAGTGACTGCTTTAATGAAAACCGAAGATGCTGATGTTAACCAGCTTATCAATGCTTTAAGCGTGTCGAGGAATATTGAGCGTGTTGCTGACCATGCCTCAAGGATTGCGCAAGAGGTAAGTTATCTTGTGACTGGTGAACTTGTCAAAAAAAAGGGTTCCAATGACTAAACCATTTCAGGCAGTAACCTTTACCGATGTGATGGATATTGTTGATGGAATGGCTGATATTGATTGTTCCAATAAGGGGTTGACATCGCTTGAGGGTTGTCCGGAGAAAGTTAAAGGACATTTCAATTGTTCAGGGAACAGACTCACAACCCTTGAAGGGGCTCCTAAAAAGGTTAAAGGGGATTTCAATTGTTCGTTCAATTTGCTGACAACTCTTCAAGGAGGACCGGATGAAGTTAACGGCGATTATGACTGTTCAAATAATGAATTGAAAACTCTGGAGTATTGTCCGCTTTTTGTGACTGGTGATTTTTCTTGCGCAGGAAACCATCTGACAACGCTTCAAGGAGAGATCTGTTCAAGAAACGGCATCAATGAGGCAAGGTGTCTTGAAATAGTTGAGGGAGATTTCAATTGTTCCGGAAACCAGTTGCAAACCCTTGATGGTTCGCCGGAAATTGTGGGTGGAGATTATGATTGTTCAAACAATCAATTGACCTCTCTTGAAAAGTGTGCCGTTGTGATTAGCGGAGACTTTTCCTGTTCCGGAAACCAGCTTGTTTCACTGGATGGCGCTCCTCGATATATTGAGGGTAACTTTGATTGTTCAAAGAATAAACTTGCCAACCTTACGGGATACCTGGAAATGGTTAAAGGGGATTTTAATTGTTCATTTAACGAGTTGACCTCGCTCAAAGGCGCTCCTGAAAAAGTCAAAGGCTTTGATTGTTCAAATAATCAGCTTACATCTCTCAAAGGGGGGCCTGAAAAAGTCAAGGGGGATTTTGACTGCTCAGGGAATCAGATAACGTCTTTGAAGGGTGCACCGAAAAAAGTAAAAGGACATTTTAATTGCTCCGGTAATCAATTGACAACTCTGAATTGTGGGCTGAAAAAAGTTGGTGGAGATTTTATCTGTACAGACAATGCTATTCCTTTTACGGAAGAACAAGTTCGATCGGCTTGCAACATAAAAGGACTTTTTCTCTCTCTTCTCCTGACAGCACTGTAAAGTTATAATGACATACCTGCCAATCTGATCTACTTATAAAATGGTGTCTGGGGAATCCTGGAATTGTTTTTTGTTTTTTTCTTGCATTTTACCTTGCAGGTCTGCTAAATTAAGGTCACTTTGTATCTTTTAAATCATAAGCATGGTGTTTGAACTCTATGGCTAACCTGTTAGGAAAAATTTTCGGCGATTCACCGAAAACAACAGAAACTCCGCAAGCTTTTACCATCAAGATTGATCCCGCAAAATTTGCTCTTTCCACAAAGCCCGAGGGAACAGTCTATGTGCAGCTCGAATCACTCAAGCAGAAGCTTACCAAACTTTCATCGAATGTTGAAAATAATCTGATGCTCAGCATCCGGGCATCAACAAAAGGAAATATTGAACTTGCCTCTTCAGCATTCAAGTTTGATGAGGCCTATATCAGGAAAGGGAAGTTTGAGGTTGAATATCTTACTCTTGCCTACGCATCGTTCCAGAATCTTGGTGCAGAGGATCTTCAGGCGATCAAATATGCCAGGATGATTCTCCGTGATCTTGAAAGACTTGCCCAGTTGGCGCTCAATATTGCAGACAAGGCTGAATACGTGACGTTTGCCAATGTTGAGGATCTGCACAAGGATGAGTACGGACTGAAGCCGATGGGTGATATTACTGCTGAAATGATCAAGAAATCGGTTGAAGCTTATGTAAGTGGCAACTCGAAACATGCAAGTGAAACTCTGGTGATGATGAATGAGATTCAGGCGCTTTATGAAAGTGCTGTAGCAAAGATCAAGGCATCGGTGAATGACCAGAACATTATCAATCTCACCGGTGTTCTTTCGATTATTGAACATGTCAAGGCTTCGGCGGATATCTCCTGTTCCATTGCCAGTAACTTCTGCTGAGATCGCCCTTGTTTACAAGACAAAAAAAGCGAGCTTCGGTTCGCTTTTTTTGTCTTGTATTTTGTTTTGATTATATCGTCGAATTCCTGAGAATGAAGAAAAAACAGAAGTTCTTTTTTCCAGTGTTGCTGCTGCTGGTTCTTTTGGGACTGTTCTGGCTGAACCGGCGTCCTGCAACGCACAAAGCAGTGGAAGCCAGGATTCTTGACCGTATTCCGGTATCCGTTGCCCGTGTCTCAAAAGCTGCCGTTTGTGACAGTTTCAGCATTGTGGGTACTGTCGAGGCTATCAGGGAAGCAGATATTTTTTCTGAATCCGGGGGGCTTGTTCGCAGGGTTTCAGCAGAACCGGGAGAGCAGAAAAAGGCAGGAGAAACATTGTTGATTCTTGATAATGAACTTGCCACTGCCCGACAGAAGAAAGCCGATGCACATTTCAGGCAGACGAAACGGGATGTTGACCGTTACAGAAACCTCTACAAAGAAGGTGCTGTGGCACTTTCTGCTTATGAAACCGTGCAGTTGCAGCGTGAAGAGGCTGAAGCGGAGTTTGTTGCGGCTGACAGAAAATACAATGACACAAGAGTCAAAGCGCCTTTTTCCGGTGTTGTAACCTCGCGTCTTGTAGAACAGGGAGAACTTGTTCACGAAGGGATGAAGATTGCCCATATTGTCGATATGTCGAGAGTAAAGATCATCATTTTTGTGCCTGAAAGAGAGATGAGGCGGTTTGTAGAAGGCACTTCCCTGACAGTTACCAGCGATCTTTATCCAGAAGAGATTTTTAAGGGAAAGGTTATTTCAGTGAGCGACAAGTCGGGTCGTGATCATACCTTCAGGATAGAAGTGCTGTTGGAGAATACTGGTAAATACAGCTTGAGGTCGGGAATGTTTGCCAGGGTACTCTCTTCGGGCGAAGGGGAGCGGCAGGCAGTTCTGGTTCCACGCGTCGCTCTTGTTTCAGGAATACGAAAACCTGAGCTCTTTGTTGTCCGTCGCGGCACGGCATTTTTAACGTCATTTCTTGCAGGCGTGGAACTGCAAAAGCAGGTTGAAGTTCTTGGTGGGTTAGCTCCCGGCGACAGTGTGGTGACAAGTGGCCAGAACGAGCTGCATGACGGGGCTGATGTTCTCATCATCGACCAGCAGAAAAGTTCTGCACGACCATGACGCTGACAGAGCTCTCCATAAAAAGGCCGACGCTTATTGTGGTGCTTTTTACCGTGCTCGGTATTCTCGGTCTCTTCAGCTA
>Ga0208613_1000633_pt1 | contig 11708 bp, 13 predicted proteins | sample CryBogmetaGMA6M_FD_184543 | JGI IMG/M metagenome (GOLD analysis project Ga0208613, IMG submission 184543) | Freshwater microbial communities from Crystal Bog, Wisconsin, USA - MA6M (SPAdes) | ecosystem: Environmental > Aquatic > Freshwater > Lake | place: Crystal Bog, Wisconsin, USA | collected... | reverse complement strand
GACATGGCTGGCAAGGACAACCAGTACAACACTGGCGTCACCAAAGGCACCTGCTACACGCACGACCGGGTTAGCTATCAGAAATGATTCGACCACTGCGTAACTTCATCACCGTGCAACCGGCAGTTCGCAAACTGTCGGACGTGATCCACGTCACCAACAAAGAGCCATTTAACGAAGGTCGGATCGTTGCCGTAGGGCCGCAGGTCCGAGAGGCAAAAGTTGGTGACTGGATCAAATACGGGAACGGTGACTACCTCAATTGGCCGACCCACAATAAGGACGGTCAGGACTATCAAATCATCCAAGAGGCCGACGTTTGCGCGGTCGTGGAATAAAGGACAATCATGAGTAATTCAATCGCATCCGGCGTTGCTTACGCCGATCCAGAGTTCACGACGTGCTACGCCAGCGCCGAGATTGGCTACACAGCCGGCGCACAAGGCGCCGTGACACAGCTCACCGACAAGACCACGGCAGTCACGCTCAACAAGAGCATGGGCCGGATCACAATGGCTAACGCAGCGCTGTCTGGAAACACCGCTGTATCGTTTACGCTGAACAACTCGTTGATTTCGACCAACGACACGATCATCGTCAACATTTCCGGTGGCGCCACAACCGGGGCTTACACGACTTACGTCACGTCCATGACTGCTGGCTCAGCAATCCTGACGCTGCGTAACTTGACCGGCACGTCGTACTCTGAAGCCGTAATCCTCAACTACGCAATCATTCACGGGGCAAGCTAAATGAGCATCCATGACGATCTTGATCTTTTGAAAGAGGCTGTTGCTGCGTTGGAAGACCAGATTAACGAATCGTCGGATGATATTCATGCTCAAGCGTTTGAAGATGGATCGGATGCCGGCAAAAGCGAGCTGGCCGAAGAAATCGCGGTCATGATGGGCGCAATCGACAGCGAGGAATGCCCAGAGTGCCGCGACGTGCTCAAGCGCGTGCTGGAGCAGCACATTGCTCAGTTCTTGGCTATCGGCGAGCATACGTGCGAGCAGGACGATGACGAAGATGAAGACGGTGAAACGTCTTTTGTAATTACCTTTGCAGATAACTGAAATGCCACTTAAAAAATCAACCTCGGACAAGGCGTTCAAGGAAAACATTAAGACCGAAGTGAAAGCCGGGAAGCCGGTGAAACAAGCGGTGGCGATTGCTTATGCTGAAAAGCGTGCAGCGGCGAAGAAAAAGTAATGGCTACAAAGCACGACAAGCCGATCTCCCGGTCAACGACCGGGAAGGGCAAGACCTACAACCCGACCGAGAAAGGCGCCGGGATGACTGCGAAAGGTCGTGCTGAGTACAACGCGAAGAACGGCTCAAACCTCAAGCCACCAGCGCCGAATCCCAAGACCGACGCAGACAAAGGTCGCAAGGCCAGCTTTTGCGCTCGGATGGAAGGAGTCGTGCGAAAGGCGAAGGGACCGGCTGAGCGTGCCAAGGCGTCGCTAAAGAACTGGAATTGCTGATGCAGGTCGAACAGCGCAAGATTGAAGCGCTGATTCCATACGTCAACAATTCCCGGACGCACAGCGACGAGCAGGTCGCTCAGATTGCTGCGAGCGTTCGAGAGTTTGGTTGGACCAACCCGATCCTGGTTGACGGGAAGAACGGCATCATTGCCGGTCACGGTCGTTTAGCGGCAGCTCGCAAGCTCGGGTTGACCGAGGTCCCGGTCATTGTGCTGGACCATTTGTCTGAGGCGCAAAAGAAAGCGCTAGTCATTGCCGACAATAAGCTCGCATCGAATGCCGGATGGGACGATGAGATGCTGCGGCTGGAGCTTGGCGATCTACAAGAGATGGGCTTCGACGCGACGATTGCTGGCTTTACAACCGAGGAGCTGGACGCGCTTCTGAACGTCACCGAAGGCACGGACGGGTTGACCGACGAGGATGACGTTCCAGAGGCTCCAGACGAGCCTACAACGCGAGTGGGCGACGTTTGGATACTGGGCAAGCACCGGCTAATGTGCGGCGATTCTACGTCGATTGATGATATGCAAAAGCTAACTGACAATCAGTTGGTTGATATGTGGCTGACCGATCCTCCGTACAATGTGGCATACGAAGGCGGGACGGGATTGACGATTCAAAACGACGACATGGGCGACGATCAATTTCGTCAATTCTTACGCGATGCGTACGTCACCGCGGATACCGTTTTGAAGCCTGGCGCCGTTTTTTATATTTGGCACGCTGATTCAGAGGGTTACAACTTCCGCGGTGCGGCAAGGGACGCCGGATGGAAGGTGCGTCAATGTTTAATCTGGAAGAAGTCAAGCCTTGTAATGGGGCGCCAGGACTACCATTGGAAACACGAGCCTTGTCTTTATGGATGGAAAGAAGGCGCAGGTCACCTTTGGGCGGCAGATCGTAAGCAAACAACAATCCTTGAATTTGACAAGCCATCGCGCAATGGAGAGCACCCAACAATGAAGCCAGTTGGGTTATTTGAGTATCAAATGCTCAACAACACCAAAGGCGGCGACATCGTGCTGGACTCTTTTGGCGGCAGCGGAACGACCATGATTGCCGCGGAAAAGAATGGGCGTCGTGGCTATTTAATGGAGCTTGACCCGAAGTATTGCGACGTGATAGTAAAGCGCTGGCAGGAGTTCACTGGCAAGGCAGCAACCCACGCAGAATCGGGAATTCCTTTCGATTCAATGACTAACACTTTGACGCAATAAAAATGGTGCCGCACGAACCAACCGATAAAACACGTGGCCAGGTCCAGCAGGCCAGCGGTCTCGGCTTGCCGCACGACCAGATTGCTGCGTTGATCGGCATCAGCGACGTGACGCTTCGCAAGTACTACGGCACCGAGCTGGCGCTTGGGAAGGCGACCGCCTGCGCGAACATGGCTAAGACTCTGTACAACAAAGCGCTGACCGGCGACACAACAGCGATGATCTGGTGGACCAAAGCCCAGATGGGTTGGGGCGAGCGCAATACGACCGTTCTGAGCAATCCAGATGGATCGCCGGTTGAGGGCATCAAGGTTACCTTTGTCAAGCCAAGTGAATGAGCTTGATAATGCCATTGCCAATGCCGAGTTTCCTGAGAAACTTTCGGTTCTTTTTGACAAGCATCGGTATAAGGTAACCTTCGGCGGTCGAGGTGGCGGGAAGTCTTGGGCGATTGCCAGAGCGCTGCTAATCATCGGCGCATCAAAGCCCACTCGCATTCTCTGCGCTCGGGAATTCCAGACGTCAATCCGCGATTCGGTGCATAAGCTCTTATGCGATCAAATCGAATCATTGCGATTGCATGGGTTTTATGAAATAACCCAGACGTCAATCAGAGCTAAGAACGGTTCTGAATTCTTCTTTGTTGGACTTAAAAACAATGTTTCCAACATAAAATCATTCGAAGGTGTTGATGTATGTTGGGTCGAGGAGGCCCAATCAGTTTCTCGGATGTCATGGAATGTTCTAATCCCGACAATTCGAAAGCAGGATTCAGAGATCTGGATCAGCTTCAACCCGGAACTTGAGACTGATGAGACGTTCCAACGCTTTGTGGTTCATCCTCCTGCTGACTGTGTGGTCACTAAGATCAACTGGAGCGACAATCCCTGGTTCCCAGAGACTTTAAGAGCAGAGAAGGACGCGCTTAAAGAGCGAGACATTGAGGCTTACAACACGGTCTGGGAGGGCATATGCCGGCAGACTGTCGACGGCGCGGTGTTTGCCAGGGAGATGCAGGACGCCGAGCTTCAGGGACGCATTGGACGGGTTCCGTTTGATCCTAGCAAGCCTGTTCACGCCGTGTTTGACTTGGGATGGTCTGATGCCACCGCGATTTGGTTCTTGCAGTTTGTCGGCATGGAAACGCGCTTGTTGCGTTACATTGAGGACAATCAAAAGACCATAAGCTATTACCTAGCGCAACTTCAGACGTTTGGATACCATTACGACACGTTGTGGCTTCCGCACGACGCCGAGAATAAAACGCTTGCCGCTGCTGGCAAATCGATTGAGGAGATTGTCAGAGCGGCGGGTTACAAGACTAGAATCATTCCGAGAGTGCCAATTGCTGACTCTATCAATGCTGCGCGAACTATTTTCAACAACTGCTGGTTCGACAGAGATAACTGCGCGGAAGGTCTTGCCTGTCTGCGCCATTATCGGTACGAAGTCGACCCAGAGACGGGTGGATTCTCAAAATCTCCCCTTCACGACCATTATTCGCACGGCGCAGACGCATTTAGATACATCGGACTGATGGTCAACGAGCCTAAGTCACGCAAGAAACAACAGACGTTTACGTTACCTACGAACTGGATGAGCTAATCATGGCGAGCTATCAAAACGACGGCGAAGATCCACGCATTGCCGATGCGATGAAATTTTTGCGCTTGGCAAGCGAAGCCGATAGCGTCAACCGTAGCGACGCGCTTGAGGATCTGCGCTTTGTCAGCGGCGACCAATGGCCGGTTGAAATTCAAAACAGCCGGAACCTGGAAGCCCGACCCTGCTTGACGATCAACAAGCTCGATGCCTATTGCCGGCAGATCGCCAACCAACAGCGCCAGCAGCGTCCGCGCATTAAGGTGCATCCTTGCAACAGCTACGCAGACAAAGAGACAGCCGAGGTTGTCGAGGGTATCTGTCGGCACATTGAGATCAACAGCGATGCCGATAGCGCTTACGATAAGGCGTTTGAGTACGCCGTTCGCATGGGTTGGGGCTATTGGCGCGTGGTCACCGATTACACGTCTCCTGAGTCGTTTGATCAAGAGATCTACATCGAATCAATTGAGAACCCGTTCAGCGTCTACTTTGATCCCAATAGCACGGCTTTGGACGGCTCGGACCAAGAGAAATGCTTGATCACGACGATCATGAGCAAGGACAAGTTTCGGGATATGTACCCGGACGCAGACGATGGCGGCAGCTTTACCGCGCGAGCTGGTGGCGACAGCAACCCTGAGTGGGTGACCAAAGAGGACGTTCGCATCGCCGAATACTTTTACATTGAGCGCACGCCGGCAAAGCTCTACCTGCTGAACGACAAATCCCGTCTCTTTAAGGATCAGCTCCCTAGCAAAGAGTTCATGGCTCAGCACGGGCTTGAGATCGTTGGCGAGCGCGACAGCTATAAGCGCGTGGTCAAGTGGTGCAAGCTCACCGCAATGGAGATCCTTGAAGAACGGGATTGGCCAGGCAAATTTATCCCCGTCGTGCCGGTCTATGGCGGTCGGATCGTGATTGACAGCAAGTCGATCAAGTACGGTCTGGTGCGCTATGCCAAAGACCCGCAGAAAATGTACAACTTCTGGCAGACCTCGATGACCGAGGCAATTGCGTTGGCTCCAAAAGCCAAATGGTTGCTGGCAGAAGGGCAAGACGAGGGCCACGAGACTGAGTGGGCGGCAGCGAACATCAAAGCCACGCCGGTGTTGCGCTACAAGCAGACCGACATTGAAGGTCGGATGGCGCCAACTCCGACCCGTCTGCAACCCGAGCCACCTCCTGCTGGCATCATGGCGGCGGCAGAATCGGTCAGCAACGATCTGCAACAGGTCGTGGGCATCTTTGATCCGAGCCAATTGCCGACCGGCAACATCAGCGGTAAAGCGCTGAATGGTCAGCAACAGCAAGTGGATATGACGAATTATCATTACTACGATAATTTGACCAAATCCATTGCCCAGACTGGTCGGATTATCTTGGATTTGATTCCAAAGATCTATGACTCCGAGCGCGTTATGCGAATCATCGGCGTCGATGGCAAGCCAGATCTAATCACCATCAATGAAGCCACCCAAGTTGGGCGTGTTTTGAACGACGTGACGGTTGGTGAGTACGACGTCAGCATGGATACTGGTCCCGGCTACGCATCACGGCGCATCCAAGCGGTCGATGCAATGATGCCGCTGATTGGCTCCAGCCCAGAGTTGTTCCAAGCTGCTGGCGATCTGGTGTTCCGGCAGATGGACTTCCCTGGCGCGGAAATCATTGCCGACCGGCTGGCAGCGGTGAACCCGTTGGCGCAGATTGACGAGAAATCCGACATTCCACCGCAGGTCCAGATGCAGCTCGCACAAGCCAAGCAGCAGATGCAGATGATGCAGCAGCAAATGCAAGCGATGGAGCTGGAGATCAACAACCGTGGCCAGGTGGCGCAAATCAAAGAAGATGGCGCAACCAAGCGCAAACTGATGGACGTCACGGCTAAAGCGCACAACACCGAGACAATGGCCGAGGTCAAGGTCAATGACCAGAATACTCGGGCAATTACCAGCCAGAATAAGACCGAGATTGACGCATTGGTGAACCTGCTTGTTCACAATATGCCAATCGACGTGCTGGCGCGGGAAATTGAGCGTCGGAATGCCGAGCAAATGGCGGCAGCGCAGTACGCTGTGCAAGACATTGATCAAGGTCAGAACCCATTTATGCAATAGTCTTTGACGCAATTGACCAAGCGGGTTATATAAGCGCAATCGTACCGGCGCGTTTCACCGGGCAAATCCGTGGGTAACCATGTCAGAACCAAGAGAGACAACGCAAGTTGTCACAAGCGAAAATCAAGCCGAATTTTTTGCACAAAAACTGGGCTTAGCTCCCGAAGAAACGACTGAGGCTGCTGAAGAAGCAGAGCCAATCGAATCCGAGGTTGAGAATGAGCCAGATGCGGAAGATGAAGCACCAGCTACAGAAAACGAAGGTAAACCGAGCAAGCTAAAGGCGCGGTTTTCAGAGCTAACTAAGCAGCGCGAACAGGCCAGGGCTGATGCTCAGCGTGAACGCGAAGCCAGGGAAGCGCTGGAAGCACGGCTACAGGCTTTGGAGCAAGGACAGGCGCCGAAACAGGCTCCTGTTGCTGACGCCAAGCCTACGCCGGATCAATTCACGGATGCTTTTGAATACGCAGAAGCATTGGCTGAATATAGCGCTGAGAGAGCACTCAAAGAACGGGATCGGCAGGATCAGGAAAGGAAAGCGCAAGAGCAACAGGCGAAAGTCGTGCAGACTTGGACCAAACGGCTTGAAGCGGCAAAGGCTGAGATTGACGATTTTGATGAGATGGTGGCGTCAAGCGATGTTGTTGTGCCGAATCACATTCGGGACGCGATATTAGAATCAGACGTGGGACCACAAATCCTGTATCACCTTGCATCAAATCAAGATCAGGCCAGGTCTTTTAATGATTTGACGCCGGCTCAAGCGTTGAGAGCTATTGGCAAGCTGGAAGCAAAGTTTGAGAAATCTGAAACTAGCAAGCCTGAGAGATCTGTGGTAAAAAGCAAGGCACCAGCCCCGATCAACCCTATCAAGTCAAGCAACGCAACCGCTGACAATCTCGTGAATTCCAAAGGTGAATTTCATGGGACATACGCAGCATGGAAAGCGGCTAGACAAGCCGGCAAGATTAGGTAAACAGATTAATGGATCTTTGATCCGAAGGAAATAAAATGGCTAATACCCTCTTAACGATCAGCAAGATCACCAACGAAGCGTTGATGGTCTTGGAAAACGAACTCACCTTTACCAGCGAAGTTAACCGTGAATACGACGATCAATTCGCCGTTGCCGGTGCCAAGATTGGTGCAACTGTTAACGTCCGTAAACCAGCACGGTTTATCGGTGTTACCGGACCAAACCTGTCGGTTGAAGACTTTAACGAGACTTCAATTCCTGTCACGTTGAATACCCAATTCCACGTTGATACCCAATTCAGCACCGCTGATTTGGCTCTGTCGATGGATATGTTCAGCGACCGTTTGATCAAACCGGCTGTTGCAACGATTGCCAACAAGATCGACCGTGACGGTCTGGTGCTTGCCAAGAACAACGTGGCAAACATCGTCGGCACCGCTGGCGTTCCTCCTACCTCGCTGCTGACCTACCTGACCGGCCAGGCTTATCTGGACTCAGAAGGTGCGCCACGCGACGGTCGTCGTGCTTGTATCGTCGAGCCATTCACGTCTGCAACCATCGTCGATTCTTTGAAAGGGCTGTTTATGCCTAATCAGAAGATCTCCGAGCAGTACGAAAAGGGCATGATGGGCACGGATAGCGCTGGTATGCGCTGGAAGATGGATCAGAACGTGGTCTCGCAGACGTTTGGTTCCTACGCTTCTGCAACGCTGGCAACCAACACGGCGACCTTCACCGGCTCGCTCACGTCTGGTTGGGCATCGTCATCGACGATCACCATCTCGGCAACGTCGGCAGCAGCTCCAATCCAGCAGGGCGACGTGATCACCATCGCTAACGTCTACGCTGTTAACCCACAGAACCGCCAGCCTTACGGCACAAACCGTCTGCGTAACTTCGTTGTTACCAGCGCTGTGACCATCAGCTCGGGTGGCTCGGCATCGGTCACGGTTAGCCCCGCGATCATCACCGCTGGTCAATTCCAGAACGTCTACGTTTCGGCTACCAGCAGCTCGGCTGTTGTGACTCCGTTTAATAACACCGGCACCGTTAGCCCACAAAACATCATCCTGCACCGCAATGCAGAGACGTTGGCTTGTGCTGACCTTGAGCTGCCAATGGGCGTTGTGTTTGCTGGACGTGCATCTGACAAGGATCTGGGTCTTTCGATCCGCGTCGTTCGTCAGTACACGATTAACAATGACTCAATCCCGTGCCGTCTTGACGTGCTCTATGGTTGGGCGATGCTCTACCCTGAGCTGGCTTGCCGCGTTGCAGCTTAATCAATAACGATTTAAGGAAATAATCATGGCGAATCCGGGACCCGCAACTACCGTAGCCAATCATCCACAGGTGCTCGGTTCAAACCAGGCTCTGCGTTTGTTGGCATCGGCTCAGTCAGTCAGCTTGGCAGTAACGGGTGACACCGTTCTGCCGATCCTTAACACGGGGCGTTACAGCGTCTCCAACGTGGTCGTGACGAATGCCTCGACCGATCTGTCGGCGTCAACCGTCCCTTTTGCTGGCGTGTTTCCCGCACCTGGCGCAAGCGGCACCGCAATCGTTTCGAATGCGACGTTGAATGCTTTGACCAGCTCCTCGGTTGTGTCGCAGCGAACGATCAACTCTACGGCAGCTCAGACAGGCCAGAACGTATACTTTAACGTCGGCACGGCAGCGTCTTATGCTGCTACCGTTGACGTTTTTGTCTACGGTTACGATCTCACGTTCCTGCCTTAATCAAGGCAAATGAGAAGGAAAGCCGATCCCATAAAGGTCGGCTTTTTCTCTTTAATTTTGGAATAGCAAATGTCGCAGACCAATCAGGTAAATACGGTCACGTCGCAGAACGTGGTCCCAGTTGGCGCTACTTACGACGCTAACGGTAATTTCATTACTTTGGTTGGCGCTGGTGGCCAGCCAATTAGCTCGGGCGCAGGGTCGACCGATAGCTATGTCTTAATGTCTGCATCGTCAACGCTGCCAAATGAGCGCGTTTTGACAGCCGGCACAAATATCACGATTACCGATGGTGGCGCGGGTGGCACGGTCACCATTGCGTCGACTGCTGGTGGCGTTTCAAACGTCGCAACCGGGACGGGTCTGACGGGTGGTCCGATCACCACGACCGGCACGATCTCGCTGGCAAACACAGCGGTCACCGCAGGAACCTATGGCACGTCCATTGGTATCCCTCAGATTACCGTTGACGCTCAAGGCCGGATCACTGCTGCCACCGTCATTGCAACGACCAGCAACAGTTACCAGGGGACATGGAATGCTTCGACTAATAGTCCGACGCTTACATCAAGCGTTGGAACGCTCGGGTATTACTACGTTGTCTCGACTGCTGGCTCAACTAACCTAAACGGCATCAGCACGTGGGCAGTTGGCGATTGGGCGGTTTACAACGGATCAGCCTGGCAAAAGGTCGCTGCGAGCGGTTCTAGCGCGTTCAGCACGCTTACCGTGACTGGTTTGACGGGTTATATGTACGCCAACGGCGCAAGCGCTGTGACGGCATCCACGACTATCCCTAATGCTGGACTGACCAACAGCTCGGTCACAATCGGATCGACCAGCGTGGCGCTCGGCGCTACGGCAACGACCGTTGCCGGACTGACGCTGACCAGCCCGACGCTTACAACGCCGGCTCTTGGCACTCCTGCCAGCGCCAATCTATCTAATGCAACAAATCTGCCCTTAACGAGTGGTGTCTCGGGTCAATTGCCAATTGCGAATGGCGGGACGGGGGCAACGTCAGCCATTTCAGCGTTCAATGCTCTTGCTCCATCGCAAACCGGCAATAGCGGGTATTACCTAACAACCAACGGCACCAACGCTTCTTGGGCGGCAGTTTCTGGTGGTGGCGGCGGCACGGTTACATCGGTTGGATTGTCTGCGCCAGGCTTCTTATCGGTTAGCGGCACTCCTGTCACGTCATCTGGTACGTTGACACTTGGATACTCTGGCACGGCGCTTCCGGTGGCCAATGGCGGTACAGGCCAAATTACGTACACTGATGGTCAATTGTTGATTGGCAACAGCTCAGGCAACACTTTAACTAAGTCAACGCTGACTGCTGGTTCAAACATCACCATTACGAATGGCAACGGCTCAATTACAATTGCGTCGACGGGTGGTGGATCTTCGGGCCCCGTAGCCGAATCTTACCAAACAATCAGTTCAAATTACTCTGTAACGGCAGGTTCTAACGCATTTAGCGTTGGGCCTGTCACCGTGGCAACGGGTGTTGCCGTAACCGTCCCTACGGGCCAAGTTTGGCTCATCGCTGCTTAAAGGAACAATTATGAGCGCCATCAAACTTCAAGGCAATTCTAGCGGGGCTGGTACTTCAGTTCTACAGTCTGCCAATACCGCAAGCACACTTACCCAGACACTCCCATCTACGGATGCGGTGACACTTGGTTATCTCAACGCTCCCCCGGTTGGGACCAAAACGGCCAGCTACACGTTGGCGGTTGGCGACGTTGGCAAGTATGTCCAACTCGGCGCTTCGGGTGCGATTGTGATCCCAACGTCGACTTTCAGCGACGGTGATTTGATTTCAATTTACAACAACACCGCATCGACGGCGACGATTACCTGTTCTGCGCCAACGGCTTACATTGCTGGGTCGAACACAACCGTAACGTCGGTAACGCTTGCGATTCGCGGTGTTTGTACCGTCCTGTTTAGTTCTGCCACCACTTGCGTTCTGACGGGCAACGTGTCATGAGTGGGATTATGCTTGCTATGTTGGGGAGAAAACCTTCCCCAACAACACTTAATGTTGACTTCCTTGTTGTTGCTGGTGCTGGAGGATCTGCTGGAACCGGAAGCGGGTCGGCTGGTGGATCGGGTGCTGGTGGAGCGGGTGGTTACAGAACCTCTTACGGATCAATTTCTGGTGGCGGCGGCGCTGTTGAATCACCAGTTTTAGTTACATTAGGAACCGCGTACACAATCACAATAGGCGCAGGTGGTGCGGCGGGAATTGCTGTTGGCAATGGTTCTCAAGGAAATCAATCAATATTTTCAACCATTACTTCAACAGGAGGCGGTGGCGGCGGTGCTGCTAGTGGTGTTGGAGGCTCCGGCGGTTCTGGAGGTGGAGGAAACGGAGGGGCTGTAGGAAATAATGGTGGTGCAGGAACCGCCAATCAGGGATACGCTGGCGGTGCTGGTTCCGTAACAAGTGACGAAGGTGGCGGCGGCGGCGGTGGCGGCGCGGTTGGAACTGCCGGTGTAGGCAGCGTGTCTGGTGGTAATGGTGGTGTTGGTGTTATAAGCACAATTA